>WNFC01000307.1_pt1 | contig 49604 bp, 53 predicted proteins | sample 5400541 | NCBI WGS metagenome assembly WNFC01 (sample SAMN13153342, study PRJNA577476) | soil metagenome | isolation source: 120 cm saprolite under Douglas fir tree site 2 hole 2 replicate 1 | place: USA:California | collected 2015-04-18 | reverse complement strand
GTGCGGCAGGCCGTGCGGTTGGAGTTGCGGAAGATGGCCAGCGACTTGCGCGTCCACGGCGTCGGATTGTTGAGCCGCTCGACATAGGCGGGGCTGGCCAGGGTGCCGAGGCTTTCCGTCTCGTACATCATGAAGTACCTGGGCGCGCCCTTGACGGCGACGTAGCGCCGGCCGCGGAGAAAGCCGGGGACGCCCACGCGCTCCGGCATGTGCTCGCGCGTGTGCCAGTCGTTGAAATCGGCTTCACCGGCGGGCTCGACGTCGGCCCAGAAGGCGAGGATGGCGGATCCCAGGAAGCTCATGGCGCCGACCCTAGCCGCTGGCCGCGGGGCCGTCAAGAGGGACCGGGTCCGTGGCGCCGATTGAGATAAACTACAGGCCATGCCGACGCCGGCGCACCGGACCTGGACCGCCATCGTTCGTCTCCTCGAGCGCGACGAGCGTGTCTTCGCCGCCCTCCTGGCCGTGGTCATGGTGGGCGGCCTCTCCACCCTGGGCCTGGCCCTCCGGCCGCGGTTCCGCATCGACCTCCCCTCCCTGGTCTTCTGGTTCGCCGCCTACAAGGTCGGCATCCTCGCCCTCGTCAGCGTCAACCCGAGCCCGCGCAAGACGAGCGTCGTGTTCAGCGGGGCCCTCGCCGTCGACCTGCTCCTGATCTTCGCCCTCCTCTACCTCACGGGCGGCTACGACAGCCTCTTCTACCTCCTCTTCTTCCCGCTGATCGCCGTCAACGCGTACTACTTCGTGGGCTGGAACGCCGTGCTCATCCTGATCGGGCTGGTCGGCCTGCCCGCGCTGGCCGTGGGCATGGTCGCCAATCGCGAGCGGCGTGCCCGCGGCGAGGTGGAGCGGCTCAATGCCGAGCTGACGGGCACCCTCACGCGTCTCCGGGCCGCCCAGGACGAGCTCGTGGTCGCCGAGCGGATGGCCACGGTCGGGCGGCTGTCCCTCAAGGTTGCCCACGAGGTGCGGAACCCCATCGCGGCCATCGGCCTGAACGCTGAGCTCGTCGGGGATATCGTCAAGGAGCGCGAGGGCCCAGACATGGACGAGGCGAGCGGCCTCGTCTCTGCCATTCGCGAGCAGGTCAGCGCCCTCGACGCCCTGACCGAGGAGTACCTGGCCTTCGCCCGCTTCCCCCGGCCCCAGTACGAGGAGGATTCGATCAACGAGATGGTGACCGCCCTCGTGGAGTTCGTGCGGCCGCTCGCCACCCGCCAGGGTGTGGCTCTCGAGACGACCACCGATCAGGCCTTGCCGCCCATGGCCATCGACCGCACGCTCCTGCGGCAGGCCGTGCTGAACCTCGTGAAGAACGGGCTGGAGGCGCTCGGGGGCAAGGGACGGCTCACCGTGAGCACGCGCCGGGTGGACGACCACGCCGAGATCGCCATCATCGACACCGGCCCCGGCATCCAGCCCGAGGTGGCCAAGCGTCTCTTCGAGCAGTTCTTCACCACCAAGCCGCAGGGCACGGGGCTCGGGCTCTACATCTCGCGGCAGATCATCGAAGAGCACGGCGGCACCCTCCGGTGGGAGAGCACGCCGGGGCAGGGCACCGCCTTCACCGCCTCGCTGCCGATCAAGAGGGCACAGGATGTCTGACGAACGGATGTCTGATCAAGCGATGCTCCTCGTGGCCGACGATGATCCCGCCGTGCGCCAGAGTCTCGAGCGCACGCTGACCCGCGAGGGCTATGGCGTGGTGCTGGCGCCCGATGGCCAGGCCGCCCTCGATCGGCTGCGCCAGGGCGGCATCGACCTGCTCCTCTCGGATCTGAAGATGCCGGGCCTCACGGGGCTGGAGCTTCTGAAGCAGGCTCGCGAGGCGGCTCCCGACGTGGACGTCATCCTCCTCACGGCCTTCGGCACCGTGGAGGAGGCCGTGCGCGCCATGAAGGACGGCGCCATCGACTTTTTGACCAAGCCTCTCCAGCGCGCCCAGCTCGTGCGCGTGATCCGCCAGGCCCTCGAGCGGCGCTCGCTCATCCAGCAGAACCGCGCCCTCAAGGAGCGCCTCGACGACCTGCTGCGCGAGGGCAATGCCATCGGGGTCAGCTATGCCTTCAAGCAGATGATGATGCTCGTCGGGCAGGTGGCCGACAGCTCGGCCAGCGTGCTTATTCAGGGCGAGAGCGGCACCGGCAAGGAGCTGGCCGCCCGCGCCATCCACGACCGCTCGCCGCGCCGCCAGGGGCCCTTCATCGCCGTCAACTGCGCGGCCCTGCCCGAGACCCTGCTCGAGTCCGAGCTCTTCGGCTACGAGAAGGGCGCCTTCACGGGGGCGGGGAGCCGCAAGGAGGGGCGCTTCGAGCTGGCCGACGGCGGGACGCTCTTCCTCGACGAGGTCGCCGATCTCTCGCCCGTCACCCAGCCGAAGATCCTCCGCGTGCTGCAGGAGGGCGAGTTCGAGCGCGTGGGCGGCACGCGCACGCTGCGCGTGGACGTGCGCATCGTCACCGCCACCAACCAGGACCTGACGCAGCTCGTGCGGGACAAGCGCTTCCGCGAGGACCTCTTCTACCGGCTCAACGTCATCACCATCACCACGCCGCCCCTGCGCGACCGGCGCGAGGACATCCCGGTGCTCGCCCAGCACTTCCTGCGCCTCTACGCGGCCAAGAACAACCGCAAGCTCGACGGCGTCTCCGACGGCGCCATGAGCTGCCTCGAGGCCTACGCGTGGCCCGGCAACGTCCGCGAGCTCGAGAACGTGATCGAGCGCGCGGTGGTGCTCGCCCGCGGCACGGCCATCGAGGTGGAGAACCTGCCCGCCAATGTCACGGAGCGGTCGGTCATGTTCAAGCGCGACGAGCTCGAGAGCGGGTCCGGCGTCTCCGGGGACACTCCGGGCGGCGTCTTCACCATCCGCGTGGGGACGCCGCTGGCGGAAGTGGAGCAGCGGCTCCTCGAGGAGACGCTGCGCATGAACAAGGGCAACCGGAGCCTGACCGCCAAGCAGCTCGGCATCGATCCGAAGACGGTCTTCCGCAAGCTCAAGCAGGCCGAGGCGGAGGACAGCGCCGCCGAGGCCGACAAGCCCCCCACCCCCTGACCCGTGGCCTACGAGCAGATCCGCTACGAGGCGGCCGATGGCATCGCCACGGTCACGCTCTCGCGGCCCGAGAAGCTCAACGCCGTCACCAGCGTGATGATCGGTGAGCTCGTCGCGGCCTTCGATGCCGCGGATGCCGACGATGCGGTGCGCGCGGTCATCGTCACGGGCGCGGGGCGCGCGTTCTGCGCGGGCGCCGACCTGTCCGGGGGCGCGCAGACGTTTGACGGGGCGGCGCGCGGCCGGAACGAGCCCGATGGCGAGCACCGCGACGGCGGTGGGCTCGTCACCTTGCGGCTCTTCGACATGAAGAAGCCCGTCATCGCCGCCATCAATGGCCCCGCGGTCGGGTTCGGGGCGACCGTGACCCTGGCCATGGACATCCGGATCGCCTCCTCGGCCGCGCGGATGGGCTTCGTCTTCTCGCGGCGCGGCGTCGTGCCCGAGGCCTGCAGCACCTGGTTCCTGCCGCGGCTCGTGGGCATCCAGCAGGCGGCCGAGTGGGTCTACACGGGGCGCGTCTTCGACGCCGAGGAAGCGCGCCGGGGCGGGCTCGTGAGCCGTGTGGTGCCGCCCGAGGCGCTGATGCCGACGGCGCGGGCGCTCGCCCGCGAGATCGCCGACCACACTTCGGCCATCTCGGTGGCCCTGTGCCGGCAGATGATGTGGAAGCTCCTGGGCGCCGACCACCCCATGGAGGCGCACCGGCTCGACTCGCGCGGCATGGACTGGACGGGCCGCTCGGCCGACGCGCGCGAGGGGATCAGCGCGTTTCTCGAGAAGCGCCCCGCGCGCTTCCCGCTCAGGCCCAGCCAGGACATGCCGCCTTTCTATCCGTGGTGGACCGAGCGCTCCTTTAAGTGAGGGGCGCGGGCCGCCCCTTTCTGCGGAGCCGGGTCGGGCTCCTCTCCGTCCTGCTCCTCTGCAACACCTTCGGGCTGGGCGGCTTCAACCCGCTGCTGCCCGAGATCGGCCGAGCGCAGGGGATGGCCAACTGGCAGATCGGTCTCCTCGCTAGCGCCTTCGGGTTCGCCCGCATGGCCGCGGCCATGCCGACGGGCGCCTTCGTGGCGCGCCGGCTCGGCACCGCCCTCGTGGCCGCGCCCCTCGTGCTCATCTCGGGGCTGCTCCTCCTCGTGAGCGGCGGCCCCTTCTGGGTCCTCGTAGCGGGCCGCCTGCTCCTTGGCGTGGCGCACACGCTGGCCATGGTGGGCGGGCTCACGGCCATCCTCGTCGATGAGCGCGGCCGCAACGCCTCGGTGCGCCTCAATATATTCGAGTTCGCGGGCATGCTCGGCATCCTGGGCGGCCTCGGCGCGGTGGCCCTGGTGCCCCCCGCGTGGGGATGGAAGGTCTCCCTCCTCATCGGCGCCTCGCCCGTCCTGATCCCGCTGCTGCTGACGCGGACCATGCGGCGGAAATTTCCGAGCGCGCCGATGTTCGAGCGCGGCGTCGTCCCGCCGGAGCGCGCGACAATCTTTCGTCAGCGGCCGGGGAGCAGGAGCGTGATCGCTCTCATGTTCGCGGTGGGCATTATCTTCGCGCTGGCCTGGGCGGGAGTGAGCCAGTTCGTGGTGCCCATCCGCGGCGCCCGGGACTTCGGCCTCTCGCGCACAGGGATCTCCTGGCTGCTCGCCGCCGCGCAGTCGCTCGATCTCCTCGTGCTGCTCCCCGTGGGGCGTCTCGCCGACCGCGTCGGGCGCGGCCTCGTGCTGGGCGTGGTGGCGGTGATCCTCGGGCTCGGCGCCATCGGGGTGGGGCTGGGGTCCTTCGTGTGGTTCGCCTTCGGCTGCATCTGCCTCGGCCTGGCCCTGGCGGGATGGATGCTGCCCCTCGGGGTGATCCGCGAGCACACTCCCATGGCGAGGCTCGCCTGGACCACCGGCCTCTATCGCGTCGGCGTGGACGGCGCGTCCTTCCTCGGGCCGTTCATCTGCGGGCTTCTCGGCCCGTCGGGCGAATCGGTGTTCCTCACGGCGATCGGCGTGACGGGCCTCGCCCTGGGCGCGCGGCTCCTGTGGCGACCGACCCGCTGAGGGCGGGGGTGCTATGCTATGCGGCGCCTGAAATGGAGTATCGAAGCTGCTCCTCACCCTGCAGAATGACTCAACTGGCCGGAGCCCAGGTGACATGACGACGCGACGCGAGACGGACAGCATGGGCGCCATCGAGGTGCCCGCGGACCGCTACTGGGGCGCGCAGACCCAGCGCTCGCTCGAGCACTTCAAGATCGCCGGGGAGCGCTTTCCGCCCGAGATGATCCGGGCCTTCGGCCTGCTCAAGCGGGCCGCCGCCGAGGTGAACGCCGAGCTCGGCCTGTTGCCCAAGGACATCGCGCCGGTCATCGTGCGGGCCGCCGATGAGGTGATCGCGGGCAAGCTCGACGATCATTTCCCCCTGGTCGTCTGGCAGACGGGCAGCGGCACCCAGAGCAACATGAACGCCAACGAGGTGATCGGCAATCGCGCCATCGAGCTGCTGGGCGGCCAGCTGGGCTCGAAGAAGCCCGTGCACCCGAACGATCACGTCAACCGCTCGCAGTCGTCCAACGACACGTTCCCAACGACGATGCACGTGGCCGCGGTGCAGGAGATCGTCGGGCGGCTGATCCCCTCGGTGGAGCGGCTCCGCCATGTCCTCGACGAGAAGGCGCGCGCCTTCGCCGACATCGTCAAGATCGGCCGCACGCACCTGCAGGACGCCACGCCGCTGACTCTGGGGCAGGAGATCTCCGGCTGGGTGGCCATGCTCGACCAGTGTCTGGCTGCAATCCGCGCCACGCTGCCCTTCCTCTATCCGCTGGCCATCGGCGGCACCGCCGTCGGCACCGGGCTCAACGCCCCCGCGGGGTTCGGGGAGAAGGTGGCGGCGCGCCTGGCCGCGCTCACCGGGCTGCCGTTCACGAGCGCGCCCAACAAGTTCCAGGCCCTCGCCTCTCACGAGCCGCTCGTGTTCGCGAGCGGAGCGCTGAAGACCCTGGCCACCTCCCTGATGAAGATCGCCAACGACGTCCGCTGGCTCGCCTCGGGGCCACGCGCCGGGCTGGGGGAGCTGCGCATTCCCGAGAACGAGCCGGGAAGCAGCATCATGCCGGGCAAGGTCAACCCGACCCAGAGCGAGGCCATGACCATGGTCTGCGCCCAGGTCATCGGCAACGACGTGGCCGTGACCATCGGCGGCGCCTCCGGCAACTTCGAGCTGAACGTGTTCAAGCCGCTCATCATCCACAACGTGCTGCGCTCGATCCTCCTCCTCGCGGACGCGTGCGACTCCTTCCGCGAGCACTGCGCGGAGGGCATCGAGCCCGACCGCGAGCGCATCGGGCGCCACCTGGGCGAATCACTCATGCTGGTCACCGCGCTCGCGCCCCACATCGGCTACGACAAGGCCGCCGAGATCGCCAAGCACGCCCACCACAAGGGGCTGACCTTGCGCGAGGCCGCGCTGGAGCTGGGTCACGTCACGCCCGAGCAGTTCGACCGCGTCGTGCGGCCCGAGACCATGGTCGGGCCCGATCCCGAGGAGAAGAGATGACCGCGCTCACGATCGGCGACGTCACCGTGACCAAGGTGGTCGAGCTCGACCGCTCGTCCTTCGAGATCGGCGCCATGCTGCCGGAGTCCACGCCCGAGCGGATCGCCGCGCAGCGCGACTGGATGGGGCCCGAGTTGCTGGATCCCCAGACCGGTGTCCACAAGGCGTGCATCCAGTCCTACGTGCTGCGCACGCCGTGGCACACGGTGGTGATCGATACCTGCGTGGGCAACGACAAGCCGCGCAACGGTGTCCCCGCGTGGCACATGCGCCGGGGGACGTATCTCTCGGACCTCGCCGCCGCCGGCGTCAAGCCCGAGGACGTGGACATGGTGATCTGCACGCACCTGCACGTGGATCACGTCGGGTGGAACACGCGGCTCGAGGGCGGGCGGTGGGTGCCCACCTTCCCGCGCGCCCGCTACGTCATCGTGCGCGAGGAGTTCGAGTTCTGGAAGCGCGAGAGCGAGACGGGCCGGGAGGAGTTCGGCCTGATCGACGACAGCGTGATTCCAGTGGTGGAGGCGGGCGTGGCCGACCTGGTGGCGAGCGATCATGTGATCGACGACCGGCTCCGCCTCGAGCCCTCCCCCGGCCACACGCCCGCCCACGTGTGCGTGCGGCTGACCACTCCCGCGGGGCAGGCCATCTTCACGGGCGACATGATGCATCGGCCCATCCAGGTGGCCGAGCCCGAGTGGAACAGCCGCTTCTGCGACGATGCCGAGCTCGCGCGCAAGACCCGCCGCGGCTTTCTCGAGCGCCACGCCGACGCCGACGTCATCGTGCTCGCCGCCCACTTCCCGGTGGCGGGCCGCATCGTCGCCCCCGGCGGACGCACGCGCTTTCAGCCTCTCGCCGCCTAGCGCGCCCGCTGCGCTCGCGCGCGGACGCCATACAAGTGGTCGCTCCCGCCCTCGCGGCCCCATACAAGGGGCCACGCAGGAATCCCCTTGACTCGTTGTCGCTTCGGGACGATTGTCAGGCGCATCGAGCGGGAAATTTCCCATCACATTCGCGAGGAGACGAGACGATGCTGACCAAGGACCTGGAAGCGTTCCTTGACGGCTGGAACCGTCACGACGTCGACTGCATCATGACCTTCATGGCCGACGACTGCGTCTTCGAGACCACCGCGGGCAAGGAAGCCTGCGGCACGCGCTACGCGGGCCGGGACAGTGTCCGCGACGCTTTCGCGAGGGTGTTCAAGATGTTCCCTGACGCGAATTTCGGCGACGCGCGCCACTTCGTGGCCGACGACCGCGGCCTCTCGGAATGGCTCTTCACGGGCACCACGGCCGACGGCAAGAAGGTGGAGGTCAACGGCTGCGACGTCTTCACGTTCGCCAAGGGCAAGATCGCCCTCAAGAACTCGTTCTTCAAGAACCGCAGCGCGTGAGGGGGCGCCTTCCCGCTAGCTCTTGAAGCCGATTCTCTTGTGGCCGCCGTCGCAGAACGGCTTGTTGGCCGAGGCGCCGCAGCGGCAGAGGAAGATGTCGCCGGTTTTGGCCGGGAGGGGATTGCCCTGGGCATCCAGGACTTCGCACTCCCCCTTCACCATGAGGGGGCCGTCCGGAATCGGCTTGACCGTGATCGACATGCGCGTCTCCTTTTCCTGAGAGAAATGTGAACCGCCGAGCCCGAGTATACTCCATGCGATGAGCACCATGGCCGACCGGCTGATCGAGGCGATGGCCAGGTCCGCGCCGCGACAGTATGGCAAGGAGCGGGTGACCGAGCTCGCGCATGCGCTGCAGTGCGCCGAGCTGGCGGCCGGCGCCGGCGGCGACGAGCAGATGATCCTGGCCTGCCTGGTCCACGACGTGGGGCGCTACGCGGTGGCCCAGGAGGAGATCAGCGATGCGCTCGTGGAGAGCGGGCCACGCCCGGGGAAGGTGCGCGGCCACCACGAGGCGGGCGCCGATCTGATCGCTCCGTATGTTCCCGAGCGCGTGGCCTTTCTCGTGCGGGCCCATGCCGACGCCAAGCGCTATCTCTGCGCCGCCGATCCTGGCTACTACGACACGCTCTCCAAGGGTTCGAAGCATACGCTGGCCCTCCAGGGCGGCATCATGACGGCCGACGAGGCGGTGAGCGTCGCGACCCATCCCTGGTGGCCGGACGCGCTGCGCCTCCGGCGCTGGGACGACGAGGCCAAGATCGTGGGCAAGGCCACGCGCCCGCTCTCCGCGTGGGAGCCGCTCTTGAGGAAGTACTTCCCGGAGCTGACGGCCGCTCACTAGGCTCTCGCCGCCGGACCTCGGCCCACCACCACAGGTGGATTGCCGGCTTGGCGCGCTTCCAGTGCTAGAATCGAAGCTGATCCCCTCACGAGGAGGTTCACGGGAAGCTTCATGGACTCTTCGAGCCTCGAAGCCAGAAACCTGATCAATGCACCGGCCGCCGATACCGCCCCGGAGCCCCCGGACCTCGAGACGAAGCCGGCGGTGAGAGAGCAAACCGTGGGCCGGCGTGCCAACGCGGCGAGCGGCGCGGATCGCACGTGGCAGAAGCGGCTGTTGCCCGTGATGGTGGGCCTGCTCGTCACCTTGACCGCGTTCTTCTTCGTGGCCAGCTTCGTCCAGCTCTACTACCTGCAGACCCGGATCGAGCGCGCGCCTCGACTTGACCTCGGCCCGGCCATGGCCTCGCTCGACGAGATCGCGAAGGATGTGCGGGACGGAAAGGTCGGGGATCAGCTCGCCTTCAACAATCGGCTCGAGTATGCGCGATGGAAGACCTTGGCGCTCCTGGAGGCCAACGCGCTCCAGCGCCGGTATCACCATGCGGGCGTCTTGCTGATCTCGAGAATCTGGACCCGCTACCTGGGATTCGTGACGGGCACCATCCTGGCCATGGTGGGCGCGGCCTTCATCCTGGGCAAGCTCCAGGAAGCATCCTCGAACCTCGGCGCGGAAGGCGGTCTCTGGAAGGTCTCCCTGACCACGGCGTCGCCTGGCCTCGTGCTGGCGACGCTGGGTACGGCGCTCATGCTGGCGACCCTGGCCACGAGCATGGACCTGCTGGTGAACGATGGCCCCGTCTACCTACGAGACCAGCCGGGCACGGCCGCCAGCGCGCCTCCGCCCCCGCTCGCCCGTGAAGACACGGCACAGAAGCCGCGAAGCGACGCGGATATTCTCAAGGACCTGAAGAACCCGGGCGCGCCGAAGAAGTAAAACGGTGCTCCCCGCGCAACCGCATCACCGTCCAGCAAGGAGGCCTTCTGTGTGGCGGCTCGGTGTGACCTCGCGTGTCGTGCTCGCCGCGGTCCTTGCCGGTCTGGCGCTGGTTCCTGCCGGTGCCGCTTCGGCGGACGCCGATCTCGACCGGATCGAGGCGATGTGGGCCCGAGGGGACTATGCGAGAGCCACCCAGGAGCTCATCAACTATCGCGAGCGGACCGGCGTCCGGACACCGCAGCTCGATTACATGATCGCGACCAGCGCGTGCCGCATGCGCGATCGGCGCCAGCTCGGCAATGAATTCTTCGCCTGGATCCTCCAGAACTACAACCTGAGCCCTTCGATCCGTACGCAGGTCGAGACGCAGCGGCAAATGTGCTCAGCGAGCGCCGCGCCGGAGCGGCTGCCGATGACCGCTCCCCCCGCCATGGTCGGCATCGCCTACCATGGCAAGGGCGGCACGGGCTATGAGTCCCAGCCCGCCGGCAATCGCGCGAGTACGCTGGCCGTGGCCATCCCACGGGAAGAGTTCACGAGGCGACTATTCGTCCCGGCGGATTCCAAGAAGGCCGTGCTCGCCGTCGCCAAGGAGCTCGGGCCTGAGTTCGAGGTCCAGGCGGTCGGTCACTTCGTTCTCGCAGGCCCGTGGGACGTCGCCCGTCCGTCCGTGGGAATTCTCAATGCGGCGGCGCCCAATCGAGCCAATACCCAGGGGCCGCCGCCCAATGCGCCGCTGGGAGCGCAGGCGCCGAATCAGCCCGCCCGCAAGTCGGCGGCACAGAGCCCGCGGCAGGATCTAACGGACCCACGGGATATGGTCCAGCAGATGGCGCCCACCATTGCCTCCAGCGCGGCTGATCTGAAGAAGGTCGGCGAGAGCCTGGAGGACTACCTACGCTTCTTCGTCTCGGAGTACGGGATGCGGCCGCCCTCCTTTCTGATCACTGTGTATTTCGCGGGAGACCGGACGCAGCTTTGGGATCTGGCCAGGAAACTGCACGGCATCGCGTTGGCTCCCGGCAGCATCGGGTATTCGTTCCCCTCCGATCAGAGCATGGTGGGATGGGCAGACGGCAAAGCGTACGGCACCTTCGCGCACGAGCTGTTTCACGTCATGGTGCGCAACAACTTTGGAGACATTCCGCCCTTCCTCGATGAAGGCATGGCGGCCTTGTACGAAGTCTCCGGGTTCGAAGGCACCCGCGCCGTCGGCGTACCCAACTGGCGCGGCGCCATCTTGAGCAAGTCCTGGGCGGAGCGTCCACGGATCAAGGACCTGGTGCAGATGAACCGGAGCTCCTTCGATGACATCGCGGGGCCGTCCGACCAACTGGTTCCCGGGGAAAAGCAAAGCGCGAATCACGCGACGGCACGGTACTTGATGCTGTACTTCCAGCAGCGGGGAGAGCTTCTCCCCGTCTACAAAGCCTTTCTCAATCGGAAGGTGAATGACCGCCCCGCGGCCCAGAGTGTCCTGCTCCTCGAATCCGTGCTTGGACGCTCGCTCGATACCGTGGATGCGGAGTTTTCCGCCTGGTTCAAGGCGCTTCCGCCCTGAGCCGGGCGGCGCGCGACTACATTCCGCCGCCCCCGCCTCTGAGCTCGAAGGACGACACGGACACGCGATATCCGGCCCCCGTCACGGGCAGGGCCACGTCGAAGTAGACGCGGTCGAAGGCGTTGACGACGCCGAACACCACGCCGTAGGTCTTGCCGATCACGCCGCCCTGCGCGTCGAGGATCTCGACGAGCAAGCGGACGTCCGTGGCGCCGGTGGGGCGCGTGTTGTAGACATAGCCCTCGAGGATGGGGGCGCCCTTCCGACTCTTGCCCGCCTGCCATTCCACGCGGAACTGGGCTTCCGTCTTCGGCGTCGCGTAAGTCTGCGCCGCGGCCCCGCCCGCGCCCCCCACGAGCATGAGCGCCACCGCCGTGGCCACGCCGAGACGCCGCGCGGTCATTGGCCGGTGGCGAAGGTGTCCCAGGAGAGCACACGCACGCGATAGCTCGCGCCCGTGGTCTGGATGGGCACCTCGAAGTAGAGCCGGTCACGCGAGAGCACACTGCCGAGGGCCTCGCCATGGGCCTGGCCGATGACCTGGCCCTGGGCATCGAGCGTCTCGACGAGCAAGCGCGGATTTCCCACGCCGCCGGCGCCGTCGTTATAGAGATAGCCCCAGACGATGGGGACCCCTTTCTTCGACTGGCCCGCCTGAACCTCCGCGCGAAAGCGACCCGCGCCCATCTGGGCGTGGGCGACGGCGGCGAGCAGGATCAAGCAGGCCGCGACGCTGAAAGCGAAAGCGGCCCGACGACGAGCGCCTACTGTCCGCCGGCGCACTTGAGCCACGAGTCGGCCGAGACGCGATAGGCTGGTCCCGCAACCTTGATGGGGACCTCGAAGTAGACGTGATCGTCTCCGCCCACGTAGCCGGGGACGAAACCGGTGTAGCTGGCGATGACGTTGCCCTGGGCGTCGAGCGTCTCGATGAGGAGGCGGATGTTGCAGTAGCCGGACATCGCCCGGGCGGTGTTGACGTAGCCCGTGATGAGCGGCTTGCCTGATCGAGTCTGGCCGGGCTGCCAGTCGAGGCTCAGCTTGGAGTCGTAGGCGGCGCCGCCCACGCTGGCCGCGCTGGCGGCGCTGGCCTCGGCCGCTCCCAGCACCAGGGCCAGGGCCACGATGCCGCCCGCGATCATGATTTTCGCGACACGCGTGCCCACGCCCTTAAGAAGCCGAGAGAGGGGCAAAGGGTTCCCAGAAGCCATCTACCGCCGCCCCCCCGCCAGTCGGAGCGCCTCGGGTAGCCCGCGCAGCCGTCCCATGGCCAGCACGCCCAGCGCGGGACCGAGGGCGAGCGAGGCGAACGCCCAGCGCCAGCCCACGACGCGCACGACGGGCGGGATGAGCCAGATCGAGATCATGGTCAGCGCGAAGCCGACGCACGTCTGGGCGGTGAGGGCGGTGCCGACATAGGCGGGAGGGGAGAGCTCGGTGACGGCGGTGGAGAATTGCGCCGAATCCGCGATGACGGTGACGCCCCAGAGCACGGCGAGCCAGAAGGTGAGGGCGGGCGGGCCGCCGAAGGAGAGCCCGATGAGCGCGGCACAGAGCCCCGAGAGCGCCATGGCCCCCATGGTCAGCGTGGTCCGTCCCCAGCGATCCGCGAGCGCGCCGCCCGCATAGGCACCCAGGGCGCCCCCCACGCCCATGGCGGCGAAGGTGGCCGCGGGCGAGGAAAGGCCGAGATAGCTGCCGCCGCCGCGCGCCTCCAGGCTGGCCCCGAGAAAGAGGCCGAGCCAGGTCCACATGGCATAGAGCTCCCACATGTGGCCGAAATAGCCGAAGCAGGCCAGACGCGGCCCGCGCTCGCGGAAGACGGCGGCGGCCATGCCGAGATCGAAGCGCGCTGCGGGAAAGCGATCGGGCCCTTCGTGCACGAAGCGCCAGACGACGAGCGCGCTGGCAAGGGCCAGCGCGGAGGCCGCGAGCAGCGTGCCCCGCCACGGCAGCTCGGTGACGCCACGGATCAGATGAGGCGCGGCGGAGCCCACGGTGAGCGCGCCCACCAGGATGCCGATGGCGAGCCCGCGGGAGTCGCGGAACCACGTCGCGACGATCTTCATGGCCGGCGGATAGGCGCCGGCCATGCACAGACCCGTGGCGAAGCGGAGGACGAGCGCGGGGACCAGGCTCTCCACCCCCAGGGCCAGCGCGGCATTCAGGGCGGCGCCGACGAGCGCGCTCCAGCCCATGAGGGCTCGCGGCGAGACGATGTCCGGAAGATTGGCGAGTGCGGAGCCGAGCGTGCCCAGGATGAAGCCGGCCTGCACGGCGATGGTGAGCCCCGCGCGTCCGCCGTCCCCGAGCGCCCACTCGCGCGAGAGCGCGGGAAGGACGGCCGAGGCGCTGAACCAGAGCGAGAGGGCCCCCAGCTCGGCGGCGGAGAGGAGGGCGAGAGCTCGCCAGCGGCCAGGGGCCGGGTCGGGCGGGGGCGGTTGGATCACAGTCGCTTTATTTGATGGTGTAGCCGCGCCCGGCCAGGCAGGCGTAGAAGGCTCGCTGGGTGTCGTTGAGACCCTTCTCGTAAAGGTAGGGGCCGCCGAGCATGGCGCCCGTTCCGCCGCCGGCGATGGCGCCAACGGATGCGCCCGTCCCCACCACGCCTCCGCTGATTCCCGCCGCGGCGCCCAGCCCCGCGCCGAGGGCCCCGCCCACGATGAGCCCCGTGAGGGCCCCGGCCGTCATCGAGCCTCCCGGATCGTAGTTCGTCTGCTTCTGTGCCTGGAGCCCGCACTCGTAACGGTCGTGATCCAGCGTCTCGCTGCTCTGGCCCTGGCCGGGCAGGACCTGATAGCGGGGCACGTGCGACACGCACGCCGAGGTGAGAAGGAGCGCCACCGTCACCACCGCGGTGAGCGGCCGGCTGGAGAGTCGCGATGGGAAGCGCGGCGCACGCACAGACGCCATGGCGACGCAAGAATACCATTCCGGAGGCGGTTGACTGAAGCGCAGGCATCGCTTAGCATCCGAAAATGAACGCCACGCGCCAGACGCTCGAAGAGCATCTCGCCAAGCAGCAGGCTCTGCTGGCTTCTGACCAGGCACGCGGCATGGCGGTCATCATCAGCTGCATCGCCGCCGTCGCTGCAACCATTGCCCAGGAGCTCGCGCACGCCGCGCTCCGAGACCAGCTGGGCTACGCGGGCGGTTCGAACATCACGGGCGATCAAGTCAAGAAGCTCGATGTGTGGGGGCACGACACCATGCTGGCCGCCCTCCGCCAGAGCGGGGTCTGCGCAGCGCTCGTGTCGGAGGAAGCGCCCGAGCCCATCGAGATTCGGGAGGGCAAGGGGCCGCGCGGCGTCGTCGTGGCCTGCGATCCGGTGGATGGCTCGTCCAACCTCGATGTCAACGGCTCGGTGGGAACGATTTTCTCGGTCAAGCCGAGCCTCGGCTGGGATCCGGCCGGACCGGCTGCGCTCACCCCTGGGACCGACCAGCTCGCCGCCGGCTATGTCATGTACGGCCCCGCCACCGCGCTCGTCTACACGGCAGGCAATGGCACGCACGGCTTCACCATGGATCGCGAGACGGGCACGTTCTACCTGACCCATTCGAACATCCGGATTCCCAGGAAGGGCAAGGCGTACGGCATCAACGAGGGGAATATCTCGACCTGGCATCCGGGCCAGCGGGCCTTCGTGGAGTATCTGAAGACGCCGGACAAGGCCACGGGCCGGCCGTACTCGCTCCGCTATTCCGGGGCCATGGTCGCCGACGTCCATCGCACGCTCCTGGACGGCGGGCTCTTCATGTACCCTGCGGATATGAGCGACCCTACCAAGCCCAAGGGTAAGCTTCGTCTTCTCTACGAGGTGGCGCCCATGGGCATGGTCGTCGAGCAGGCGGGAGGACGCGCCAGCACGGGCACCGAGCGCGTGCTCGAGCTGAAGGCCACCGACTATCACCAGCGCGCGGCGATCATCGTGGGCAGCCCCGACGACGTCACGCTCGCCGAAGAATTCTACCGCCGGTAACAGAGAGAAAGGACGGCACGGCTATGGAAGCCCGCGTTCGCGAAATCCTTTCGTGGTATGCCAGCGACAGTCCCGGCACTCGCACCAACCTGGCGCGCCTCCTGAACCATGGGCGCCTGGCCGGCACCGGCCGCCTCGTCATCCTTCCCGTCGACCAGGGCTTCGAGCACGGTCCGGCGCGGAGCTTCGCCGTCAATCCGCCGGGCTACGATCCCTCGTATCACTTCCAGCTCGCCATCGCCGCCGGCTGCAATGCGTACGCGGCGCCCCTCGGCTTCATCGAGGCGGGGGTGGCGGAGTTCGCGGGCGAGATCCCGCTCATCCTCAAGATCAACAACCACGACCTCCTCCACGACGAGAAGGATCCGCTCTCCGCCGTGACGGGCTCCGTGAAGGACGCGCTCCGACTCGGCTGCGTGGCCGTGGGCTTCACCATCTACCCGGGCTCGGCCAATGCCCAGATCATGTACCAGCAGTGCCGCGAGATGATCGCGGAGGCCAAGGCCAACGGCCTCGTGGCGGTGGTCTGGTCCTATCCACGGGGCACCGACATCAGCAAGGAAGGCGAGACGGCCATCGACGTGGTCGCCTATGCCGCGCAGATCGCCGCCCAGCTCGGGGCGCACGTGATCAAGGTCAAGCCGCCCACCCAGCACATCGAACAGCCCGAGGCCAAGAAGGTCTATGAGAAGACCGGCGTGCCCATCTCGACCTTGGCCGAGCGCGTGCGTCACGTCGTCCAGTCGGCCTTCGATGGACACCGCGTGGTGATCTTCTCCGGCGGGGCCACCAAGGAGAACGACGAGGCGATCTACGAGGAGTGCCGGGGCATCCGTGACGGGGGCGGTTTCGGCTCCATCATCGGGCGGAACTCCTTCCAGCGGCCCAAGCCGCGGGCCCTCGAGTTCCTCTCGACCGTGATGAAGATCTACTCGGGCGAGCTGAAGTAGCCCGTCCCTTGGCCCTCGCGCCGGCAGTCACCGTTCCGACAGAGGCGCAGGTGCGCGAGTACATGCGCACCTTGTCCAACTGGGGCCGCTGGGGGAAGGATGACGAGCTCGGCACCATCAACCTGATCACGCCGGAGAAGCGCGCGGCGGCCGCGCGGCTCGTGAAGGACGGCGTGAGCGTGACCTGCGCGCGCCCCTGGAGCACCGAGCTGGCCGCCGACACCTCGGTGCAGCCGATGCGCTTCATGGTCGATTCGGGCGAGGGACGCGATCACGATTCGAACGAGCGGATCCTCCAGCGTCGCGGCGCCGCCGAGTTCATCGGCATGGTCTTCCACGGCTACAACATCACGCACGTCGACGCGCCCCCGCACTACTTCTGGGACGGCAAGTTCTACAACGGCCGGTCGTGCAACCTGGTGACCTCGCGCGAGGGCGCCACCGTCAACTCCGTCGAGGTGCTGCACGACGGCGTGGTGAGCCGCGGCGTGCTCCTGGATATCGCGCGCGCCCGCGGCGTGAAGTGGCTCGAAGCGGGGCAGGGGGTGATGCCCGAAGACCTCGAGGCCGCGGAGAAGGCGCAAGGGGTCCGTGTCGAATCGGGCGACATCCTTCTCGTGCGCACGGGTTTCTACGGGCGGCGTCTCGCGGAGGGTCCCGTGCATCCGATGGAGGCGGGGACGCCCGCCGTGCACGTCGCCTCCTGCCCCTGGCTGCGCGAGCGCGGCGTGGCCATGATCGGCTCCGACACCCATAACGACATCGCGCCGCTGCCCTACCCGGCGCTCGGCAACTCCTTCCACGTCGTCTGCCTGGTTGCCATGGGTCTCTGGCTCATCGACAACGGCAATCTCGAGGATCTCGCGCGGGCCTGCGCGGAGCGCAAACGCTGGGAGTTCCTGCTCACCGTCGCCCCCCTTCGTCTCAAGAACGTCACGGGCTCGCCCGTCAATCCCATCGCGGTGTTCTGAGGACGCCCGGCCCCGCCACCTCTCTGTAAGGTTTCTTTACAAGTCGCGGGGTCTCCGCCGGGAAGGATCATCCTGATTGCCTTGTTTATCGGGGTTTGCCTCGCACCGGGACCGCTGGAATTCTTTTTGCTCTCATCCTCTCGCCGCTGCGCCAAATGACAAAGCCGTAAAGCCTTGAGTCGTCGCCCCCGAACGGGCTGACCTGGCCGATCGTGCTGAGGCCCTTGGTTTCCGGCGAACCCGAACGGTGAGGTTGGCATCGACGATGAGGGCGATCTGCGCATGGTGCAAAGCCGAGGGCCGACCAGGCGACCTCGGGGAGCGCGAGCCGTTCGATGATACGAGCGAGACGCACGGACTCTGTCCAGCTCACCTGGCGACGGTTCTTGCCCAGCTCCCCTCTCTCTCCTTTCCCGGCGTTCAGCTTCTCATCGTCGTGGAGAACGGGGACACCGGTCTCTTTCAGCATCTCTCTCGGAGCATGGCCGCCGTCGCCGGCGTGAAGGTCATCCGGGAGCGGCGACTCCAGGAGCAGCGACGAGCGAGCGAGTCCGTTCTCGTCGATCGACGCCGCAGCGATCGGCGGCAGTCCCGCGACGTCAGGCACTCCATGGGCTGCATGTTCGTCCGCTTCGGGCCGAAGGTCTCCACGTCCCGGCGCCTGCTCGATCCGGGGACGTGACCCGGAGCGTGGAGGCTTCTCCTCGCGCCGCTCCCGCTTGACTCCTCTGGACACGAGCCTAGACTGATCCCAGGAACTCAACCATCCCGGGAGGTCTCCATGCCCACCAAGGTGCGCGTGAATCTCGCCAACCCCCTCGAGTTACTGGAGCTCCCCGGTGTCGGCCCGCGTCAGGTCGAGGCCATCTTGAAGTTCCGCGCCGAGCACGGTCCCATCCAGGACGAGCGACAGCTTGCCACCATCCTCGGCGGGCAGGCCACAGCCACGACGCTCCGGGAACTGGCGGACTTTTCTCCCGCCGACGCGACGGCGCCCGAAGCTCCCGGCGCCTAGGTAGCTCGGAGGGGGGCTCCGCCCCCCTTCCGAAGCCTCCCCCCAAACAAGTTGCGCCGACGAAGCCGGCGCTCGAAGCGGAACAGTCCTGCTCGCGAGTGTGGGAAGGATTACCGGACAGGCGCCTAGCCTGTATCCCTGGTCTCCGCGCGGCGCGCCGCCGGCCAGTGTCGAAGGACCGGCGAGGCAAGGGGCAACGCGTGGCGGACGAGCGCGCCCAGGGCGGCGAGCCGGCGCTCGTGGCGCGTCGTCCACGGGAATCCGTACGCTTCGCGAATCGCCGGCGGGAGCAGGCCCACGGCGGGCAGCCGCGCCAGCGCGAGAAACGGGCGCAGCGGCCATGACCCGCGCGGCATGAGCACCTCGCGCGCGAGGGCGCGGGCCGTATCGGTGACCGCGATGTCGCCGCTCGCCACCATGCGCTCCATGTACGCGGAGAGCTCGCCGACGCTACCGGGCACAACACCGGGCGGGATGCCGAGGAGCGGCCCGCCCGCCCCCGCCTCCCGGCAGTACCGATCACGCTCCGCGGGCGTCAGCGGCGCCACGAAGCGCTCGTAGGTGAGGAGAAAGCTGTCCACCAGCGTGGCGTGGACCCAGGCGAGGAGCGCGGGATCATGCGCGCTGTAGGGGGCGCCGGGAGCGAAGGAGCCCGCGGCCTCGGCGAGCCGGCCGTGCACCCGATCATGTATTCGGTTGATGGCGGCGGCCGCCTCCCCGGCGGCTTTCGGGCCGCCGAAGGTCAGGGCCAGCATGGCGCGCAGCGTGCGCTTGAGCCGCTTGACGTGTCCGTGACGATCAGTGGCAAAGCCGCTGTGGTCGGCGACCCCCTGGGCGACGAGCGGATGGGCGAGCTGGAGCAGGATGGCCCGTCCCCAGCCGGCCAGCAGCACGACCTCGCGGTGGAGCCGCCAGGTCATGGGGGCGGGTGCGGGCTGATCCAGGGCGGCCATGGCCGTGACCTCCTGCCATCACGGTACCTGAGGGGCCGCCGGCCGGCCAGCCGAGAGGGGGGTCAGCCCCCTTTCGCCAATTCGTCACTCACGATTTCACAATTGGCGGGCTACGGTGTCTCATGGTCAAGGGTATGACGCAGGATCCCTTCGAGGCGGTGGTGGCCACACATCACGCCGAGATACACCGGTATCTCGTCCGCACCACCTCGCGCGCGGGGGATGCCGATGACTTGTCACAGGAGACTTTCGTGAGAGCGTACAGGGCCTATCAAGCGCTGCCCCCGGACGCCAATGTCCGGGCCTGGCTCTTCGCCATCGCCACCAACCTCTGCCGGAACTACTTCCGGTCGGAGAAGCGGCGGCGGCAGGCCATGGCCGTGGCGGCGGCCAACGCCTCGGAGCGCGGTCCCGTGTGGCCCGAAGGTGAGGCGATCGCCAATCAAGTCGGTGCCCGGCTCGACCGGATCGTGGCCGCGCTGCCCTTGAAGCAACGCCTGGCCTTCACGCTCCGAAAGGTCCACGAGCTCGAGTACGAGGCCATCGCCGAGAGCCTCCAGTGCTCGGCCGAGAGCGCCCGCGCCCATGTCTTCCAGGCCCTGAAGAAAATCCGGCGGGAGCTGCACGACCTGGCGGTCGTCCACGCGGAGCCCCAGTCGTGACGGACGCGAACCCGACCTGTCGCGAGATCGAGCGTGACCTGGTGGCGATGGCCGCCGGTGAGGCCGCGCCCGTGGCCGCGCGCGTGGTCGAGCGGCATGTCCTCCGCTGCCGCGAGTGCCGCGACGAGCTCGAGCGCTACCGCGTGCTCGAGGGTATGGTCACGGACCTTCGCCGCGAGCCCGTGCCGGGCGCCGACCCCGCGCTGTCGCGCGCCGAGCTCGAGTCGCGCCTGGCGGACATCCGCGCGCGCATGGTCGGCTACGGCATCTTCTCCTCGCCCCTCGGGAAGATTCTCATCGCCCGATCCGAGCTGGGGATCTCGCTCGTCGAGTACCTGGAGTCCGAGAGGGCGGGCACGTCGTATCTGGCCCGGCTGGCCGGGGGAGAAGTGAGAGAGGACAGGGCCGGCGTGGAGATGGTGTACCGCGAGCTCCTCGAGTACCTGGACCGTCGACGCACTCGCCTCGACTGGCCGCTCGACCTGCGCTGGGCGGGGAGCGATTTCCAGCGACGCGTGCTTGCCGCCACCGCCGAGCTGCCCTATGGCGCCGTCACCTCCTATGCGGGGATCGCGCGGCGCATCGGCACGCCGTCGGCGGTGCGGGCGGTGGCCCAGGCGCTCCGGCGCAATCCCGTGCCCATCGTCATCCCGTGCCACCGGGTGATCGGCAACGGGGGTGATCTCGTCGGCTATGCCGGGAACAAGATCTCGCTCAAGCGGACCTTGCTTTCGGTCGAGGGTGTGCCGGTGGCCGCCCGCGCCCGCAGGATCGAGCGCGACCACATGTACGTGCGGGCGGGAGCGGACAGGGAGTACTGCGTGCCCACCTGTGGGTCGCTGTCGCGCCAATCACTGGCCGGGCTCACCCTCTTTGGCTCGCGCGACCACGCCGAATCGGTGGGTCTCACGCCCTGCACGAGCTGCCGCCCCGATCTGCATCCTGTGTCCGTGTAGCGTCACCGTTCGCCGTCTCCTCGCCTTTCACACGCGCCCGCCTCCGGTGTCTTAGTGAGCAAAGGAAAGGAGGTCGACTGATGACGGCCTTGTTGACGACGCTGGTAGTGCTCCTCGTCCCGTTTCTCGCCATAAGCGCGCTGCTCGTTCTGGCCGAGCGACTACAAGACAGGCGCGAGCGCGCGCGGTACCGGCAGATCGCCCTTACCGATGCCATCCACCGCGAGCTGGGCGCCGTTGCCGCTCCGACCGTGCGCCAGCGACTCGGCGGCGGCTGGGCAGTTGCCATGGCCGTGCCGCTCGATCGGCCCGCCGCCGTGGCCGCCATCCTCCGGGTGACCGGGCAGTATTTCTCGCGAGAAGAGCAGGAGACCGTGCCCCTGGAGATCATCCTCACTCCCGAGACCTCGAGCGCGTGGCCTCGCGCTGCTCGCCCCATGGCGCCCCCGCGCGGCACTGCCGGCACGCCGCTCGCGGCCTGAGCCACGGAGGATCACGATCATGGACACGAACATTTACGCTTTGGAACGGTACGTGGAGATCAGGCTGGGCCAGCTTCGTTCTGACGCGGCGCGGGGTCGACTGCTGGCGTCGCTCCAAAGGCGTCCGCTCGGAGTGCGGGCGGCGCTGGCCCTTGCCCTCCTGCGGATGGGACGGCGGCTGAGCCGGCGGGGTCTCGTGGTGCCCCGGGCCGCCTGAGAGCCCGGCGGCCGACTTTTGCCTGGTCCTTTGGCCCGGCCCCGACGTATAGTGGACCGACCATGAGAGGCAGGCTGGTTTCGCGGCTCGTGACCTTCGTGGTAGCAGGCGCGCTGGTGCTCTCGCTGGCCGCTCCCGCCCGCGCCCAGCTCGACCCCATGACCCTCAGCCTGATCATCAGCGGGGCGCAGCTTCTCATGGGCGTGGTAAGCACGGTGGTCGTCGGCGGCGCCTACGAGTCGGGGAAGAGGAGCGGACCGGTCCCGCTCGGGACGCCCTGCGGCGTGCAGGACGGCGTTCCCCAGATATGCTGGACGCAGCCGGGGGGCGGGTACGAGGGCACGGACGTCCTGCCGTATTCGGCGCCCGTGCCGGTGGCGCCGCGCGTTCCCGGGCTCTCCCTGGACCTCGTGCTCCAGGAAGCCCAGCCCGTCGGGCCTGCCGTTCCCAGCCAGGGCCAGTAACGACTCCCGCGGAAACAGAAAAACGGCCGGCGGGTCATCCCGCCGGCCGTTCTGCTTTCCGCGGCCCCCTTTACTTCTTGCTGGCGTCGACCAGCTCGCCGAAGACGGCCCAGCGTTCCCCGTCGAACTTGGCGAGCTGCTCCTGCTCGACGGGCGCGAAGTCCGTCGGGCTCGTGTTGACCTTGATGCCGGGCAAGAGCAGCGGCAGCTCCACGTTGTGGAGATTCGCCGCCTGACGCATGATGTTCTCCCGCGAGAGATCATTGCCGCACTGCTTGAGCGTCTGCGTCAGCAGGATGGCGACATTGTAGGCGTAGGCATTGGACTGGTCATCGAGCGCTCCCTCCGGATAGTACTTCTTCATCCACGCCACCCAGTCCTGGAAGCCCTTGTCGTTCTTCCACTGCGGGTCGGTGATCTCCTTCATGTACAGCGCCGTGATCAGGCCCTTGGAGGCGTCCAGCCCGGCCGGCTTGAGCACGGTGCCCAGCGAGCTCGACACGTTATTCAGGAAATGCAGCGGCTTCCAGCCGATGTCGTGGGACTTCTTGATGGCCTGCACCGCGAACTTCGGGATCGTCACGTTGAAGAAGACGTTGGCCCCGCTGTTCTTCAGGTTGACGATCTGCGAGTCGATGGTGGGGTCGGTGACCTCGTGACTCTGCTCGAGCACGATCAACTTCTTGGCGGCGTCGCCCAGGCCGTCCTTGAAGCCCTTGACGTAGTCCTTGCCGTAATCGTCGTTCTGATACAGGATGCCGACCTTCGCGTCAGGCACGTTCTTGAGGACGTAGGCCGCGTAGATCCGGCCCTCCGTCTGGTAGTTGGGCTGGAATCCCATGGTCCACGGAAAGTTCTTGGGGTCGTTCCACTTGGTGGCGCCCGTTGCCACGAAGAGGTGCGGCACCTTCTGCTGGTTCATGTACTTGTGAATGGCGCTGTTGGTCGGCGTGCCTAGCGTCTGAAAAACGAACGCCACCTGGTCCTGCTCGACGAGCCGCCGGATCATCTCCACGGTCTTGGGCGGGCTGTAGGCGTCGTCGTGGGAGATGTAGTTGATCTTCCGCCCGTTGATCCCGCCCTCGTCGTTCACCTTTTTGAAGTAGGCGCCGAGGGCCTTGCCGATGGTGCCGTAGGCGGAGGCGGGACCGCTGTAGGGGTTGGTATTGCCGATCTTGATCTCAGTCGCGGTGACGCCCACCACCGTCTGGGCGGCGGCCACGCCGCTCCCGGCCACGGTCACCGCTCCGAGCGCGAGAAGGAGCGCTACGACCCGCTTCGTCAGACCCATGAATGTCCTCCCGTTCAGGTTGATTGTGGCTTTGTGTGTCACCGGGCTTTCGTCTCTACCTTTGCTCCTGTAACCGCGGGCCGCATCACCCGGATCCAGGCCAGCCGGAGAAAGCCGGCAATCCCGTGCGGCATCACGTACATGAACGCGATGAGGAAGATGCCAAAGATGGCCCCTGGCGCCGCCTTGGAGATGTCCTGGGCCCAGTTTGGCACGAACTGGACGAACAGGGCGCCGAAGATAGCGCCCGAGATGGTCGCCAGACCCCCGATCACCACGCCCGTCAAGAGCGTGATGGACAGGAAGACGCTGAAGGAGTCGGGGGCGACGAAGGCGATGGTGATGCCGCTGAGTGCCCCCGCCACCCCGGTATAGGCGGCGCTCACGCCGAAGACGACCGACTTGTACAGGGCGCTGTTGATGCCCATGGCCTCGGCGGCGATGTGGTTGTCCCTGATGGCCACGATGGCTCGGCCCGTGCGGCTTCGCAGCAGGTTCGCCGCCAGCACGAAAAGCACGATGAGGACGCCGAGGGTCAGGAAGTAGAGCCACTGGTCCTCGCTGAGGGGGAGTCGGAGCGGCGCCTTGGGCTTGGATAGCACGATGCCCTGGGACCCGCCCGTCCAGTGCTCAAAGTATTTCAGGATCTGTGGCGCGGCCAGGGCCAGGGCGAAGGTGGCCAGGGCAAGGTAGAGGCCCTCGAGGCGGAGCGCGGGCCGCCCGAAGAGGAAGCCGATCACGAGGCAGACGATGCCCGCGGCGGGGATGGTCCAGCCATAGGCGATGTTCCATCTGTCGATCATGATCGCCGTGGTGTACGCGCCGATCGCGTAGAAGGCGCTGTGGCCGAGGGAGATCTGTCCGTTGTAGCCGGTCAGGATATTGAGGCCGAGGAGGGCGATGGCGTAGATGTAGACCTGGGTGAACTGGAAAAGGCGGAAGCCGCTCAGGGCGAAGGGAAGCAAACCGGCCAACAGCAGGATGAGCACGAGGCCCGCGCTCTTGCTCGCCGCTCCGCTGCCGCGCCCCACCGACTAGACCCTCCTGACGAAGGAGCGGCCGAAGAGCCCGCTCGGCCGCACCAGCAGCACGATGATGATCATGGCGAGGGCCACGGTCAGCTTGAGCTCCGTCCCGATGAAGCTCACATAGGTCCCGACCAAATTTTCCGTTACCCCGACAAGGAGCCCTCCCACCACCGCGCCGAGCGGGCTCGTGAACCCGCCCACGGTGGCCGCTGCGAAGGCGTAGATCTGGATGCCGAACATCATGTACGGGTCGAGGAAGACGATGGGGGCGATCATCATGCCCGCCACCGCCCCGAACGTCGCGGCCAGTCCCCAGCCCAGCGCGAGCATCCAGCCGACGCGGATACCGACGAGACGGCTCGACGTCGGATTCTGCGCCGCCGCGCGCATGGCAAGCCCCAGCGTCGTGTAGCGAAAGAAGAGAAAGAGCAGCAGGAGGACGCCCAGGGTGACGCCGATCTCCCCCAGGTCATGGGCGCCGAAGACGATATTGCCGAGCTTGATGGGCTTGCCGGGAAACGGGCTCGGGAAAGGCTTCTGGATATACGTATAGATCCAGCCCGCCACGCTGTTGAGGATCACGAGGAGGCCGATGCAGACGATCACAATGGTGAGGATGGGGGCGTTCTCCACGGGCCGGATCACGATGCGCTCGATGAGGACGCCCCCCACGAAGGCGATGACGAGGGTGGCGAAGAAGGCGGCCCAGTAGGGCAGGCCCGCCTGGAGGAGTGACCAGCAGAGGTACGTGCTGAACATCGCCATCTCGCCCTGGGCGAAGTTCACCACGTCCGTGGCCTGGTAGATCATGACGAGGGCGAGGGCGAGGCTCGCGTAGATGCCACCGGTGGCCAGCCCAGAAACAACCTGCTGGATGAAAATGTCCATTATGTTCTGGGGGGGAGCGACCGCCGCTCCTCCCCCAGGCCCCCCCAACGATTGCCGAGAAGCGCGGTATCTGCTTGGAGCGAGCGCCGCTCCTCTTGGGGGTTGGCTCGGCTCGCCTTCGGCTGCGCCTCACACGGCAACCCCGGCCCCCCCCACCGCTCCGGAAGGGGTGTTGGCAGGTTCGCTGTCGTTCTATTGGGCATGGGGTCAGTAGCCGAGGTAGGAGCGGCGGACGGCGTCGTTGCGGCGCAGGTCGGCCGACGGGCCTGACATGACGACGCGGCCCGTCTCGAGGAGATACGCGTGGTCCGCGAGATCGAGGGCGATGGCCGCGTTCTGCTCGACGAGGAGCACGCTCACGCCTTCCTCCCGGTTGATGGTCCGCACGATGCGGAAGATCTCTCGCACCACGAGCGGGGCGAGCCCGAGCGACGGCTCGTCGAGGAGGAGCAGGCGCGGGCGTGACATGAGGGCGCGGGCCACCGCGAGCATCTGCTGCTCGCCGCCCGAGAGCGTGCCCGCCTGCTGCCGCTGGCGCTGGGCGAGGACGGGGAAGTACTGATACACGCGCTCGAAGTCGGCGGCGAGGGCCGCCCGGTCCTTGCGGACATAGGCGCCCAGGCGGAGGTTCTCCTGCACGGTGAGGTTCATGAAGGTGCCGCGGCCTTCCGGGGTGTGGGCGATCCCGAGACGGACGATCTCCTCCGTCGCCTTGCCGTCGATGCGGGCGCCCTCGAAGCGCACGATCCCCGCCGTCTTGACCATGCCGCACACCGCCCGCAGGGTGGTCGTTTTCCCCGCGCCGTTGGCGCCGAGAATCGTGGTGATGCCGCCCGCCTCCACCGCGAAGCGGAGGCCGTGGAGGACCTTGGTCCAGCCGTACTGCGCCTCCAGGTTCTCAGCTTCGAGGAGGGCGGGCATGGGCGGTCACTCTCCCAGGTAGGCCTTGATCACGTCGGGGTTGCGCTGGATCTGCGCGGGCGGCCCCTCGGCGATCTTGCGCCCGAAGTCGAGCACCACGACGTTGTCCGAGACCTGCATGACCAGGCTCATGTGATGCTCGACGAGGAGCACGGTGACGCCGCGGGCATCACGGATGGTGCGCAGCAGCTCGGCGAGCGTGGCGACTTCCTCGTGGTTGAGCCCGCCCGCCGGCTCGTCGAGGAGCAGGAGCTTGGGGCGGCCGGCCAGGGCTCGCGCGAGCTCCACCCGCTTGAGGGTGCCGAAGGGCAGGCCCGCGGCGGGATGCCCTGCCACGTCGTCGAGATCGAGGAAGGCGATGACCTCGCGGGCGATCTGCCGCGCCTCGCGCTCCTCACGGCCCACCCAGGGCAGCCGGAGAGCATTGCTCGCAAAGTCGCTCCGCGTGCGGCTGTGGACGCCCACGAGCACGTTGTCGAGCACGCTCATGGTGGTGAAGAGGGCGAGGTTCTGGAAGGTACGGCCGATGCCGAGCTCGGCGATCCCGTGCGGCGTGGCGTCGGTGATCGAGCGGCCTTCGAAGAGGATGTCGCCGTGCTGCGGTGTGTAGAGCCGCCCCAGGCAATTGAAGAGCGTGGTCTTGCCCGCCCCGTTGGGCCCGATCAGCCCCACGATCTGGCCCGCGTCCATGGCGAAGGAGACGGCGTCGAGCGCCACGATTCCGCCGAAGCGCATCGTGAGGTCCTGAACCGCGAGGAGAGAAGAGGTGGACGCGGGCGTCATTGCCAGTTGATGGTGGGCTCGTTTATAGGGAGGGCGGGGTAGTTTGTCAATGAAAACCAGCGACCGCCCAGTATAATCCAGAGCCCATGGCCCCTCAATTCATCTTCATCATGAAGGACCTCCGCAAGATCGTCCCGCCCAAGCGGGAGATCCTGAAGGGGATCTGGCTCTCCTTCTACCCGGGCGCCAAGATCGGCGTGCTCGGCGCCAACGGCGCGGGCAAGAGCACGCTGCTCAGGATCATGGCAGGGCTGGATCAGGATTTCCTCGGCGAGGCCAAGCCCGCCGACGGCGTGCGCATCGGCCACCTCGCCCAGGAGCCCCGGCTCGATCCGGACAAGGACGTCCGGGGAAACGTCGAGGAGGGCGTGGCGGAGATCCGCGCGCTCCTCACGCGCTTCGACGAGATCAACGCCCGGCTCGGCGAGCCGCTCGATCCGGACGAGATGGAGAAGGTCCTGGAGGAGCAGGCGCGCGTGCAGGACGCCATCGAGGCGGCGGGGGGATGGGATCTCGACCGCACCGTGGAGATCGCCATGGACGCCCTCCGATGCCCGCCCGGCGAGGCCGACGTGGCCACGCTGTCGGGGGGCGAGGTGCGGCGCGTGGCCCTCTGCCGGCTCCTCCTCTCCAAACCCGACATGCTCCTGCTCGACGAGCCGACCAACCACCTCGACGCGGAGAGCGTGGCCTGGCTCGAGCGCTTCCTCAAGGACTACCCGGGCACGGTGGTGGCCATCACCCACGACCGCTACTTCCTCGACAACGTCGCGGGCTGGATTCTCGAGCTCGATCGGGGCGCGGGCATCCCGTGGGAAGGCAACTACTCCTCGTGGCTCGATCAGAAGAAGCAGCGCCTCGCCCAGGAGGAGAAGCAGGAATCCGCGCGCCAGCGCACCCTCGAGCACGAGCTGGAATGGGTGCGCATGTCGCCGCGGGCCCGCCAGGCCAAGTCCAAGGCGCGGCTGCAGGCCTACGAGACGCTCCTCGCCGAAGGCGGAGCGGAGCGCGAGGGCGCCGCCGAGATCGTCATTCCTCCCGGGCCGCGTCTGGGCGACGTGGTCGTGCAGGCCGAGCATCTCTCCAAGGGCTATGGTGACCGGCTCCTCATCGACGACCTGAGCTTCAGCCTCCCGCGGGGCGGCATCGTCGGGGTCATCGGGGCCAACGGCGCGGGCAAGACCACGCTCTTCCGGATGATCACGGGGCAGGAGAAGCCCGACAAGGGCGCGCTGCGGGTGGGGGAGACCGTGCGGCTGGCCTACGTCGACCAGAGCCGTGACGCGCTCGACGCGAGCAAGAACGTGTGGGAGGAGATCTCGGGCGGCGCCGAGCAGCTCATGCTGGGCAGCCGTCAGATGGCCTCGCGCGCCTACGTCGCCTCCTTCAACTTCAAGGGCAGCGATCAGCAGAAGAAAGTGGGCGACCTCTCAGGCGGCGAGCGGAATCGGCTGCACATGGCCAAGCTGCTCCAGGCGGGCGGCAACCTGCTCCTCCTAGACGAGCCCACCAACGATCTCGACGTCGACACCCTCCGCGCCCTCGAGGACGCCCTCCTCGCTTTCGCGGGATGCGCCGTCGTCATCAGCCACGACCGTTGGTTCCTCGACCGGATCGCCACCCACATGCTGGCGTTCGAGGGGGACAGCCAGGCGGAATGGTTCGAGGGCAACTACCAGGACTACGAAGCCGACCGCAAGAAGCGACTGGGCGCCGCCGCCGAGCAGCCGCATCGTCTCCGCTACAAGCCTCTGACCCGCGGTTAGCGTTCGCGCAGGCGCGATAGAACCTGCTGGCGGAAGCGCTCCTCCTTGGCGCGATCGCCGATCTCGCGGGCCAGCGCCTCCACGATCTGCCGCACGTCGTGCGGAGGGCTCGCCGCCGCCGCGCGGGCGATGTGCTCGCGGCAGATCACCGCCGCCATTGGCCCGAGATACTCGGTCAGCTCCGCCTCGATCACGGCCTGCACCCTTGTCAGCTGCGGGTCGGCCGGGGAAGCCGGGGGCGGCGACGCCGGGGCCGGGGAGGGCGGCGGAGCGGGGTCGAGGCGGGTCGGCACGACCGCGGGGGGATCGTCGGTGCCCAGCATGGCCAGGAGATCGACGGTCATGGGCAGGTCGCCCCGGGGTCCACGGTCCATCACGGCGTCGGTGAAGTTGATGCGCGCCGCCACGATCTTGCGCAGGTTGATGAGGGCCTCGAGCCCGCGCTGGTTGCGGAACGCGAGCGAGGAGATCTCGCCTTCCCGGAGCCCGATCCGCGCCGACTGATTGTCCGTGGTGGCGATGAAGAGCGTGCCCGTCCGCCGCGCGCGGCAGAGCGCGGCCAGCTCAGTGACGATCTGACGGTAGGGGACGGGCGCGGGCTCTGGGCTCATGGAGCACCCGGCGGCTTACCGCGTGCCGAGCCGCTCGACGGCCAGCTTGACGCTCGCGCGGAGACGCTCGATGGCCCGGGCAAGGCTGCCGATCTCGTCCGAGCGCCGGGCCTCGGCGATACTGGCGCCGAGGTTGCCACGGCTGATCCCGTCGGCGATCTGCGTCAGCCGCCGGATGGGGCGGGTGAAGCCGACGGCCAGAACGTAGGAGACGAGGAGCACGAAGACGACGGTGATGCCGAGGAGGATGAGGGCATTGCGATTGGCCTGTCGCAGGGGCCGGTAGGCCTCATCGAAATCCTGCTGGGCGACCATGGTCCAGCCGTACTTGGTCCTCTCCGCCAGCGCGATGGCCTGCTTGCCCGTGGCGGGATCGATGAACACGACCTGCTTCCTGGGCTCCCCTCCCAGGGCCACGATGGCGGGATGGCTCTTCAGGCTCTCGCGCACGGTGGGGTGGGCGATGACCTTGCCCTGATCGTCCACCAGGAAGACGAAGCCCGTCTGCCCGATCTTGACGTTGGTGATGGTGCTCGTGACGTCCGCGATGCTCGTCCCCACGGCCAGAACCCCCACCACCTGCTCGAGCCTCCACACGGGCACGGAAAAGATGACGGCGGCCTGTCCCGTCGTGCGACTGATCACGACCTCCTGGCCCATCTGCCGTCCGTCGATGGCCTGCTTGAAGTAGCCACGGTCGCCGTAGAAGCGAAGGGGTTCCTCGTCATTGCGCCCGACGTTGTTGCCGTCGGGGGCGATGGTGAAGCCGAGGTAGATCCACTTGTACTCGGTGGCGATGGCGCGGAGGAGGGGCTTCTGCCGCTTGCCGTCCATCGATGACATGTCCTCGAGGGCCGCGTTCTGCCGCAGCATGCGCAGGTGCATCTCGACCCAGGCGTCGACATAGCCGACGATGGCGTCGGCCTGGCTGCCCAGACGCTGCTCGATCTGTCGCGAGAGGCTCTCGGACTCCGTGCGGTAGTCGAGATACCAGATGGCGCCGAGCGGGATCAGCGTCACCACGAGCATGGTCAGGAGGAGCTTGGGGAAAATGCCGAGGCTCAGGCGCAATGTCATGAATCCCCCTCGATGAGCTGGACTCGTTCAGGATAGCGCCTGTCCTCGCTCCCCACCAAGAAAACAGAACGTGTAGGATAGGGCGGCGCGCCGGCCGCGGAATCGGGCCGATCGGCGTCCCCCCGCCTCCAGGGGCGGGGTGGGGAGCTTGCGTCCACCCCACGAGGAGGAGACCCTGATGCTCGATCTCGGACTGAAGGGCAAAGTCGCCGTCATCACGGGGGGCAGCGAAGGACTCGGACGAGCCACGGCCGAGCGGCTGGCCGCGGAGGGCGCGCACGTGGCGATCTGCGCGCGCCGGCCCGAGGTGCTCGAGCGCGCGGCCGCGGCCATTCGCAAGGCGGGCGGGCAGGTGCTCGCGTGCTCCGTGGACGTGACCAGGGCCGATCAGATCGAAGCGTTCATCGGCGAGGTGGCCCGCGAGTGGGGCGGCGTGGACATCCTCGTCAACAACGCCGGCACCTCGGCCGCCGCTTCCTTCGAGGCCGTGGACGACGCCGCGTGGCGGGACGACCTGGAGCTCAAGCTCTTCTCGGCCATCCGCTGCTGCCGGCTGTGCATCCCGCACATGAAGAAGCGCGGGGGCGGTCGCATCATCAACATCACCAACCTGGGCGCGAAGGCGCCCGCGGCCCGGGGACTGCCCACGAGCGTGTCGCGGGCGGCGGGCATCAACCTGACCAAGTCCCTCGCCAACGAGTACGCCCCCGATCGCATCCTCGTCAACACGATCTGCGTCGGGCTCGTCAAGAGCGCCCAGTGGGAGCGGCGCGCCAAGGGCGACCTGGACGCGTTCTACAGGGACATCGCCAAGCGGGTGCCCGTCGGGCGGGTGGGTGAGGCCGAGGAGTTCGGCGATCTCGTAGCCTTCCTCGTCTCCGAACGCGCGGCGTACATCACGGGCACCGCCATCAACTTCGACGGCGGGCTGTCCGCCGTCGTGTGAGGCGTGCTATCCTCGCGTCAGGAGGTGGGGCCATGTTCAAGGACGTCGTGAGTTCAAAGCAGGAGCTGCGAGCCCTTTTCGGAGAGCCCAACGAGCGCGCCGTGCTCAAGTGCAAGGCGGCCCTCGACGAGCACTCGCGCGCCTTCATCGCCGCCGCGCCGTTCCTCCTGCTCGCGACCTCGAACGCCGCCGGGCAGTGTGACGTGTCGCCCAAGGGCGACAAGCCCGGTTTCGTGCTCGTGCTGGACGAGACGCACCTCGTGGTGCCCGACCGTCCGGGGAACAACCGCATCGACGGGCTCACCAATATCCTCGAGAACCCGCACGTGGGATTGATCTTCCTCGTGCCCGGCCGCGGGGACACGCTCCGCGTCAATGGGCGCGCCGCCATCGTCCGCGACGAGGAGATCCTCTCGCGCGCCGCCATGCACGGCAAGCTGCCCAAGGTGGGGATCGGCGTCGAGGTCGAAGAGGCCTACCTCCACTGCCCGAAGGCCTTCCTCCGGTCGAGTCTGTGGGACGCCTCGACCTGGGCCGACGCGCAGAAGCTTCCCTCCTTCGCCCAGATGCTGTGGGACCAGGTGCCCAACGCCCGTCTCGGCGCGACCTCCGTCGATCAGTACGCGAGCGACCTCGCGAAGCGAGTCCGCGAGACGCTGTACTAGGAGCCGGCGAGAACGAAGGCGAAGCGGTAGCTCGGGCTCCAGTGGTCGTCGAAGCCTTCGAGGCCGAGCTCGCGCCGGCCCGCGTTGCTCCAGAGACAGAGGACGTCGCGGCGACCGAAGAAGCCGACCCAGGGATCGTGGAGGAAGACCACGGGCCCCTGGCCCTGGACGTCGGGATGGGCGATCCCGAAGTAGAGCGCATCTTCGTACGTCGGGGGCTCGAGGCGTCGCCGGACGGCCTCGGTCGTGGCATCCGTGGTCGTCACCTTGCGGTCGAATTCGAGGAGAGCCACCTCGCGCGGGCGCGGGCCGCCGAAGTGCCGAGCGGGGAAATTCTCCGAATTGATGGCCGAGTGCGCATAGCCGTAGTTTCCGGCCGCCACGAGCTCCTCGGTGGATCGGCCGTCTCCGACGATGATCCGGTAGGTGTCCGTGGAATGTCCTCCGCCATGCGCGATCAGCGCGGCTGCATCCGGATGGCGCCGTCGAGCCGTATCGTCTCGCCGTTGATCATGGCGTTCTCGACGATGTGCGCGGCGAGGGCCCCGTACTCGGCGGGCCGACCAAGTCGCGGGGGAAACGGAACCTGCTTGCCGAGCGAGACGCGCGCGGGCTCGGGCAGGCCGGCGAGGAGCGGGGTGTCGAAGAGGCCGGGGGCGATGGTGACCACGCGAATGCCGAGCTCGGCAAGATCTCGAGCGATGGGCAGCGTCATGCCGACGATGCCGCCCTTGGAGGCGGAGTAGGCGGCCTGGCCGATCTGGCCGTCGAAGGCGGCGACGGAGGCGGTGTTGATCACCACGCCGCGCTCGCCTTCCTCGTTGGGCTCGTTCTTCGCCATGTGCGCGGCGGCGAGCCGGATGCAGTTGAAGGTGCCGATCAGGTTGACCTGGATCGTGCGCGTGAAGGCGGCCAGATCCGCGGGGCCGCGCTTGCCGTACGCCTTCTCCGCCGTCCCGATGCCCGCGCAGTTGACGAGCACGTGGACGGCGCCGAATTTTGCCGCGGTCTCTGCGAGCGCGCCCGTCACCTCGTCCGCGCTCGTCACGTCGCACGGCGTGAAGAGCGCGTGGGCACCCAGGGTCTTGGCCACGTCCGCCCCCGGCGACTTCGGCAAGTCGAGGAGGGCGACGTTGCCACCGCTTCCAAGGAATCGCTCGGCCGTGGCGCGGCCCAGTCCCGAGGCCCCGCCCGTGATCACCGCCACGCTTCCCGCGATCTTCATCGATGGAATCCTCCTCGGCAGGGGGTTCGACTGCGCGGTAGTATAACCGAGACCCATGACCCCGCCGCGCTGGATCCGGACCACGGAGGAGCTCGACGCCCTCGTGTCATCGCTGCGCGGGGCTCAGTCCCTGTCATGGGACACCGAGGCCGATGGCCTTCACCACTATCCGGCCAAGCTCTGCCTCGTGCAGGTGGCCGACAACCGCGGGCAGAATCATCTCATCGATCCACTCGCCCTGCCCACCCTGACCCCGCTCGGGCCGTTCTTCGCCGATCCCGGTGTCCTCAAGGTGTTGCACGCCGCCGACAATGATCTCGGTTATCTCAAGCGCCTCTACGGCTTCACGGCGGCGGGAATCTTCGACACGGCGATCGCCGCGCGCTTCCTGGGCGTGACCTCGCTGTCGCTGGAGGGGCTCCTGCGCGATTTCCTCGGCGTGGATCCGGGCCCCTCCCGCCAGAAGGACGACTGGTCCAAGCGGCCGCTGTCGGCCGCGCAGGAGACGTATGCCCTCAACGACGTGCTGCACCTGATCCCGCTGCGCGATCGCCTCGCCGAGGAGCTGCGCGGCAAGGGACGCCTGGCCTGGGTCGAGGAAGAGTGCGCGGCGGTGGCGGCCATGCCTGCGCCTTCGAGTCGCGTGGACCCCGACGCCTACATGGGGCTCAAGGGCGCCAAGGACCTCGACGGCCGCGGGCTCGCCGTGCTGCGCGAGCTCCATCTGGCCCGCGAGGCGCTCGCCGTCAAGCTCGACCGGCCGCCCTTCATGATCCTGGGCAACGAGTCTCTCATCGCACTCGCCGCGCTCAAGCCGCGCGACAGCGAGGCCATCCTGACCGTGCGCGGGTGCACGGCCAACGTGGTGCGGCGGGCGGGGGAGGCCATCCTGGCCGCGGTGGAGCGTGGCCTGAGCGTGCCGGAATCGGAGCTGCCCGTGCGAAAGAACCGTCCGCGACCCTCGATCTCCGGCGCCGTGCAGCGGCGGCGCGAGGTGTTGCGCCTCTGGCGGGTCGATGCGTCGAAGCAGGTCGGGCTCGATCCCGGCGTCATCTTCCCCCAGCGGCTCATCGATCGCCTGTCCGCCGATCCGCCGAAGGACGTGGAGGCCCTGGCCCGCGTCGAGGGCGTGGGCCGCTGGCGCGCCGAGCTCTTCGGTGTCGATCTCCTGAGGAGACTGTCATGACCACCAGTCGTCACGTCGTGCTCGCGGCGCGGCCGCAGGGCCTTCCCAAGCCCGGCGATTTCAGGATCGAGAGCGCCCCCGTCCCCGAGCTCTCCCCGGGCCAGGTTCTCGTGCGCAATCTGTGGATGTCCGTGGATCCCTACATGCGCGGACGCATGAGCGACCGGAAGTCCTATGCGCCCTCCTTCGAGGTGGGCAAGCCGATGGAGGGCCGCGCCATCGGCCGCGTCGTCCGGTCCACGCATCCCTCGCTCAAGGAGGGCGCCGTGGTCAGCAGCATGCTGGGCTGGCGCGAGTATTTCGTGTCGAGCGGCGAAGGACTCAATCCCGTCGACCCGTCGCTGCCCCTTGCAGCATATCTCGGTGTGCTCGGGATCCCGGGCTTCACGGGCTGGTACGGGCTCAAGATGATCGGCAAGCCCAAGCCGGGCGAGACGCTCGTGGTCTCGGGGGCGGCGGGGGCCACGGGATCCCTCGTGGTCCAGATGGGCAAGATCATCGGCTGCCGGGTGGTGGGGACGGCGGGGACGGACGACAAGTGCGCCTACCTGACCAAGGAGCTGGGCGTGGACGCCGCCATCAACTACAAGAAGGCGGATGATCTCCTGGAGGCGCTCCGCCCGGCCTGTCCCGCCGGCATCGACATCTATTTCGAGAACGTGGGCGGACCGCTCCTCGATTCCATTCTGCGGCTCGTGAACCCCCACGCCCGCATTCCTCTCTGCGGCATGATCTCGCAGTACAACCTCGATCCGCCCGATCCCGGTCCGCGCTACCTCTTCTCCATGATCGGCAATCGCGTCCTCATGCAGGGCTTCATCATCTCCGACCACCTGAGTCTCTATCCGGAGTTCCTCGCGGAGGTGGGAGGATGGCTCAAGGCCGGCCGCCTCAAGCGCGAGGAGACCATCGTGGAGGGCCTCGAGAACGCGCCGCGGGCCTTTCTCGGACTCTTCTCGGGAGACAATCTCGGCAAGATGGTCGTGAAGCTCGCCCCTGAGTCTCCGTAGCGGCCGCTCGCGCGCGAAGGCGGGCGGGTGGCGCCGGCACGCATGCCCTCGTCCGCTCAACCTCCTCGCCTCGCGCGCCACCTCGCTCGGGCGCCTCCGCCTGGCCCCCCATCCCCCGAGACGGGGGTCGCTCGCCGCCCTGCTGCGCAGGACGACTCGCGCGGCGGAGGCGCCCTGCGCTTCGGGGCGCGCTACGGCTCGTCGGATTCGCTTCCGAGGGCATGCGTGCCGACGCCACCCGCCCGGGGATCGGTGTCGGTGGAGAATCTGGAGGGCCACCGCTTCCGCCCGCGTTCGCGCGCCGAAGGCACTGAGTCGCGTCACGCTCGCTTGCGGTGACCTCCCGAGGGTGGTACACGGACAGCAATAGGCTCAGCCCGCGGCCCCACTCAATGGAGAGGAGGGTTCTCATGGACTCCCGATCCAGGTATCTGCGCGACGGCATCATCGCCGGTCTCATCGGGGCGGCCATCGTGGCCGTCTGGTTCCTCATCTACGACGCCGCGCGCGGGTATCCATTCCGCACGCCGGCCCTCCTCGGCGCCGCGGCGATTCAGGGTCTGCGCGATCCGGGGGCAGTGACGGTCTCGCCGGGCCTGGTCGCCCAGTACACCGTGCTCCACGGCGTGGTCTTCGCGATGGTGGGCATTCTCATCGCCTTCCTCATCGTGTCGGCCCAGAGCCAGCCCAGCCGCCTGCTCATGGTCTTCATCGCGCTCCTGTCTTTCGAGGTCGCCTTCCTCGCCGTGCTCACCTGGTGGGCGCACCCGGTGATGACGACGGTGCGCTGGTGGGCCATTCTGATCGGCAACGCTCTCGCCGCCGTGGGCATGCTCGCCTACTTCTTCGTCGGCTATCGCCCGCTCGGACGCCACCTCATGGGGCCGTGGGTTCGCATCGCGCGCGAAGGCCTCGTGGCGGGATTGCTCGGGGCGGCGGCGGTGGCCGTGTGGTTCCTCATCTACGACACGGTGGCCGGCGTACCCCTGCGGACCCCGGCCCTTCTCGGGGCCGCCCTCTTTCATGGCCTGCGCGATCCCGCCGCCCTCATCGTCACGGCACCCCTCGTTCTCGAGTACACATTCTTTCACGGCCTCGCCTTCATCCTCTTCGGCTGGTTGGCGGCCGGCCTGCTCGCCCTCGCCGATCGCGAGCCGCGCCTGCTCTTCGCCTTCATCATGCTGTTCTGCTGCTTCGAGGTTTTCGTCTTCGCCATGATCGCCACCCTCGCGTACTGGCTGCTCGAGACCATCGCGTGGTGGACCATCCTGGTCGGCAACCTCCTGGCCGCCGGCGTGATGCTCGGCTCTCTCCTGAGCTGGCATCGCGTGACCTGGCGGGAGTTCCTCCACGCCCATCAGTGAGGGCGGGGCGCCTGTGGTACGCTCGCCGCTGGGCAAGGCCGTGACGCCATGCCAGAGGAGACGAGGGTGACCACCGAGAGCTATGACTGGGACGCGATCATCAATGGCCTGAACCAGTACCTCCGTCTCCGAAGCATTCCCATCGGGATGAAGCTCTTCGAGACCGTCGCGGAGATGGAGGCCATCCCGAAGATCCGCCGGCCGAAGAGCAAGCACACCACGGACCAGATCGTGGCCCAGGCGCGCCAACTCGGCTGGACGGTGGGCATCACCATGGATGATCTGATCGGGGCGCAGTGCGGCGCGGTGATCGGGCTCCATCCCCAGGACGAGGAGTGGCTCTCCGGCCATCGGATGGCCGGGGTGTGGTTCAAGACACAGGCAGACGCGAGCCTCCACCAGCACGCCATGGACTGCGTGCCCTATGGACGCTATCGCGCCATGGCCGTGGCGCCTCTCGCCTCCAACCGGCTCGATCCCCCCGACATCTGCCTCCTCTACGGCACCCCGGGGCAGATGATCTTCATGATCAACGGCCTGCAGTGGGTGGGCTACAAGAAGATGGCCTTCACCTCGGTCGGTGAATCGGCCTGCGCGGACTCATGGGGCAAGGCGCTCAAGACCGGCGAGCCCGCCTTGACCATCCCGTGCTACGCGGAGCGGCGCTATGGCGGCGTCGCCGACGACGAGATGCTCATGGCGACTCCGCCGAGCTACCTGCCGAAGATGCTCGAAGGTCTGGCCGCCCTATCCAAGAACGGCCTTCGCTATCCCGTGCCGCCCTATGGCATCCAGAGCGACGCGGGCGCAGGTCTCTCCGTCTCCTACGCCGAAAAGGACAAAAAGAAAACCTGATCTGAGCCGCCTGCTAGGCCGGCTTGACGGTGTCGCCGGGGCGAATGACGCCGTCGTTCAGGATCTGCGCGCGCAGCCCCGCGCGATGCACGAGGGTGGCCATGAGGCCGGCGTGGGTGAGGCCGTCCAGGTAGCGGCAGGGCTCGCAGAGCCGCGTGCCCCGCAGGCGCACCTCGCCCACCCAGAACTCGCGCCCGACCAGGTGATTGAGGGGCACCCCGGCCGTGGCGATGTTGCGGCGGCTCTCCGCCGCGGAGATCTTGATGGGTCCTTCGGCGGGCAAGGCGTCGAGGGTTTCCGTCTCGATGAGGGTGACTTCACGGCCGCCCACACCCGGCTTGTCCGAGTAATACCCCGTGCCGAGGAAGTACCGGTCACCTTCGAGGCCGCGCCCGGCCACCGCGCGCGCCTGGGCCACCGTCTCCATGGGCTGGCCCGCCGCCCGCGTGATGTGGATCGAGACCACTGATCCTTGCCACATGAGAGCCATGCTAGGCGAGGGGCCGCCCTGAATCAAGCGGCACTGGGTTGTGGTTCGGCTTGGGATTGCCCCAGTGCCGCTTCACAGGATGCTCGGCCCGAAGTACACTCCTCCCACCTGCAACACGAGAAGGCAAGCCAAGAGGAGGTCCCGCGGCGTGGGCGCATTTGACCTGAAGGGCAGGGTGGCGGTGGTGACGGGCGGCAACGGCGGCATCGGGCTGGGCATGGCGCGCGGACTCGCCGAGGCGGGCGCGGCGCTCGTGGTCGCCGCGCGCAATCGCGACAAGAGCGGGCGCGCCGTGGCCGAGCTCAAGGCGCTCGGCGCCGACGCCGAGTCGGTGACCGTCGACGTGACAGACGAGGCCTCGGTGGGGGCGATGGTCAAGGAGACGGTGGCGCGCTTCGGCCGGCTCGACATCCTCGTCAACAATGCCGGCACGAACATCCGGAAGCCCCCGCACGAGCTCTCCCTCGACGAGTGGCGCCAGGTGCTCGACACCAATCTCACCAGCGCCTTCATGGCCAGCCACGCCGTGCACCCGATCATGAAGCGGCAGGGCGGCGGCAAGATCATCAACATCGGCTCGATGATGTCGCTCTTCGGGGCCTCCTTCGCCCCCGCCTATGCCGCCTCCAAGGGCGGCATCGTGCAGTTCACCAAGGCCTGCGCGTCGGCGTGGGCGCTCGACAACATCCAGGTCAACGCCGTGCTCCCCGGCTGGATCGATACCGAGCTGACCCAGCGGGCCCGCCGGGAGGTGGAGGGGCTCCACGACAATGTCCTGCGCCGGACGCCCGCCAAGCGCTGGGGCACGGGCGCGGACATGGCGGGCGTGGCCGTGTTCCTGGCGAGCCCGGCCTCCGACTTCGTGACCGGGTCGGCCATTCCGGTGGACGGAGGCTATTCCATCCAGGGCTGAGTGACGCTAGAATCGAAGAAAGCGATGCGTCGACGCGCGCGGCATCCCTTTCTGCTACTTCTCGCAGTCGCCCTCACCGGGTGCGCCTCGGCGGGGCATCTCGAGTCCTCGATGGGTCGCCCCGCGCCCGTCCCCGTCCTCCGCTTCGGCGTCGACACCTTCGCCTTTCCCAACGAGAGCCGGACCAAGGATGCCGGCAAGCCCGATCTCTACGCCAATTACTGCTTCGTGATGGCCCGCGCCATCACACAGTTCCACCACTTCGCGCGCTTCGCTCCGGAGGCGCCCCGGGTCACCTCGGCCGAGTACACGGAGCTGGTGCGCCAGGCGACGTCCCGGCCGCCGTGGCATGATCCGCTGCCCCTCGAGGAGCGCGTGGTCATTCCGGGCTTCGCCTCGCTCTACGAGCTCTCCAAGACGGAGGAGCAGGCGGTCAAGGCGGGGCTGCCTGGCCGCCTCTGGGGATGGGTGCACTGGACCAACTGGCGCGTCACCTTTCCCGTGACGGCAGCGGGACAGGAGGGCGTCGTCGTGGAGACCATGGCCGAGATCCAGGCGGGGCGGCCCGTGCAGCTTCTCGTCACGAACTTCCCCATCGTCGAGCTCAACCACACCGTCATCGTCTACGACTACCGGGTCTACGAAGGGCGCTTCCTCGAGCTGCGCGTCTATGACCCCAACGACCCCTCCAAGCCCGGCTCCATTGCCTTCGACCGCGTGGCGCGCCGTTTCTTCGCGTCGGAAGTCTTCGACACCAATCCGGGCGACATACGGGCGTTCCGGATGTACCACACCCCTCTCCTTTAACATGGGCGCGGTCCAGGACCTGGCCGGGACCTCGTCGAAAGGGCGACCGACGCCAAGGTCCGAGCCGATCGCGATTCTCGCGGGCGGCGTCTGCACGCCGATCGGCCAGGATGTCGACGCCTTCTGGTCCGCCCTGCTCACGGGCGCCGACGGCATCTCGCGCATCGAGCGCTTCCCGGTGGACGATCTCCGCGTCGGCAACGGCGGGGAGATCAAGAAGCTCACCCGCGCCATCGAGTGGTCTCGCGTGCCCGATTGCCGGGCCAGCCGGCTGCTCGTCTCCGCCGCGGACGACCTCCTGAGCCAGGCGGGCGCCCGACCTCTTCCCGTGGCCTCGGAGCGTCTCGCCGTGGTGGTGGGCACGGCGCTGGGCGGTGTCGAGGAGGGCGAGCGGGCGCTGGCGGGCGAGGTTGGCCGGCTGCCGCGCGCCCTCTACGACGCGCCGGCGCATGCGCTCAAGCGCTGGCTGGGCGCCCGCGGCCCTGCCATCACCGTCGCCACCGCCTGCGCCTCGGGGGCCACAGCCATGAGCATCGGCGCCGAGCTCCTGCGCCGAGAGGAAGCCGACATGGTGGTGGCGGGCGGTTATGACGGCCTCTGCCGCTTCGTCCTGCGAGGCTTCAACAGCCTGCGATCGCTCACGCGGGACAAGATTCGTCCGTTCGACCGGAGACGGAGCGGACTGCTGCTGGGCGAGGCGGCAGGGCTGGTCTTGCTGTGCCGCGAGCGTGACGCGGGCGCCAAGCGTCTGGGCACGCTGCTGGGCTATGGCAGCGCGAGCGATGCCGCGCATATCGCGGCGCCCGATCCGGAGGGCCGCGGGATCGAGCGGGCCATGCAGGGCGCGCTCGCTCAAGCGGGCGTGGACGCGGGCGACGTGGATTTCGTGAGCGCTCATGGCACGGCGACCACGCTCAACGACGCCAGCGAGGCCAAGGCGCTGCGACGCGTGCTGGGCGCGCGCCTCGTCCCCGTCAATTCGATCAAGGGCGCCATCGGCCACACCATGGGGGCTGCGGCCGCCCTCGAAGCCATCCTCTGCCTGCTCGCGGGGCGCCATGGGCAGGTCCCCGCCACCCTCGGCCTGGAAGAGCTCGACCCCGCCTGCGACCTCGATCTCATCCAGGGCGCGCCGCGGGCGCTCCGGCCTCGCCTCTCGCTCAGCACGTCACTCGGCTTCGGCGGATGCAATGCGGCGCTCGTGCTGCAGGGGGCGGCGTGATGCGAGGGCCGGCGATCCGCGCCATCGGGCTCATCACGGGCTGGGGCGTGGGGGCGGTCGCCGTGCCTCCGGATGCCGTGGCCGCCGCGGGAGGACGTCGCGTGCTCGGCCTGGAGCGGCCCGCCCTCGATCCCGAGCGCTTCCGCCGCTCGCCCCGGGAATGCGTGCTTGGAGTTGCGGCCGTCGCCACGATGCTCGAAGATGCGGGAGAGGGGCCCGAGGCCATTGTGGGCGAGGACACCGGGTTCGTGTTCGTGACGGCCGCGGCCTATGCAGCCTCGAACCGGCAGCACATCGAGCCTCGCGGCGCGAGCGTGTACTTCCCGTACACCGCGCCGGCCGCGATATCCGGGGAAGTCGCCATCGAGTACGGGATCCGGGGGCCCTACGGCATCCTGATCGGCGGCCCCACGGCGGGCGTGGACGCCGTCGCCCACGCCGCCGAGATGCTCGAGGCGGGGACATGCCGGCGGGTGCTCGTGCTCGGCGTCGAGATCTTCGAGGAATGCGCGGACCTCTATGACCGGGCGGGCGGACTTGACGGACCCCTCGTCGAGGCCGCCTGCGCTCTCTGGCTCGAGCCGGGGGAGGGTGCGCTGACGCTCAGCCGGGGTCGGGGCCGGCGCGGCGGTGCCGACGGCGCCCGGCGGCGATTGGGGGAGATGCTCGCTTGCGAGCCGCTGGCCGCCCTCGCCCTCCACCGGGCGTCAGGGCGACAGGGACCGGTAGAGCTTCACGCGGCCTGGCGCGGAGAGACCACGAGCTTGCGGTGGAGTCACGCACCATACCGGGCGCGCCGACGCGCGGCCTGATCGGAGGCAGAGCGGATGACGCAGAAGGAAATCCTGGACGAGCTCAAGGCCATCGTCGTCGAGCGGCTGAAGTTCGATCCGCGGCGCGCCGCCGAGATGACGCCTGACACCACCCTGCCCAAGGGCATCGAGGGCTCCCTCGGGCTCGACTCGCTGGATTTCATCGAGCTCTCCGTGGCCATGGAGGAGCGCTTCGCCATCGTCATCGACGAGGGCCAGGATCTGGCCGACGAGTTCCGCTCCCTCGACAGCCTCTCGCGCTGGATCCTCTCCAAGACCGCATGACCCGCGTGGTGGTCAGCGGGCTGGGCGTGGTCAGCCCTTACGGGACCGGCGCCAAGACCTTCTGGACCGGGCTCGCGAGCGGGAGGTGCGCGATCCGCCCGCTGACCGCGATCGATACCGAGGGCTTTCGCTCCCGGATCGGCGCGGAGGTGCCCGCCGACGTGCTCGCCTCGCTTGGCCCCTCGCGACGGCGCGCCCGCGCCGACCGCTTGGCGATGGCGGCTGCGCGCGAGGCGCTCGCCGACGCCGACCTCTCGCCGACCGATCGCGCCTGCGCGGGGCTCTTCGTCGGGGCCGTGGGCGGCGGCATGCTCGAGGCGGAGGCGTGGTACTGGGAGGAGACGCGCACGGGCCGTCCCTCGCCGGGGATCGGCGCCCTCCGTGCCATCCTGCCCTCGACGCACGCCGAGACGCTGAGCTTTCGCCTCGGTCTTTGCGGGCCCAAGGAGACCGTGGTCATGGCCTGCGCCTCCGGCGCGGCCTCGCTTGCCCTCGGGCTCGATCTCATACGCTCCGGCGCGGCTCCCCTCGCTCTCTGCGGCGGCGTGGATGCTCTCACGCGCGTCTGCTTCATGGGCTTCAATGCCCTGCGCCTCCTCGACCTCGAGCCGTGCCGTCCCTTCGATCGCGACCGGAAAGGCATGTCGATCGGCGAGGGCGCGGCCTTCGTGGTCCTCGAAGAGGCCGGCCACTGTCGCGCGCGCGGCGGACGAGCCTACGCGGAGCTCCGGGGGGCGGGCATGACCACCGATGCCCACCATGTCACGTCGCCCGAGCCGAGCGCCGACGGGATGGTTCGCGCCATCGAGGGCGCGCTGACCGCGGCCGGGCGCACCCCCGGCGACATCGGCTATGTCAACGCCCACGGCACGGGCACGCCGCAGAACGACCGCGTGGAGGCGTTGGCCCTGGCACGGGTCTTCGGCCCGGGCCGCGTGCTGCTCAGCTCGACCAAGTCGCTCGTCGGTCACACCATGGCGGCCGCGGGCAGCCTGGAAGCGGTGGCGAGCGTGCTCACGCTTCAGCATGGACTCGTTCCCCCCACCGCCAATCTGCGCGTCACCGATCCGGACGTGCCGTTCGACTGCGTACCCGAGACGGCCCGGGCGGTCGAGCTCGACGCGGTCCTGTCCAATTCCTTCGGCTTCGGCGGCCAGAACGTGAGCCTGGTCTTCGGCCGATGAGCGCCTCCCGCCGCGTGGCCGTCACGGGGATGGGCTCGGTCAGCGCAGGTGGGATCGGCGGCACCGCGGTGGTGGCCAGGATCCTCGCGGACGCGGCGAGCCCCATCCGTCCGGTCCGCGCTTTCGAGACCGCGGGCTGGCCGAGCCGGCTCGGGGCCGAGGTCGACGATGCCGCGCTCGAAGGTCTCCTCGATCCCGCCGCGGCGCGCCGGCTCTCGCGGATCTGCCGCCTGACCGTGGCCGCGTGTCGTCTCGCCGTCGAGGACTCCGGCGTGCCGCGAGGGCCCGCGCTCGGCCTCGTCGTGGGCACGGAGCATGGCGACTTCCGGTCGAGCGAGGAGTTCGTGACCGGCTATCTCAAGCGCGGCCCCTCGGGTCTCTCCCCGATGATTTTCCCCAATACCGTGATGAACAGCATGGCCGCGGTGGCGGCCATCGAGATCGGCGCCCGCGGCCCGTCCGTCACCGTCAATCAGGCCACGGTGGCGGGGGACCTGGCGGTGGCGCGCGCGGCTGCCCTCGTGAGAGACGGCCGCGCACTCGCCGTTGTGGCGGGCGGCGTCGACGAGATGGTCGCGCACGTCTACCGGCGATTGAGCGAGATGGGCATGCTGTCGCCCGCGGCCGGCCACGGCAGGGAAGGCTGCCGGCCTTACGAGCCGGACCACAACGGCGTGGTGCTCGGCGAAGGGGCGACCTTTCTCGTCCTGGAGGACCTGGAATCGGCGCGCGCGCGCGGAGCGGTCATCCACGCCGAGATCCGGTCGGCCGCGTGGGGGAATGTACCCGTGGCTCCCCACACCGCGCCCCGCCGCCGCCGTGATCTCCGCTCGCCGGCGCTCCGGGCCCTGGTCTCGGCGGGCGTCGCGCCGTCGGCCGTCGGGACGTGCTACGGCTCGGGCAACGGTGATCCTGCTCTCGACGACTGGGAGCTCGGCCTTCTCGCCGCCGATCGCCTTCCCGCGCCGCGGTCGCTCGCCTCTCGCTTCGGCCAGCACGGCGGGCTCGGCGCGCTCCGAGTGGCCGCCGCCCTTGACTGCCTGAACAAGGCGGCTCTTTCCCCGACGACGCTCGTCATGGTCCATGGCCTCGCGCGCGGTGGCTGCCGCACCGCGCTCCTGATCGACCGCGCGGCATGAGCGATCACGTCACCGTTATCCCCGTCTTCAACGAGGGGGCCACCATCGGCGGCCTCGTCGAGCGGGCGGCCCTCCACGGCCCCGTCATCGTGGTGGACGACGGGTCGTGGGACGGGAGCGACGAGGCGGCTGCCGCCGCCGGCGCCGTCATCCTCAGGACGGGCGGGCGCTCGGGCAAGGGCGCCGCCCTCCGCCTGGGCTTTGCCGGCGCCCTCGCCCGCGCGGCGGAGCGCGTGGTCACGCTCGACGGCGACGGCCAGCACGATCCCGACGATATCCCGCGACTGCTCGCGGCGTCCGAGCCCGAGCCCGACGCCCTCGTGATCGGAGGCCGCTTGAACAACGGCGGCGGCCTCATGGAGCCGGCGCGACTGCACGCCCTCCGGGTGGCGGGCTTCTTCATCAACTGGCTGACCGGCCAGCACGTCGCGGACACGCAGTCGGGCTTCCGCGTCTATCCGCGCGAGCTTCTCGAGCGCGTGTCGCCCCGTGGGGGCGGCTTCGTGTTCGAGACAGAGGTGCTCGTGAGCGCCGCGGCGGCGGGCTATGCCATCCGGGAAGTTCCCATCAGCTCGCTCCGCCCCGCGGGCCGGCCGAGCCGCTTCCGCCCGTTTCGCGACGGAGTGGCCGTCACGGGCTATCTCGTCGTCCAGGGCCTGCGCCGATGGGCCCGCGACGCGGGCTTGGTGGCCCGCGCCCTCGTTCGCCCCTTCACGGCGGCGCGGCGGAGACCGCGCCACGCGGAGCTCGTGCGGTTCGCCGCGCCGTACCGCCACAATCCAGGCGCCTTCGCCTCGGCGCTCGGCGTCTTCACGCTCGACAGGATCACCGAGACGTGGCGGGGCTGGTGGAGCGATCCGCGCGCGCGCGTGATGCGCCGGGCCGCCTTCGCGTCGGCCATGCTTCCCGTCCTGGGCCTGGCCGCAGCCGTCCAGTCCGCCCTCGCTCTCCGCCGGCTCGGCGTGGATCTCGTCGCTCCCCTCGTGCGCTCCGCCTATTCGCAGGAGCGTCTGGCCCGCGCGGCGACGGGGCGGGAACCGAGGGCGCGCCGCGCTGGGCGGGGCGAGACGAGGGCATGATCGTCCGCTTCAATCGATGGGGACGCCGGCGCCGCCACCTGCCCATCGAGTCCCGGCTCGAGTGGTGAGGGCGAGAGGGCGACGTCGCGTGCGCGCGTGAGGCTTCGCGAGCTTCTTCCCCGCGGATACACCTTCACGGTCGTGGGCATCGCGGTCGGAGTGGCGGGGCTGGTAGCGCTCGGCGCCATGGCCGAGCGCATCACCCGTTTCATCGATGGCGGCGACCGCTTCGTCCTCGGCCAGATCTCGGTGGCCGGGGAGGGCATGGGCATGGGCACCGGCTTCACGGCGGGCGGCCTGCTCTCGGCCGCCAAGATCGCCGAGATCGCCGCCGTGCCTGGTGTCTTGGGCGTCCAGGCCCAGGTCATGATGCCGCTCGTCACGAGCACCTCGCAGTTTCTCACGCTCACCCAGGAGCTGGTCTTCGGCATGGACCTGAGCGTGCCCATTCCCAATCGCCACTATCGTGAGCTGCCCGTGCGGGCCGGCCGCCCCCTTCGCACAGCAGACCGGCGCGTGACCGTGCTCGGAGCCGATTTCGCGGCCTCGCGCAAGCTCGGGGTGGGCAGCTCCGTCTCCCTGGGAGGCCAGGACTTCGCCGTGGTCGGCGTCCTCGACAAGACGTTCACGGCCCCGGATCGCTTCGCCCTCGTGGGGATCGACGATGCGCGCGATCTCTGGCTGCGCCGCGACCCCCTCCTCGTCCAGGCCTTCGGCGCGGGCAGCCTGCGGCGCAACGACCTCAACACAGGGGCGGCGGTGGGGTGGAAGGACGGCGAGGATCCCGACGCCGTGGCGCGACGCATCCAGGCGACGGTGGCCAAGGTCAACGTCACCATTCCCGGCGAGGTCAGCCGGCTCTTGCGCCAGTCGACGGCGTTCTTCTCCGCCCTTCTCCTGGGCATCGGCGTGCTGGGACTTCTCATCGGCGGCCTGTCGCTGTCCAATACCGTGACGGCGGCCGTCTTCGAGCGCATTCGCGACTTCGGGGTCAAGCGCGCGCTGGGCGCCACCGACCTTCATCTCCTTCGCGAAGTGCTCGGCGAGGCGCTCGGCGTCAGCCTGTCGGGCGGCGTGGTGGGCGTGCTCCTGGCCCTCGGCATCGGCACCGCCGTCGATACGCGGGTCATCCGCGAGGGACAGCAGCTCTTCCTCTTCTCGCCTCGTCTCCTGGCATTTGCCGTCGTCTTCTCGGTCGTGCTGGGCGGGCTCGCCGCCGCCTACGCCACCCTTCGCATCGCGCGGCTTTCGCCCGCCGAAGCCATCCGGCGGGGCAGCTGATGTTCGAGCTGAGACGGGGCCCGCTGTTCGAGCTGAGCGGCGGCCTCTGGCCGTCGCGAGGCGAGAGCTGAATGGATCCCGTAGGCGTGGCAGTTCGAGCTGAAGGGCGAAGCCCTGAGGCGAGGGCTGAGAAAATCCCAGCATGCTGCTGAAGGCGAGGGGACTCCGCAAGACTTTCACGGGCCCCGGTGGCATGCCCGTCCCCGTGCTCCATGGGGTGGATCTCGAGGTGAAGGGCGGCGAGCTCGTGGCCGTCTCGGGCACTTCGGGCTCCGGCAAGTCCACGCTCCTCAACCTGATCGGGCTGCTGGAGCCGCCCGACGCGGGAGAGATCTGGATCGGCGACGAGCGCGTGAGCCATCTGGGGCGTCGCGCCCAGTGTCGCGTGCGCGGTGCCTCCATCGGCTACGTGTTCCAGTCCTTCCTGCTCCTCGCGGGCTTGACGGCGCTCGACAACGTGCTGCTCGCCGCGCGCTACATCGGCCGCGATTGCGACGACGCCCGCCGGGATGCCCTCGGGCTCATGGAGCGCCTGGGCGTCGCCCACCGGGCGGCGCATCTTCCCGCGCAGCTCTCGGGCGGCGAGCAGCAGCGCGTCGCCTATTGCCGCGCCGTGCTGAACCGCCCCCCCCTCGTCCTCGCGGACGAGCCGACGGGCAATCTCGACGACGACCATGCCCGGGTCATCCTGGACGAGCTCCACGCCCTCGCCGCCGACCGCGGCACCGCCGTGATGCTCGTCACCCACCGGACCGAGGCGAGCGCCCGGGCCGATCGCGTGCTGCGTCTCGACCAGGGGCGGCTCTTCATCTCATGACGGCAGGACCGGCCCGTAGCGCTTCTCGAGCCGCATGAGCTTTCTCCGCTCGCCCGGGGGCGTCGCGGGCCTGATGGCGGTGCTCACGCTCGCCCTCCTGCTGCCGTGGCTGGGTGCGGCGCCATTCGATGATCCGGGCGAGGGGCAGCATGCGGAGATCGCCCGCGAGGTCGCGGTCTCGGGCGACTGGCTCACCCTCCGCCTCGCCGGTGTCCGCTACTTCGACAAGCCGCCTCTGCTCTACTGGCTGATCGCGGCGGGGTTCAAGGGTTTCGGTGTCTCGGAGTGGGCCGCGCGCCTTCCCGCCGTGCTGGGAGCGGCGGCGGCCGTTGCCGGGACGACGCTCCTCGGCGTCCGCCTTCTCGGCCCCGGGCCCGGCGTCCTGGCCGGCGCGGCCCTGCTCTCGTGCGCGCTCTTCGCCGCCTTCGGCCGCTATGTCCGGCCCGAGACGCTCTTCGTCGCCGCCATTCAGTGGGGATTTACCGGCGTTCTATTGGGTCTGGGGGGGAGCGGCGCCGCTCCTCCCCCAGGCCCCCCCACCGCAAGCCTATCGCCGGGTCTGGGGGGGAGCGGTGTCGCTCCTCTAACCTCATCGCCCCATAGCCGGCGGTGGGCGGTGGTCGGATGTGCGGCGCTGGGTGTGGCCGCGCTCGCCAAGGATGTCATCGGGCTCGCGGGACCGCTCGCCGCCATCGCGCTGGCGCTCGCCCTGGCCGGGCGGCTGCGTCCGATCGGCCGCTGGCTGCCTGTCCCCGGCGTGGCCGCGCTCGTCGTTCTGGGGCTGGGCTGGTATGCGCTCGCCTCCATGCGCAATCCGGGCTTTCTCTGGTACACCGTCGTTGACAATCATCTTCTCAACGCGGTCCAGCTGCGCCGGTTCCCCGACGAGGACGTGTCGCTCTCGTCGCTCGAGTTCCTCCTCGTGGCCGGACTCGGGGCTTTTCCGTGGACGATCCCCGCCGTGCTCGAGATTGGGCAGCTCGCCCGGCGCCGCGCCTGGAGAATCGTCGAGGACATCCCGTCGGTGGCGCTCGCCCTCTGGGCGGTCGCTCTCGCTCTCGTCTTCACGCTCTCGGCCTTCAAGCTGCCGCACTACGGCCTGCCCGCCTATCCAGCCATCGCGATCCTCGCCGCGCGATGGTGGTCGCGGCGAGACGGGCGAGACCGACGCCCCGCCCTCTGGCATCTGGCCATGTTCGCGTCGCTTGCCGCGTTCCTCGGAGCCGCCGCCCTCACCGACGGGCGCGCCTTCATGGACACGATCTTCTCGGCCACCGACGTCTACTCGCGCAAGGAGGCGGTCGCGACTCAGATCGCGCCGCTCCCCGCGTGGTCGGCCCTGCGTCCGCTCGTGGGACGCACCGCCCTCGTGTTCGCCCTGGGAGCGGCGGCGCTGGCCGCGGCGGCCGTGTGGCGGGCCGGCCGGCTCGCGGTCGTCGCCGTCGCCGTCACGATGCTCGCCGTCGTGCCGAGCGTAGGCCAGGCCCTGGCCCTCGTCTCGACGGCCCGGGCGGTTTCCGGCATGGCGGCGGAGATACGGCTCGGCTGGCAGCCTGACCTCGTGCTCGTCCACGAGGGGCCGCTCGAGAACTCCGGCGCGCTCGAGCTCTATTCGGGCGTGCGGCCGGTGCTCGTGGAAGGACGGCGCAGTGTGCTCGGAATCGGGTCGACCTTTCCAGAGGCCACCGAGACTTTCTGGGCGGCCGACCGGCTCAGGCGCGAGTGGCTCTCGAGCCGCCCCATCCTGCTCGTGACGACCCGCGAACCCGACAGGAGCCTCGTCGCGAGAATGCCGCGGGGGCGCGTGCATCTTCTGGCGTCCCGCCAGGGACGCTGGCTCTGGAGCAACGTTCCGCCGCGGGCGTAACCAGGGGGCTCGAAGCGGAACATTCTGCCTCGGAGGAATGGCAATCTCGCGACTTCAGATTTCCCTGTAGAAGAGAAGGAGAAGCCCGATGAGGGCGAGGCAGGGCG
>WNFC01000293.1_pt1 | contig 49609 bp, 67 predicted proteins | sample 5400541 | NCBI WGS metagenome assembly WNFC01 (sample SAMN13153342, study PRJNA577476) | soil metagenome | isolation source: 120 cm saprolite under Douglas fir tree site 2 hole 2 replicate 1 | place: USA:California | collected 2015-04-18 | reverse complement strand
GTCTCGGCTTTGGCGAGTAAGTAGTTCGCGAAGCGGGGTGCGTCGAACATACGCACAAGTCGGGAGGGAGACCCGGCACAAAGGGGCGGTGGAGCCGCCATTATCAGGCTCCCCGGCCTGTGTGGTTCCACCGAATTACTGAGACCTTGGGAGTAGCGGTCGCCTGAAAAAGCAGTCCTCCCACCTTCACTACAGATCTTACTTCGACAGTAAGGATTGCAGCGAAGGTAACGCTCGACCTCTTGTTCGCGCCTTTGTGGACCAGCCCGACGTACTTCAAAACCCGCCAGATTTGACGGGTTTCGCAGTAGGGAGCAAACCTCAAGGCAAGCGATCAGATGGGAAAGGCGACAGTGAGACCGTAGTTCTCGTTCGTTCGTATTCCCAATCAACAAGAGGTAAAATCAAATGGCTGGTCTTAATCCCCATCGTGGGATGGGTACCGAAGACATTGGCGATCTGACTGCCCCTCTGTACTTCTCGGATGCGATGACGCAAGCCATCTTTGCCGAGAACACGCTGATGCCCCACATCAAAAAGGGCGAGGAAATTGACCAGGTCACGATGCACTGGGTCGAGAACCTCATCAACCCCTTCCAGATCAAGCTGGTGGACATCAACGGCGTGACCAACGGTTCGGTCTCGGGTACCGCCTGGAATGTGTCGTACACTTCTGGCGCTCCGGGTGCCGGTCGTTTGGTGCGGAAGGGTTCGATTCTCAAGACCACTTCTCTGACGGGTAACGTCGAAGAGTTGGTCCGCGTCGTCTCCACCCCGGGTGGCGACAAGTTCGACGTTCAGCGGGCTTACGGTGCGGGTGGCGCGGCTGCCATCAGCCTGTCAGCGGGTGAAATCATCACCGTCATCGGCAACCCCTTGGAAGAGAACTCTGGGCTTCAGGGCGATATCACCAAGGCTCGCGTTGGCAAGCTGAACTACTGCCAGGTGTTCGAGAAGTCGGTCGAGATCTCGCGGCGTCAGATGAAGCGGAAGATGGTCGCGGTGGAGAACGAGTTCACCAAGTCCGTCGCTGACCGTACCATCGAGGCCAAGCGTGAACTCGAACTGTCGATTGTCTTCCAGCGTGCGAACGCGGTGGACCCGGCAGGCGACTACAGCACCATGCGCGGGATGCTCGACCTGATGACGGATGTCAACGTTCCTGATGAGTGGATCAAGGACGCGGCGGGCGCGAGCCTGACCGACCAGTTGCTCAACTCGTACATCGCGCAGGTGTATCAGAACGGTGGCAAGCTGGACCTGATCTTCGCTCCTCAGTTCCAGGCCCGTCAGTTCGCCGGAGCTAACTTCTTCGGCGGTGGTTCGGCCACCGGTATCCGTTGGACCGCGTCCGACCGGGTCCGTGGCGCGTACGTTCGTCAGTTCCTCAGCGATGTGGGTGCGGTGCTCGACGTTGTGTCCAGCCCCTTCCTCCGCAACGACGTTGTGGCCCTGCTGAATAGCGATCTGCTCAGCCTCCACAGCTTCGCGGAGTCGGACTGGTTCATGATCCAGGCCCCGACCCTCTTCGACGGAAAGGCGACCCGTTTGGTCGGAGACTACACCTTCAAGCTCCAGCACGCCGGGGAAACCCACCTGCTGGTCCGCAACCTGGCGACGAGCTAAGGCGGGAGGTAGCATCAGATGGCTACTGTAGCAAGCACGATGGCGGGATGGGATGCGGCGTCAAGCCGCCCCATCCGTGGTTTGGTCTCTCTCAAGATTACGGCGACCAAGGCTCTAGTCGTGGCGCAGGCCCCCGCTGGCGTTGGGTTCAACCAACTGCTGACGGCTGCGAACGAGTTGGAGTTCGCGGTCCCGGGTCTTCTCGACACAGATGAAGTCCAAGGTGGACAGTTGGCGGCTGCTGATGCGAACCTGGCCATTGCCTACGTGAAGAGGAGTGCTTCAAGTCCGGCACCTAAAGTCAGGGTCGGCGTCATGAATGTTGGTGCGGCCAACGCAGTGCCAGTGAACGACCCTGTCGTGATCGACATTGTCGTGGCAAGGCGGTAGACAGAAATGCCAAGAGGCGGCTCTCGGTTTGCGAAAGGCTCACCGGAAGCGGCTGCTCGGATGGCTGCGGCTAGGGAAGCGAGGGCAGCGAAAGCTGCTCCCGCCCCCGCCGTGGTTGTTGGTACTGCCGTAGTGTTCGACCGTAACAAACCGTTCCTCGCCCAGAGGGGTCTAGGCGTGGAGATCAACGAGTTCACAGGGATGAGAAAAGGCTTCCCACAGACCTCGTTCGGACCCAACTTCCTCCCGGACCTGCCGAACGCTCAGCAAATCCAATGGCCGGGGAAATAGGAGCTAAGTTATGGCTGGTGCTCTCGACGGATTCACCGAACGACTCTACGGACTGGCCGTAGGTGGTGTCGGAACAGGAAACAAGTACATCTCCAAGGCGGCTGGGACCGTCGATGGTGCTCTGGCTGGTCTTCTGTACGAGTTGGCTCAGGATACTATCACGGCTCGGGCCGGTGGTGGTCAGGCTTTAGCGACTCAGTTGACGGCTCAGACGAGCCGGATCAGCGTTGTTGCTACTGCTGGAGACTCCGTGAAACTCCCGGCATCGGCTCCTGGTTTGGAGCTACTCATCATCAACCACGGTGCCAACCCTATGCAGGTGTTTGGTGCCGGTACGGATACGATTGATGATGTCGCGACCGCAACGGGTGTGTCGCAGATGCAGAATTCGCTCGTCATCTATACCTGCACCACGGCTGGTGCATGGTACACGGAAGGGCTTGCTACTGGGTTCGGTGGACCCGGGTTGCAGACTCAGTCAACGACCAGTGCCATCACTGCTCATGCGGGTGGTACTCAGGGTGCGGCTGTTGCATTGGTCAGCATGATTAACCGTATCACTGTCTGTGCTACCGCTGGCGACTCGGTTGTGCTCCCCGCCTCTGCGGTGGGTCTGTCGGTCTTCGTTGCCAATGCTGGCGCTGCGTCAGCTAACGTCTTCCCCGCTGTGGGGGATGCGATCAACGCTCTTGGTGCCAACGCTGCCTTTGCACTCGCGGCTGGGAAAAATGCCCAGTTCATGTGTACGGCTGCCGGTCAGTGGCACGCAGTTCTGTCGGCATAAGCCAAAGGAGGTAACTAATGGCAAGACTTGTCGTCACGAAAATCATTCAGCGGATCGACAACGTGAACGCTGACCTCGTCACGGATGACGATTACGTCATCAAGGCTGAAGCGAATATCACTCTCGGCGCTGCCGGTGGGGATATCATCGCTACGAAACTGGTCGGTAGCTATCTCGCCGGAGATTCTGCCGCTCTGAGGCCGCTCGCCCTAGGTGAGTCTGGTATCGGCGCATAAGGAGGGTGGACAATGGCTGCCCAAGTTATGCGTTCGATCCTGGTTTCAACCAAAGTCAATCAGATCGTTAACGTACTGGAGAACCCAGCCGGTAGCGGTCTGGAGGACATTCCAGGAGCGATTGCTGCCGCTGAAGCCAATATCACCATCGGTGCTCCTGCCGGTCAGGTTGTGTCAACCAAGCTGGTAGGCAGCAAGCCATCGGCAGACCCTCGGACGAGCCTGTCACAGGTGTACCCGGGCAGCACTGCTGTTACCGACATTGGTCGTCTCGCATCCTCTCCAGGTGATCTGAGCTAGTGGCTACGTCAGAACAACAGGAGCGTGACTCACGGCAAGACCCGCATGAAGAGATGATTGCGGAGCGGAAGCACAAGGTCTGGGTCATCGTGACCCGGATTCGTCAGATCGTCAATGACGCTTCTGATGCCGTCGCTACGGTGTCGGAAGCTGCTGATGCGATTGCCAAGGCCGAGGCCAAGATTACTGTGGCGGCTGGATACCAGCAGTCATCTAAAGTAAGTACTGTCTTCGGAGAACATGGGTCGCCCATTCCTGGTGCCAGTCTTCAGACTGGTCTGGGTAGTGTGCCAACCGAAACAATCCACGGCGACGAACCGGCTGGTGCGGAAGCGGAGATCTAAGATGGCCCCACTTTCTACGGCGGCTCGGAATAGACTGCCAGCCTCAAAGTTTCTTGACCCAGAACATCGGAAGTATCCGGTCGAGGACAAGAAGCACGCACAACTGGCGGTTGCATTCGCTCATGGTGCCCGTGGCGCACCGAAGCGTCCCGACGTCGCAAAGAAAGCGCAAGCCGTTCTGTCAAGCAAATACGGGAAGGGGAAGTAAGTGGCTGGTCTGGGTGTGATTCTGACGGTTAAGCCGTTGATTCGCGCTACAGCAGTACTTACTTCCGCCTATACCCCCGGCGATGGGCAGTTCGTGGTCGGCTCGACTGCGACCTACCTCGCTGCGGGTAAGGTAATTACTGGGATGAACCAGTACAGCTACACGTCGAAGGATGCAACACACTTCCTCGGCGTGACGATTGACGGTGCGGCCCTGGACCGCAAAATCTCGGTCGGGAATCCGGCCATCCAGAAGGTGGACAACAGTGCTCCCATACAGAGACAACTGACCACAGAGGGTTACATTCAGACCAAAGGACATGCAACCAATGTCCAGGGTGGCTACGGCCTCCCGTCTGTGAACCCAGAGCGCGGATAAGGGGGTAGTACATGGCAACTCTGGCGACTCTTCGTACTCAAGTTCGCCGTGACTTGCATGACCTACAGACCCCTCAAGAGAGTTCGGTCGAGTGTGACTCGTCCGTATCTACATATAGCTTTCCTACCCTAGGCCCTGTCTTGACAGGTACCTTTACTGTGGACATGGATGGGTCCACGATTGATCCGGCCAACTATACACTATACGAGAACGGGTATGTAGTTCTTAACACACCCCCCACAGGGGCACTACTCCATGCTAAGTGGCAGTTCGCACGGTGGTCCAATGAGGACTTGAATCAGTTCATCCAGGAAGCCCTGAATGAATTCTCTCTGGTTCACCCGAAGTTCGACACCATTCGTCGCACTGTGAAGACGAGTGTGCAGTCGGCCAAGCTTACCATTGCCTACAATCCCGGCGACACACAGTTGCAGGTGAACAGCACGACAGGGTACGACCCGATTGGGTTGGTCACGGCAGCCAATCAGGTTATCTACTACTACACAAGTGTTGATGCCACACACTTTCTCGGAGTGACTGTCTGGAATGCTGGACGTAGCCTGATTGGGGATGCGGCCATGTCTATTGGGGCCGTCATCATTCAGGATGATAACTCTGTCCACGGCTGGATCATTGACCCGACCAAGACCCGCGAAGTCCGCAGGTTGGAAGGGTACGAGCCGAAGGATGAGTTCGGGATCGGTACTGGATGGAACGAAGTGTCATGGTGGAAGTGGGATGAGACCACTGGATACCTGCACATCGAATTCGACTTCTCTCAGTTGACCAACGGGGCTGCCGGGACCGACTCCTTGGACCCCATTGATGTCTTCCAAGTTTGGGTGGCTACTTACTGGTCGATCCCAAGTCTCGACACGGATGTACTTGACATCCCTGCCTACGCCACCCAACCTGTGTCTTGGCTGGCTGCGGCATTGGCATCTGAGGCCCGGGAGATCGACCGTGACCTCTCATATAGGGAGAGGCCAGGGTCGGACACCACGGCTGACCCGACTGGGGCACTCATTCGGACTTCTGATTCAATGCGTAAGAAATGGGAGAAGTGGGTTGCCACTCAGTTCCGCCCAATGCCAATGGCACATAGGAGGATCTCAATTCTGTAATGGCTAGCTTATATCCCGGCGCACTAGACACCAACGACTCTCTGTATGTGGCGATCAACAACGCCTTCGCTCTGTTGGGTGCCGACGTGGACTCCAATGCAGCGACCTTGGTGATGACGGTTCCTCTGGCAGCCCCACCTACCGGTGTAGTTACGATCAAAGGGGAGGCGATCAAATACGCAGCTAAGACGGCAGGCTCACTGACTGGTTGCACCCGAGGGTTTGATGGAACGGCCAAAGCTGGCCACTTTAGAAATGATGAAGTGGACTTCGGGCCTGTAGCAGATCATCACAATGTTCTTGTCCAAGCTGTCCAATCCCTGGAAGCTAAGCTTGGAACTGGAGCCACAATTAGCGGGGCACAGCTCGGGAATGCTACTGTGACTCCAGCTAAGATGACCGTTAAGCCGAAGATATTGGCAAACGGGGTCATTGCAGGCCCGTACCCAATCGCGTTTACATTCACCCCTCAGTTGGCTACATCCGATATTTTGATAGGGATTTCAGGAAGCTTTTGGGCAAGTGTCGCCGGTCTGAAGCAGATTTCGTATAACCTAGACGGTGGTGCAGATACGAACATTTCTCAGATGTACTTCAATCAACTGACCGTGCATGGAGCATATCCGACTGCATGGGTAAAGTTAAGTGCATTGACGGTTGCATTGCACACTATCAACATCAAGACTCCGACCGCAGGTAGCATGAGCGATATCAATGATTCTCTTACTTACTCAGTCGTAGAGTACGTTTAGGAAAACGCGATGCCAATTAGGTTCCCCTACGGGTCGGGACTCTATGGGCAGGGCCTCTACGGTGGGGCAGCCGAGGCTCGACGGCTTAATGCTCTTCGTGTTGGTACGGACTTCCATGTCGCCCTTAACGGGGTTGGACTCCGTTTGGTGGGTGGTGGCAAGAAGTCTTATGACAAGCACGCGGCACAGACCTTTTCATACAATCCCAAGTCCCTGTTCAAACAGGGGGATGGTGCAGCCTTGGTTGCCAAAGACCTCTACTATTGGAGCCGTCTGGAGCATTCAAGGTGGGAAGGCGGGGAAACCTATGAGCCGTGGATGCCGGAGCCTAGTGATCCGCAACGACTCAACCACCGTTATGAGTCATCGTTCGGATTTGATGTTTCTGACCCACACCGGTTAACCCACCTGCGGGAGATTTTGCCCGCACCGTCTTATGAGTTTGTCCTTCAAAGTGATCTCCCTCTCGCATACTGGATACTAGGGGACCACACCAATACCCTCGCGATGGTGGACCAGATAGCTAATAACCGGACACCTGGTATTTACTATGGTAACGTCATCAAGGACGTTCTACCTGGGCCTGTGGTCAATGATCCTAACCCGGTTGTAGCTTTCGACGGTTCAACGGCCTATTCGGATACTTGGCCGAACCTGATCCCGTTTGCTGGTAATGTCACACCCACGACTGCGTGGAGTGTTGAGGCATGGGTGAACCCTGCCAGCTTCCCAGCGAACGAAGTCATGGTTCTTGTTGGTAGTGAGTTGCTGGCTGGTACCGGTTATCAAGCTATGGTCGAAGGTGATACACCATCATGGTACTTCCGATTTGAAGAAGTAGCGGGCACTACTGCTGTACATGATAGTACCTTTGGTACTGATATGACGATCATCGGCGGTGTGACGATCAATCAATCAGGTGCCCCAGCCACAAGTAAGTCGTATTCCTTTGATGGTGCAACCGGCTCTGTTGTATACGGAACCGAAGCCGCCTTTAATGTTCCGATCTCCCTGGAGGCATGGGTCTACCCTACCACCTACGGTTCAGGTGGGGTTGACTTTGCTCCCGGTGGTGGCATTGTTATTTCAACAGGCACTTACGCATTCGATGGGGTTCAGATGTTCATTGCGAACAACGGGCATTTGAAGGTCCGTACTCACCGGGGCCTCGGTTCTGGCGATGTATTGATCGCTGATTCAGGGCAGATTGTCAGTCTTAATTCGTGGTCACATATCGTCGTAACTATTGCCGCTGCTGTTGGCGGAAACTGTGAGATCAAGTTCTATGTCAACGGAAATGTTATTGCTGGGACATTCTCATCTCCTACTTGTGATGCGAACTTGGGCAGCACCAACTGGGTAGGAAATGCAACCTCACAAGGCGCACCGTTTAACACAGCTAACTCTGGCTTCATAGGCCGTATTGATGAACCGGCAGTTTACAACTCAGTACTTACGTCTACTCAAGTATCCAATCATTACACATCTGGTGGCTCGGGCATTCCGGGTGGTGGTTTCGCTATGGGTATTGGGAATGGTGTGGGCGGTGCCGGTAGTAAGCTCGTTGCTTATCTCCCTACTGTAGGGTGGGTGGATAGTGGTTATACACTCCCCAGTGAAGGTGCCCCCATCCAATCAGCAACTCCGTGGTGGCTACGGGGGATTGGTGGAGTCCCACCCGTTATCTCATCATCGCCACTCTCATATCAGCGTGGTGCTCCTCCGGCAGTTGGTACTTCATCCGGGGCTGGGTCCGGTACCATCATTCCACCCCCGATCAATACTAGTATCCTCACAGGCGGGGCTTCTACATCAACCATACAGGGGACGTGGTACCACATGGTCATGACATATGACGGGGTGAGCATTCGTTTCTATACGAACGGGGTCTTACGAGGGACGGTCGCTGCCACCCCTGTTAGTGTTGCCTCGTATGCAGTGATAGGTGGGACGGCAGCCCAGAATGCGACCGGGGTTCAGAATCCAGGTAAGTTCTTTACCGGCTTGCTGTCGCATGTCGGCGTCTATAGCACGACATTAAGTCTTGCTCGGATTCAGGCGCATTACAACCAGGGGACGGGCGCTGCGAGCGCAGCGGCTTTGACCCCCAACCAGTCATATGCCAAATTCATAGAGACGTATGACGGGAAGCTCTACATCAATCAGCAGAACACGAACATGATCTACTCCACTGATGGTGGATCAAGCTGGACTTCGGTAGCTATCCCGGGTGGCGATGTATCAAACATCAACGCCATTTGGAATAAGGGTGCCAAGGTCTACGTGGCTACAGCTAACAACGTTTACCTCGGTGATAGCACAGGTTTCACCCTTATCAACGGGGCAAACCCGGCATTGGTAGGTGTGACAGCCGCTATCTTCTACTCTGGACAGATCTACGCCGGTATTGGTACAGCCCTGTACTACATAGATCCGGCCACCGGTATCAAGACGCAACTCTATGATACGGTAGACTTCACAATCAAGTTTGTTGAAGCCTTCCAGGGGAAGGTCTGGTTCGGGGGAACGAACGGTCGTGCAACCCGGGTGTGGACATGGACGAATAATACCCTGCCGCCTTCTCCAGCCAACGGTGTTGGGGCACAGGTCCAGGACGGTACAATTCCCTACGGGTTCATAGCCAAGTCTTCGATTGTGTATCTCAATACACTACTCATTGGGGGGACGGTTGGCGGGGACACAGTATCCGAAGGTCAGGGAGCGGTGTACTACATCACGGCTTCCGGCCAGTTGGGGCAGCTTTGTGTGCTAGGTCCATTGATGAAGGATATTCGTGGGTCTGGTCTGGACTACGGCGTCCTGTCCTTGTGGGGTGCGAACAACATGCTCTGGATGGGATACAGCTATAACACCGGCATGGCCAGATACGACTTCGGACCTGGTTCATTCAGTAGCCATGTCACTATTTACAACTCTAAGGGGGCCAGCGGAAAGGTGGTTCTGGCCATAGCATACAAGGACGGCAAGGCTATCCTCGCCACGAAAGACGGGTATGTCTGGAAAGAATCCAGCAACAAGGTAACGCTAGCGTGGCTTGCTGAGTCTGAGTTCCATGAACTGCCCTTCCTCCCCAAGATTATTGACGGGGTTGAAGGACGCCACTCAGGGCTAATCGACGGGCAGAGGGTTCAGGTTGAGTTATCCTACGATCAAGGGGTGTCATGGAGCTTTGCCGGGGAGAACAGTACGAATGGAACAGAGATGTTCAACTTCCCTCAGGATGGGGTGACACCTACCCACTGGATGAGTCGTGTTCTAAGCTACCGTGGGGTTGATGCTACCAAATCACCGGAGATCAACAACTGGTCTATCCGGTTTGCTCCTCAGAACAGCCCGAAGCATGAGTGGATCATAGACTGCTTCCTCCCTGTCACAATGAAGACCCCTACCGGTGGGATTCTTACTGATGCAGGCTCAAAACTGCTAGCCCAACTGTGGAGATCCAGGGAGCAGGGAGTTCGCGTGGACTTCGTTGATCGCGACGGTCAGAAGTACAAGGTCATCGTGCTTGATATTCATGAGAACGAACTGGATTTGAGACCTAGCAAGATCAAGGCGGGGCAACTAAACCTGGCCTCGGTTTTGCAGGTCGAGTTGCTTGAGGTTCAGAAGCTCTAATGGGGCGGGGGTTCAAGCTCGGGGATAGTCAACTGAACAAGGCCGGTGGAAAATCCGCCGCCCTGGTTCAGAGAGTGACTATGGTGGATGCAAACGGTCAGCCGGTCCCAGCTACAGTCGAGGCGGCTGATGCATCTATCCCTGACTGGGACGGTTCTCTCTATTTCAGAAAGGGAATCCTGACCCAGGATGGGGACATCATCATGCGTAAGGCCGGTGCGTTGACCAGGCTTCCTGTAGGTACTGTTGGACAGGTACTTACTGTGGCTAACGGTGTGCCATCTTGGGCCACTGGTGGTGGGGGTGGGATGGCGAATCCCATGACCACGACTGGTGACATGATCTTCTCGAACCCGGGTACCACACCGGTAAGACTACCTATTGGTACAGCAGGACAAGTACTTACTGTAGTGGGTGGTCTCCCGGCGTGGGCGGCTGGTGGCGGAGGAGGGGCCACGGGGACTGATGCTTCCTATGCTGCTGCTCTTCTAGCGAAAGGACCGCAGGGTTACTGGAAATTCGGGGAAGCTGCTAGTCCGTTTTCCGACTCCAGCGGGTACCGTGCTGGGGGTAACAATGCTACCGCTAACGGCGGTATCACTACTAGTGCAACTGGTGGCCCGTATGGGGCTAGCTCCCCTTACATATCATTCAATGGTACGACAGGCTGGCTCAGCTTCGTGGCAGCGCCAGGTGATGGAGGGTTCCCGGGAGATACCATAGTTCTCTGGATCAAGCCAACTGCTGCTACATTCGTTGGGTTGATTGACACGCAACCGGGGGCTGGGGGTGTCCATAGAAACTATCCTGCTGGATTCTTTGAGAGACAGGCGGGTGTGTCGGCTGCCATTCCTAACCTATCTACGGTGAACTGGACGCATCTTGCTTTCTCTATTTCTAGACAGTCAGGAGTGCTGAACATATATGTCAATGGGGTTGTTCAGACAGGGTTCCCGCTATTGTTTGACTCTGCTGCCTACCCATTCAATGCCACATGGGTCATTGGGAACATCAACGGCGGTGGTGCGGGCTGGTTGTCCGCAAAGATTGCACACTTTGCGTATTTCAATAGACAGCTACAGGCAGCCGAAGTTCTCGCGCTGTTCAACAGCTAAGGAGGGAGAACGATGGCTACTGAAGAACCGGCTCTGACGATGAAGGAAGCGGTGATGGAGGTACGTGGAGACGTGAAGGCTATCCTTGCCGTCCTTCCACTGAAGTCTGACAGAAGTGACATCATCCTCCTGGAAAGACGGGTCGAAGCCCTGGAAACAAATGCAGCCAAGGCAGAAGAACTAAAGGCTCTCACGGCCCAAGTAAGTACTTTGGCTCAGAGGCAGGCCAGCGAGGACGCTGTCTCAAGCTTTAAGAAGTGGATAGTAGGGCTGGGAGTAACTGTGATACTGACACTACTCGGCCTGGTCGGTAGCATCGTCATCAAACTGTTACCGCTCGGGAAGCATCCTTAGGCTTCGTTCTATTTGGTTGGCGAGCGTACTCTGCAATACTAAAGGTGAGGAACCATGCCACTAATCAAGTCATCGTCTAAAGCCGCAGTAAGTACCAACATCAAGACAGAGAAGGCTGCCGGGAGGCCACAGAAGCAGGCCGTAGCCATTGCTCTGTCGGTCCAGCGTAAGGCAGGGAAGGGCAAGTGATTACACTAAGCTCGTTCCTCTCTGAGTGGACCGGCAGGGGCGTCAACCTCCCCGAGGACAAGAACCCTTACGGCTTCCAGTGCGTCGAGCTTGTCAATGAGTGGCTGAAGGAACTGGGTCTGAATCCGGAGCCGTTCACCAATGCTCAAGACTTCGATGACCACTACAAGCTGTACGACCCGACCACTCTGGTCTACATCCCGAACACCCCGCTCAACGTTCCCAAGACAGGAGACATCGTCATTTGGCAGGGGACGGGGCTACCATTCGGCCATGTAGCCATCTTCGTTCATGGGGATGTCAACACGTTCACATCCTTCGATCAGAACTGGCCGAGTGGGTCGTTGCCCCATCTCCAGAGCCACACCTACTGGAACGTGGAAGGGTGGCTGCATCCTCTTATGTTGGACCCTGTGATCGACCCGAAAGATACCTTGATCGCTCAGTTGCAGGGTCAATTAGCTGCTCAAACCGCTGAGGTTGCCGTCCTTCAGGGACGGATAACCGACGCTCTCGCTAAGATCGCGGCGATTCGGAATCTAGTCCAGTAGAGGAGAGGGTATGCAAGCTGTTCTGTTGTCGTTGCTCATGACGTTGCTCGGTACCGTCGTCGTCAAGGCGTTGATCGCTGCGTTGGTCTGGTTGGTTCTGGATGCTGTCGCGACCGCAGGGTCGGAGGCTCTCCAGGGCCGATTTGCTCCCGAGGCATTCAGCTTTTTCTTGGAGAAAGTCGGTGGCGAATACCTCGGCTTGGTCATCCTCGGTGCCGGTGCCCTTCTACCTATCAATGTGGAAGTGCAGCCGGGGATCTTCGTTAACCCGTTGCTTGGTCTGTTCTTGCTCGGCATCGCCGCCTTTACTACGACGGAGATGACCGGTGCTATCGCCAAAGTGCAGGACTTCGTTACCTACATTCAGTCCCGCAAGCCCGCCCAGAACCAGTCGCCGGTTGGCCCCGGCCCTCAGGCTCCTACCGCCCCGTAACGATCCGATAACGCAGGTCAAATCCCCCGGTCGAGAGACTGGGGGTTCTGCTTTAATACGAGAGGAGGTATACAGTGAAGGTAACTAACATCGAAGTCTCGACCTTTCGAGATGTGAAGATCAGCCCCTATCAGAAGGGTATGATTGGGGTCAAGGCTTCAGTCAGTCTGGAAGAGAGCGAGTCGGCCATCGAGACCTACAAATTGATCCAGGCCGGACTGTACGACGAGGTCGAAGCTTTCGCCCTGAAGATCGAGAACGAAGTAACCAAGTAAACCGTCCGACAAAGTCCAAACTAAGAGAGGGTACAACGTGAAGATCGGAGCAAGCGCCGTATTTAACCCGATGCCGATTGACGAGTGGCTGCCTTTCGAGATCGTGAAATTGCCGGAGGAAAAGGTCAGTCCGTTCGACTTGAACCCAGACGTGGCTCTGCGGAAGAAAGTCGTCACCGTTCAGTTCAACATCACCGACCCCAGGTTCGCCAACCGGCTTGCTTGGAAGGACTTCCTCCCGTTCTGGCCCAAGGCCGGTTCGGAGAAGACGACCCAATTGTTCGATCTGGTTGCTGCCGTTGATGCTGCTAATGCTGTGAAGGGGCAGGCATACGACACCGACCAACTCGTCGGGAAGAAGGGCCGTCTCATGATGGCGAACTACGAGTCCAAGAAGCGCAACGCTGACGGGACTGCGATCATCAAGCAGAAGGTGGATCGTATCCTCCCTCTGGCTAGTGCTCCTGCTACCACTGCCGCTCCCGCTGTTGCCGCTACCACCACTGCTGCCGTAGTTGAAGAGGCAGTGAGTGGTGGCACCAAGAAACGAGTCCGGTTCTAACAACCGTCTAGCTGTCAGCGGGGAGGGGACATTCCCTCCCCCTACTCCTTCTCCCCGCCCTAAGACGGTGTGCATCCAGTATCCGGGGGGATTCATCACTTACTACAACATCGAGGATGTGTGGGTGACATGGAAAGAGTAGGGAACTGCTACGTCACGTCTGAGGCTGTCTATCACTTGCTCGGTGGCAAGGATGCGGGGTGGGTACCCCAGTTCCTCAGCCATGAGGGTAAGACTCACTGGTATCTCCGTCACCGTGACGGCCTGATCCTCGACCTGACCTGCTCGCAGTTCATGACTCCCGTCCCTTACGAGAGAGGGAAAGGGATCGGATTCATGACCAGGGAGCCATCACGTCGAGGGAGAGAGTTGATGGAGGTACTGGTATGGCAACACTAGCTATCGACTTCGACGGCACCATTCACGATTGGGAACACCCAGTCAAGGTCATGGGTCCACCAATGCCGGGTGCAGTAGAGGGGATGAAAGAGCTTGACATGCAGGGTCATAAGCTAGTTGTCTTCACAGCGCGTGGAAACTCAACCTACGTGTGGGATTGGCTCCGGTACTTTGGCATCCCCTGTTCAGAAGTTACAAATACCAAGGATGGGGGTTTCGATTGCTTCTTCGATGACAGGAACTTCCCGCACTTTGATCCCGAGAAATCGGCTCGGGTGTGGCGGGCCTATGTCGATCACGTAACACCGTATCACGGGAGGGCTTAGTGGCACACAAGATTCGTATGTACCGTCGCGTCCAGCTACGTCGGCTGGCTTTACAGCATCTCAAAGAGCAACTGTCGGAACAGAAAGCGGCTCGGAAGGAAGCGAGGCGCAATGCCTAAATTGAAACTGACACTACGCTGCCCTACCTGTGGAAATGAATGGCAACAGTATCCCAGTGAGTCGGCTTACTGCGAGCCTTGTTTCCAGAGTCGCGGGTATTCTATCGGTCGCACTATTGATCGACCGAATGGGAAGGAGATCAGCCTCTATGTTGGCTAAGCCCACGTCCAACCGGATCATCAAGCCGGGTGGGGGGTTCGCCAAGAAGTCCGAGTACGAGAGCTACACGTCGCTCTCTCTGTTCCGCGAGTGTCCCGTAGCCTACTACGACCACTACGCGAAGCACAAGAAAGAGCCAATGTCTAAGGAACTCGTCTTCGGTCGGGCTTGGCACGGCCTATGCGAGGATGCGTTACGCGAGAAAGAGTGGCACACCCGGGACATGAGTCTCCGTGAGCTACTCGGACGTTGGCACTACCGCTGGATCTACGAGCTTGAAGCTGCCCGAGACCGAATGGAGTGGGACGGTGCCGCTTCTCCTGAAGACTTCTATAAGAATGGCCGGAGACTAGTCAACACCTGGAGGACCACGTACCTCCCCCGGTATGAGCCGCTCGCCATCGAGGAGCCGTTCTTTATCAAGGTGACTGGGGCCAAGCGAGCCATCATGGGCAAGCTCGACCTCATTACCACGGACGGGTACGTCATCGACCACAAGACATCATCCCGTACATGGCGGGAGCAGAAGCTTGCGGGCTACGTGCCGCAGGGGAGAGATCTTCAGATGTCCATTTACCATGCAGCCTACTCGGAGATGCAGGGGAAGATGCCTCGGGGTGTATTCCTCCACCGGGCCATCGTGGGCACGGCACGCATCGAGGAAGTGGACCTGACCTACACGCTGGAGGAAGTACAGTCCGACATCGACCAGATCGTGCGTCCGAACATCAAGAAGATTGAGGAGTGCTATGAGACTGGGAGCTTTAAGTGTACGTGCGGCAAGCACAAGGATGTGGTCATCAATGCAAGCGCATAGTCGTTCGGACAACCTGAAGTTAGCTTTGGACTACCAGGACTGGGAACTGCTTGGAGCCTGTGCTCGAACCCTAACTAAGGGGTTGCATGTTAAGGGTATGCAGAAGCAGGCCAGTGAGACCGACCGAATCGGGCTGATGGTGGACGACATCCTGTCAGCTATGAGGGCTGAAGGTCATGTTTAGGAAGTTATTCTGTCTAGTTGTTGGACATACCGACCGTGAATTTGTAGCCTCCTACGGTCGAGTCTTTGACAACGGTACCGAGATGTGGATGGGACTCTTTCGTTGCTCATGTGGGAAAGCAAGCGACAAGCTGAAAGAAATGGAGTCACTCTTCCATGTCTAATAACCACCTAATCATTCTTGGGGTCGTCACCTACTGCATCGGTGTCATTTGGCTCCTCGTCTCAGGGTGGGTAGATGAAGAGTAAGGAAGAGCGGATCTTAGAACTGATCGAGCACCTAAGTAAGTACCACTACACGATGTCGCTTGGTGCTCTGAGCTTCTCGGAGGACACGCTGAAAGCCATCCACGATACATCTGATAAGCAGGGGAACCACCCACAGGCATGAGCTTAACGCACGACTACGCCAAGATCTACGTGGCTCGGGGGTGGCATGTCCTCCCGTTGGAGGGGAAGATCCCCCTCACTGAGCACGGCTTGAAGGACGCCACGACCGACCTAGCCATCATCGACTCATGGTGGGGGGAGACGGGCAAGTTCAAGGACTCCAACATTGGCATCCGTACAGGGTCCGAGTCGGGCTTGGTGGTCGTAGACATCGACGCTAAGTCGGGTGGACTCCAGTCCTACGAGGCTATGAAGGACAAGTTTCCTCCGACTCCAACCACTAAGACAGGTGGCGGGGGGAAGCACTTGGTCTACCGGCATACCGGTACCAAGGTGAGCAACAGCGCCAGTAAGATCGCCCCGGGCATCGACATTCGTGGGGACAACGGCTACATCGTAGCTCCCCCGTCCGTCCATGCCTCCGGCAACGACTACGAGTGGGAGATCCTGCCATCGGAGACCCCGTTGGCTGATTTCCCGATTGACTTGCTGCCGAAAGAGAAGACATTTGATGCCAAGGGTCTGTTCACGGAGGGGAAGCGCAACGCTACCACTATCCAGCTTGTCGGGACACTCCAGCGTATGGGTGTGCCGAAGGAATCGGTGGACGCTGCGGTCCTGGCCCTGAACAACGGTCAGTCAGTTGAAGAGAAGATGAACACAACGGAGAGGTACAATGCTTGGGCTAAGCCCCTCCCTCCGCACACTGAAGTAGATCAGTCAGAGTTCGTGGCCGACTACTTCAGAGACCAGATCGCATACGACTACAACCGTGGGTCGTGGCTCGTCTGGGATGAACACCGTTGGGAGCGTACCGACAGCATCTTCTCCTACGTGGTGGAATCAGCCCGCGTTATCGGGCAGAAGATCCAAGACGAGATCGCTACCACCGGTAAGCCTGACGCCGAGGGTGTGAAGTGGACGGCCCGGTTGCTGAGCCACTCCATGATTATGAACGTCACCGACCTACTCAAGGACATCCTGCGGAAGGACACGGTTCTAGACTCCGACCCCTACCTGCTTGGAGTGAAGAACGGGGTAGTGAATCTGGCTACGGGTGGCCTCCTCCCCGGTGCTCCTGACCAGTGGATCACGCGGTCGTCTCCTCTGGATTTCAACGCGAATGCCCAAGCCGCTCGTTGGGAGAGGTTCATTCAGGAGATCTTCTTTGACACTGACCTACAGAAGGACGACCCCGACTTGGTGGACTGGGTTCATCGGGTACTGGGGTATGCCGTCACAGGAGACACAAGTAAGCAGTGTTGGTTCATCTACTTAGGTCCGGGTGCCAACGGTAAGTCCACCTTACTGAAGACCGTGGCTGATGTGTTAGGTGATTACGCGCTGGCTGCCAGCACGAAGACCTTCCTCACTGACAGTAGGAGACAGGCCACGAACGACCTTGCCGAGTTACTGGGGAAACGGTTCGTGTATGCGAACGAGGCCGGTGCTAACACACCGCTCGACTCGGAGCGGGTGAAGGGTATCACCCACGGAGACAAGATCCGGGCGCGTCATCTGTACGGTCATGAGTTCGAGTTCACCCCGGTCCTGAAGTTGAACATCGGGAACAACCTCCGGCCCAAGGTAACTGACCAGACCGAGGGGTTCTGGCGTTCGGCCTATGCAGTTCCAATGGACAACGTCTTCCCTATCGACCCTCAACTGCGTCTGGATCTGGAGGCCGAGAAGGAAGGGATACTTGCTTGGCTAGTTAGAGGGGCGCAAGAGTACTTACAGCGTGGTATCTACCCGATCCCTCCGCGTGTCCTGGCAAAGAGTGAGGACTGGCGGAAGGACAACGATCCATTCGACGGGTGGGTTCAGGACTGCATCATCATCGGAGCCAAGACCCTCAAGGCATATGGCTCTGACCTGTGGAAATCATACGAGGGATGGTGCATCAAGGAAGCCATTCCAGAGAAGTCGCGCATCGGTAGGAAAGGATTCGGAGAGTACATCTACTCAGTCAAGGCGTGGCGGCGGCGACATGACGCGAAAGGAAATTTCTACGAAGGAGTGGAGATCAAGAATGTCAACCCGTAAGACGCGAGTGTACTTAGCTGCGCCGTACTACCGGAAGGACGAGATCCAAGGCTACAAGGATTTCCTTCAAGACATGTGCAACGTGGAGGTCACTGCCCGCTGGATGGAAGAGGCTCATGCCCCGACTACCCAGATGAGCGAGGTCGGGGTAGATCTGCACATCCTCTACGCACGGAACGATCTCGAAGATGTCTACCTTGCCGACATGGTGGTGTCATTCACAGAACCGTTGGAGTATGGGGAGCGGGCTATCACCTATGACTTCTACAATCGGGCGAAGAGAGGCGGTCGTCACGTTGAGTTCGGTTTCGGGCTAGCCCTCGGTAGGGAAATGGTCATCGTCGGACCCCGGGAGAACATCTTCCATAACCTACCAGGGGTCAAGCAGTACGACACCTTCGAGGATTTCGTAGCGAATCACAAGATGCGGGTGGCAGCGTGAACTACGTACGCTTCAACCCTAACCCCAAGCACACGCTCTGTGAGTGTGGTAGGCCGCTTAATGGCAGACCTACCAGTAAGGGATGTGCCGGGTGTGAAGCCTCATACAACCAGTACATCCAAATGCGGGTCCGTCTTGGACTTGACACACAGGAGGTAGCGGCATGAGGCAGCGCATCAACAGTGGGGAGATCTTCCCCAAAGGTTCAGCAGAACGCAAGCAATACCCGATCACGACTGGAGTGCTGGACTACTTCCCGGATGCGTTGGCTGCCGTCGCTCATGTGTCCTACATGGGAAATGAGAAGCACAACCCAGGGGAGCCTCTCCACTGGTCCAGGGAGAAGTCGAAGGACCATGCTGATTGCGTCGGACGCCACCTTGCCCAGCGTGGGGAGATAGATCCCGAGACCGGGATCAGTCATACGGCCAGCATGGTTTGGCGGGCGATGGCTCTCCTCCAGTTGGAAGAGGAAGAGCGCAAGGCTAAGAGGCTGGCGGAAGATCAGCAGTCGCAATGGGAGAAGCGTGTACCCAAAGTCTGACGCCATTGTCTCGGTAGATACAGAGACCACTGGTCTCTATACGGACGACCCCTGCCAGAGGAAGAACTGTGGCTGCGGGAGAGGGAGCCATGTGACAGTTGTTTCTCTGGCAGGGCCGGGGTGGTCGGTCGGTATCCCCTTCGACATGCGTGACACCTTGAACGAGTGGGGGGAGGGACCGATCACGAACTCAACCGAGGCTGACTGGGATGAACTGTTGCTCTGGCTGAGCACCAAGAAGCTCGTCATGCATAAGGCTAAGTTCGACCTGCACATGCTCCTGTCCGGTGGGCCTAATGGCTGGCGTGGCCGTGACCTGCGGGACAACATCATAGATGACACCAAGGTCGCTGCTTGGTACCGCTGGCCGCTGGAGTCTACCAGTCTGAAGCCCATAGCTGAACGGCTCTGGGGTAAGTACGAGATCGAAGAGCAGGCAGCCATGAAGAAGTGGTTGGTCGAGCACAAGCACAAGGACTTTGAGATGTGGTACGCACCGCCCCGACTGCTCCTACCCTACGCTGCTCAGGACACAGCCCTTACGTTCCGGCTGGCCGAGAAGCTGCGGGGGGAGTTCAATCCCGAGGATCTCCAGATGGTGGAGCGGGAGTACGAGGTCATGAAAGTCCTGACCGCGATGGAGGCCAGGGGGATCGGCTTCTCAGTAAGTAATGCGGAGAAGATCCACCAGTACTTACTTGAGTACTCGGAGGGACTCGCCAAGACCCTGCCGTTCAAGGCCACTAGGCAAGCGGCGCTCAAGTACTGGGTGCAGACAGGAAACCAGCGAGTGGTGGACATGCTCCCCCGGACTGAGGCCGGTGCCCCAAGCTTGGATGACAAGGCGAGGAACATGATCCGCAACTTGAACCTTGTTCTCCCACACTCTCCGAACTTCTTCTACTACCTAGACGCTCAGCTTGCGCTCTCTCGGTACTACGGGGACAAGGACGTGATCCAGACGGACGGGAAGAGGAAGACTAGCTGGAAGAAGATGACCGGTAAGGACGGTCGGCTGCGGGCAGACTTCTATCAGGACGGAGCACGGACGATGCGCTTCTCCTGCCACAGGGTCAACCTTCAGGCCATCCCCCGGGAGAAGACAGTGGAGAAGCGATACCCGAACCCTAAGTCCTGCTTCGAGGCCCGACCCGGCTACCACCTAGTGGAGTTGGACATGTCACAGGCTGAGATGCGGGTAGCTACGGTCATCGCTGACTGCAAGTCCATGCGCCGGATCATCGAGAGTGGGAGAGACATCCACGACGAAACGACAAGAGAGATCTTCTACCCCGGCACTCATGACAACGACTTCGAGTTCAAGTCAGACGGCACTGTGCTGCGGTACAAGGCCGAAGACAACTGGTCCAAGTGGCGGCATATCGGGAAGACCTTGAACTTCGCTGTCCTCTACGGTGCCGGTGCGGATGCCGTGGTCGAACTTCTGTCGGACAAGATCGCCATTAACCGGGAGGAGGCTCAGTCGTTCATTTCCAAGCACAATGCTGCATTCCCCGAGTTCAAGCAGACATCCCGGGAGGCACAGCATACGGTGGAGACTCGGGGCTACCTGATCCTTGTCTCGGGGAGGCGTCGGTACTTCGGTCTGAAGGACAACACCCACAAGGCGTTCAACGCCGTCATCCAAGGCAACGTGGCTGAGGCCGTGAAGGACTGGATGATCTATCTGGAGCGGGTGTACCCTGGCAAGCTTCTTCTACAGATCCACGACTCGATTGTCATGGAGCTACCGGTAGATGCTCGCATCGAAGACGACATCAAGCGACAGGCAGAGACGATGCTGACCGAGATGTTCGGTATCCCGATGATCGTTGGCGTGAAGTACTGGAACGAAAAGAAACTGGAGGTAGCCGCATGAAAGCAGTCCTTACCTGCAAGTCGAAGGACGGGACGACTCTATCAGTGTCCGACTCAAAGCGTAGTTACGTGAACAGCATCCTACTTACTGCAACCAAAGGCCCAAAGAGTGTCTATGTCTTTGTAGACCGAACCGAGTTAAGCGAGGCGTTGCGTATCACAAATAACTTCCCGGAGGCATAAACATGTCAGATCAGGAGTTTGAAGACAAGCGGGCGGCTAGTGTGGCTGAGTCACCTATCATCCTTCCCGAGGGCTTGACGATCAAGACCCCTGAGGAAGTAGCTGCGGTCAGCACTATTGATGACCCGGCCAATCAGCCGGAGATAGCGACAGAGGCAGAGCAGAGGGAAATGATCGAGAAGATCAAGGCTGAGGTCGATGAGCAGAATAGGAAGATCGGGGAGGCACTGGCCCCGCTCGGTACTTACTTGCTCATTAGGTTCGAGAACCCGACCGGGGTCCGGCATACCGTGAGTTTCCCTTCTGACCCCCGACTGGCACCGGATACCCGGGCCATCATCGCCGTGTTCAACGAGGAACTGCGGAAGTTGTACGCCTTTGAGCAGGTCTCGTTGACCAAGCGGGCAGAGAAGGGCATCCAGGAGCCGAACGAGAACCGCATGAAGGTACTCGGACTGAACCGGGAAGAGCGTCGTCTCGTTGACAAGCTCGTTCGGGCGAACGTGGTGGAGTATGTCTCTTAAACCAGTCAACCAAGAACGGGAACAGTTCAACGAGAAAGTGATACGGAATGAGCCGATCACTAGAGAGATGGAAGTACGTCAGTACATTCGTAACGTCGGACCTAGGGACAGGGCCAGTAGATGTGGAAGATAGGGTGGCTCCGGGACGGCGTGTGGGGAGTAAGGTGGCAAAGAAACCCTACTTCCCCAAGCCTGCCCCTCTCAGCAACGAGGACTACGAGTCCCTCCTCTATTACCAAGGCGGGGGCTGTGCCATCTGTGGCAGAGCACCGTCGCCGGGACGACGATTTGCGAGAGACCACGACCACCACACAGGAATCTTTCGTGGACTTCTCTGCTACATTTGCAACAACCGTCTCCTGGGAAGGGGACTTGAGTCCGCGCAACTACATGCGGCTGCGGCAACTTATCTCACGTCACCACCAGCAGTTGAGTGGGGACGTGGTAAGGCTACTACCTTTGTCGAGATTGCCGGGGTGGGGCAGTGAACCCGCTAAGGAAATTTCAAAGGAAAAAGGGTCGTCCGTTCAACATCGAATTACACCCGAGGGTAGATGCATTTGTGGAGATGACAAGGAATGAGACGCTTCCTAGCTAAGCATTTCCACATCGTCATCGGGGCTAAGATCACCGGGCCTACGTTCTATGGCCTTGTGTGGCCTAGATTCGGCTTCGGGTTCTTCATCGGTGAGAAGAGGTACCTAATCAAGTAATGCCGTACAAGGACCGGAAGGCGGGAGAGAAGCGAGAGGGTATCACTCCCGGCACCTATCGGTACAACCAAAGGCATCACATTGGGGAAGCCGGATCAAAGTTCTACATCAACAAGATCAAGGTCCGGTTAGGAGAGCGGATCGCTCGGACAGAGGCGGAAATTCAACAGACGGAGAGGGCAATTGAGAAACTATCAACGTAAGGATGACGTGACACAAAGGGAGCTTGAGCTAGTCAAGGTCCAGCGTACCCTGACCCGGCTGAAGCATTCCCTCGCGGCTGACCGCGAGTTGAACGAGCAGCTTCCGGCTCTCGTTGAGCGTCACCGTAAGGCCGTGGGTGAGGGAAAGCTAATCCAGATCAGCGAAGTCAGCTTGACTGAGGAAGACCTTGCTCAAGACTAGGACGCGTCCACTACTTATCCTAGACTTCGACATCGAGAACCGGCCACTATCCTACCTCGGGATGGACTTCACAACCGCTGAGATCACGGCGATAGCTGCAAGCTTCGTCGGGAGCAAGGAGATCGTGTGCTGGACCCTGACCCCCAGTAAGTACAGTTCGACCGTAATGCTGGAAGGGTTCCGCGATATGTACAACTCAGCCGACATCGTCACCGGCCACTATATCTTGGGCCATGATCTACCCGTCATCAACGGTGCGCTCATGGAGTTGGGCCTCCCTAAGCTGGAGCAGAAGTTGGTCTCTGACACCAAGGTTCACCTGACCAACCGTAAGTACATCAGTGCCAGCCAGGAGAGCCTGTCGGGGATGCTCGGTATCCCTGCAAGTAAGTACCACATGACCAACCCTATGTGGCGAGAGGCTAACCGTCTCACGCCGAAGGGCATCGAGCTTACCCGTAAGCGCGTCATGGATGACGTGAAGCAGCATAAGCTCCTGCGTAAGAAGCTGGCTGAACTTGGCTACCTTGGACCCGCAACGGTGTGGGGCTAGCATGAGGCAGCCACTTATCCTCCATGAAATAGGTGGAGAGCGTCGTAGTCAGGATCGGAAATGGGGTGAGCAGAATCACCCAGACGGGACCACCACACTTATGACCGAAACTGCTAACGGTGCAAGGGCACACGCTGAGCGGGCTGCCAAAGGTGGGTACCTGACTTGGGCACACATACTTACTGAAGAGTTCTATGAGGCAATGGCTGAAGAGGACCAAGCCAGGCTCCGCGCAGAATTGATCCAAGTCGCTGCCGTCGCTGTCGCATGGATCGAACAGATAGACAGGAGGAGAGTCAATGCCAAGGGTGAGAGTAGACAACCCTGAGAAGCGGATAACTCGAACCCTCGACTGGTTTGTCGAGCGGGTAAAGACGTGGCAGGACCGACTTGGCTTGTCTGGTTGGACTCTGCACGTCGCGCTCTATGAGCGTCCCCCTGCCGACTCAGAGGGGAACACTAAGACCTTCGCTTCAGTAACCGAAGCCGACATCACCTTCAAAGCCAATCAGTATGAGGCGTGGGAGGACAAGGTAGTCATCCACGAACTCATGCATGTAATGACTGACGAGTGGGCTAAGTCTGTCGAGCAGGTGGTGAGGACGATGGTCCCGACCAAGCTCCAGAAAGAAGCTCGGGCCTTGATGCTGCCGCATGAAGAGCAGGTTGTAGACAATATCGCCAAGGCGTTTCAACGCTTGGCAGAGGGGCTACCGAAATGAAACCACACGTCAGACGTGGCAAGAAAGCCAAGGCATCCAGGAAAGACCGCGCTGAGTTCCGTGCCCGCCTAGTAAGTACCAGCACAAAATGCCTAAACCGCCCGAGGAGATTTCAGTGAAAAATCCGGCCTCAAAAGGTCTGACGGTAGAAGACATTAACAACTATGTAGCGGGGATCTGGAAACAGGGTGCAAGTCCAGACCCGGTGCTAGAACGACGTGGGCTAGACATGTACCTAAACGGCGTACTCGTAGCGAGAGGGATACGTCAGAACGCCGATCTGGGTGAGGAGCTATACGGTCGTGGACTCGACTATGACGACGAAATGAAATCAGCGTGGGAGGGCTGGCAATGACTGACTACATCGGTGACTTCAAAGTACGCGGGCCTGACGAGAGGACGCATATCTTCCGTCTAGAGAACCCCGGTAAGTACCAGCACTACTCCCGTCCGGTCTGGGAGAAAAATGCCCTGGAGAGGTTGGAAGACGGTGGCCGGTTCTTCACGCTCGGAGAGGTCAAAGACTTCGTGGACTCTCTAAGGGGTAACGGCCCTATCACCGAGGGGGAGATCGCCTACATCAAGAGGAAAGTGAAAGATGGGCTGCCAGAGACGACCGCATCTGGCATTGAGGTCCGATGGGACCGAGAGATAGACGAGCCGGAGGCGGATAAGGGCCGGAAAAAGACGACACCGCCTTGGAAGTGCATGCGCTGCGGCAAGATGTACCAGGGGATGCCCCATAAGCTCTCTTTCGACCCGGGGCCATTCTGCTCGGATTGCTTCAGTGATACGATGAACGAGATGGGACGGGGATGGCAGGGATAAAGGATCTACCGGAGGTCCGCGCTAAGCTGAAGCCAACGCTCCTCCTAGTTCGGCATGGTCAGACCAAGTTCGATGAAGGTGTTGACCAGCACCAGGGTTGGGAGAATACTGGTCTTGATGCAAAAGGTGTGAAGCAAAGTAAGCACTTGGAGCAAGTACTTACTGCCCTGCCCATCGCCCGGATCTACACGTCCGACCTACGTCGGGCTGCTGAAACCGCACGAATAATTGCCCCACCCTTGATGGGTTACTCTGGTAGATTCGCACTCCGCCCTTGGAATGTAGGACAACTTGTCGGAAAAGCAAAGAAAGACGTGCAAGACGAGTTGGAGAGCTATGAGTTCGAGAAGCCTGGCCGTGCCCTCCCCGGTGGCGAATCTTTCAATGAGTTCCGAGACAGGTACTTACTACAGTTCCAGTCCTTACTTGAGATCGCCAAGGAAGAGCCAAGTAAGGGCATAGTGATAGCCGTCACGCACTCCTGGAACATTCTTCTCGCTCTTGCCTGGCTTTCCGCTGGAGGCACCCGTAAGGACTTGGACGGGGAAGTACTTAGAATGGGTACCGATATAGCTCCACCCGAAGCTGGGGGTATGCGTTTCACCTGGACGGGGACTCGGTGGACGACCAAGAAACTACCCATATAGACCCTTGACTTCGGCGCGACACCGGGTCATACTCCAAGGCATCATGCTAAGGAGGATGTTTGGAATGTCAGTAACACCGCCAGCCGCACCCACCATCAACACCGACGAGCTTGTGGAGGCGACCGCCGCCCGGGTAGTGGAGACCCTCCGTGACCTAGGAGTCCTAAACGTGATGCCCATGAAGAAAGAGACGGGCATCCCGAAAGAGGACTGGGAGGCGACTGTGAGGAGCATCATCAACGGGCAGCCCGGGAGAGGCGACCAGTACCGGGCCTACCGGGTGTTTATGAGCTTCTTGGAGACACACGACCCGATCAGGCAGGAGCTTGTGACGTTCGTTCAGAACGGCCTGAAGTCGTCTAGCTAGCTCCACTTCACCACACGCCCCTAGCCGGTTGCACCCTCTCCCTGCTAGGGGCTTTTTCTTGTATACTAGGCGGCGAACACAAGCCTCGCGTATTCGCATGGGAGGGTTCCGCCCTTGTTAGACCGTCGTACACGCTTGTCTACGCACCTGAGCCTTGCTATCCAGAGCATCCTGGAAGTCAGGGCTTCGGCTCTCTATCCAGACGACGCCGATTTAATTGAACTGACACATCGAATCGAGAGTGAAATAGAGTCAGCTTGGCGGGGCCTAGTACCTGTTGTAGGGCCTCGGCAAGCTCATGAGCCATCGGCTCCCGGCCATACGCCAGCAGGTATTGGTGACTTAACTCCCTTCGTAGGTCCACGGCAAAGTGATTCAGCACCCACGCCTGCACGTCGTCAATCTCATGGCCTTGATAGAACACCCGAACAGGGAGACCAGCCCGCCACGCTCGCTTAATCATGTCGATTGTCCCCTTGGAGTCAGGTAGAGGGAACGCCAGCACTTCTGTTGGCTTCCCTTTATCCAGCATCTCTTGGTTGCGTGTTGGTCCAGCCGAAAGTCCACGTAGATCCCATTCCGCTTCGTAGACTTCCGTCTTGAAACCGAGAGCGCAGGCTAGCTGCTCAGCTATGGAATCCAGTCCCTTTGCTCCTCCGTGGATCACGACAGTTCCCTCGGGGAATTCCTGGAGAGGGTCATTCACGGCCTCCCAATCGGACCAGCGCCTACTTCCAGTAAGTAGTACCCGGGGAGGGGAGAGCCACTCGTACAGACCCGAGAAGGGGTTGGTCATCGGCTCGGAGAGTTTGATCTGAGAGTACATAGTCTTCAGGCAGTCGGGGCAAGTACCGAGTAAGGTACCGCCAACCTTCTTGCAGTACCGGCACTCGGATTTCATAGGTGACTCAGATTGCTCAAGACGACCAGCATCATGACTGCATCTATGACCCAGAAAGTCAGCCACAGACCTCGCCACATGCCGAGGAGCACGACCGCAGTGATAGTTGTCATCTTGAAGACATAGAGGAACGGCTCTCCCCACGTATTGAGGACGAGAGACGCGAAAGGATTTCCCTCTCGCGCCCCATTCAGAAGGGCTAGGTGGGTGGTCACGATGTCCAACCCACTCAGCACCACTAAGTACACGACGCTAAGTACTCTACTCACTTCTTCCCCCCAGACACATCCGCCCACGCCAAGGCCAGGTCACGCTGGATCTTGGTGTCCACTTGCGTCCGTGGACCCTGTCTCTTTCGACCGTGGTTCTTGGCATTCTGGATACGGAGCCGACCAATCGAGCCGCGTTTGCTCACCGGTTCTGCACCCAAGACGCAAGTTGGTAGCCGAGGATGGCAGTCACGCAGCAAAGTATGAACTCCCACATCGGCATCGTGATCGGTTGAGTTAGCCAGTTCATGACGTGCCAGCCGCCTTGTCGTGCCATGCCTGCGGCCAGTCCTGACGCTGGACCTCACGCAGCAAACGGATCTGCCCAAAGCAGTACTTCTCATTCATCCGGGCATTGTCACTACTAGCCTTCCGGCCCTCGGCCTCGAAGACCACGCAGAACTCGCGAGTCCCCCCGGCCAGTAAGTACCGTTGAGCAGTCAAGTTATCCCTGCGGATGTAAGCGGCAGGATTTGTGGTCAAATGCCACCCGCTAATGCAGCGACGGGGGTTCTTGACCTCCCGGGTCCAACGTCCCGGCTCGCTACCCACCGGTATGTAGTCGTTGTAGCTAGTTGTCATCAACGTCGGACGAACTCGCACCGTGCCCTCCCGCAGGTTCATCGTCACACGCAGGACTTTGTACAGCTTCACTCTTCGTACCTCCAAGGTTCTTTCTTACGTAAGTACTCGTCAAGCTTCTCGGTGTCGTCTTTATCCATCAGCTTCCTTCTTTCTGGCTTTCGCCAGTGCATTCTTGGCATCGCAGCGTATATCGTAGTCAACGATCCATTTGGAGTAGTCTCTCATGAGTGGTACCGCATCCACTACGAAGATGGCTGTTCTCGGACCCCCCACTGCTTGGCTCGGCGGCTTACGTGGCATCGTAGCTCGCCAACCCATGCCAAAGATAGAGCCGGTGTTTGCCTACATAGGCAGCGATGAACCAGCCGGTTAAACACGGCCAGTAGCCTACTCTCAGGCCGAACTGGACTATGTACTTACCGGTCCCGGTCTGTCTCTGGGTTAGCTTATGTTGAAAGCGAAGTGTACGCATCTGTCCTCCAGTTATCCGGTGGTAATACGGTCGCGTATCGTCCATGCTCCATCTCCAGGCAACGCTCACATGCAGGCTTGATCGCACCGCTCGGGTAGTACCCTTTCGGGTTCCCGCACTCGCACTCTCTGCTTGCTGAGCGTGTCACTCAAACGACGCTGCACCAAAGTCCTGCTTCCCAAGAGTAAGTAGGAGCGCATCTCTGATGTCCTTACGCTTCTGCGAGTACGGTATCCATTTCTCCAGTGCCATACGGAGCGTCAGAGCTTCGGATACCGTCAAGTGTAGAACTACGGCGACTGGCTGCCCGTTCACCCGACCGGTCAGGACTATAGGCTCGCCGTGGTAGTCGGTAGACGTTCTCCTGTTTGTCGTGGGAGCAACTCCACGATAAGCTGAGACCGGTATCTTCGCATGTAGATACCCGATTGGGTCGCTAGTAGTCGGGTCATCATCAAACCGTCCGTCCTTTTGCCGTGTATTCACTTAATCACCTGCAATTGTGTTTCACCCTCTTGAAGACCGCACTCGCGACGTGCCTCTTCGATTTCAACGTCCGTGTCGTTCAGTTCTTGCGAGACTGGTACGATGCTCACTACTTCGACGCTCACTAAACGTGGCGGCTTCGGCGGAAACAGGTTGAACATAGGTAAAGAATAAAGAAGACCCCGCCATCTGGCAATGACGGGGCCTAAACAGGAGAGTGACGTTACTGTACCGGCGTTATCTGGACCTCCGAGACGACGAAGGGAGTTCGAGTTTCGATCTCTTGGACAATCGTGTCCCTGGCATCGTTTCCGTCAGTCGCGTAGAACGACTCGAAGGTAACTACCGCCGTGTATTTACGCAACATAGTTACTTATCTCCCCCTTCTTGAGTTGTTTGACCTCAAGACGCTTGATCTCTTCGGTGATATCCTCTAGTGTCCAGAGCATCAGAGCTAGATGCCCGTACATACCGGTACGCTCGCAGGCTCCAGCCATCTCCATGACCTCAACAAACCGGTGTCGCAGGACAGCGATCTTCGTTGGCTTCGGATAGATGCGATGCAGATTCATAGAGACCAAGATCCTCCTCGCAGAGCATTGTCGAGTATCCATTCGATCCACCCCTGCCGCCCCTGCCAGATCCGCCGCATCCAGACTACCATGACTTCCGCACCGCGTCATGTCCTATTTGAATCGCGAGCTTCTTGAGAGTTTCACGCATCACCTGAGTCAGGTCCGTGACGTTCCGAACGACCAAAGTAGCATAGCAGTCTTCGTACTTGTGCCCTGACCGCGATGGCGAGTAGTCGATACCGATGAGGATTACGTAGACTCCAGCCTTACGAAGCTTGGTAATCTCAAGCTGGCATCCGGTCGCGTCTCCCCAGCCGCCGTCCGTAATCACGATCATGACGTGATTGTGAATGTTGTCCTTGACCTCAAGCATCCTGAAGTCCTTGAGCGCCGACTTGAAGATGGGTAGTGGCTGAGTGTCGCCGCCAGCCGATGGCTCATAGATCCGTGTCGAATACCATCCTTTAACTGGCACGATGTCCTGATTGAACGCCGTGATTCGCGTCTTATGTCCTGTCATCTCAGCCGCCTTAGCGATTGTGTAGGCAGCTTGCACTGCCCTCTCAGACTTGCCGTCACGCATGGAACCTGACACATCAACGGCTATGTGAATCGCCATAGATGCGTCGTTAGATAGGTCTTCCTGCTTCCGATAGAAGAGCTTGTCACTACCTGACGCGATCTTCCCAGCCAGTCCATGAAGGTCGAACCTCCCTGACGGCTGATTGCGGAAGTTCTGTTCCCGCAGGTCGGTCGCGATGTCATCTAGCAAACGAGCCAGAGATTGGGCAGTTTGTTGCAGACTCAGACCCAGACTCAGCTTGCCGCTACTAAATACTGACTGTTCGTAGTCGTGTACTTCAGTACTTACTTTTTCTTCGGTCTCGGTCTCGGATTCGAGTAGCTCCTGGACAGCTTGCTTCAGTTCTTCGGGCGCAGATTGAGGAACGTCCAGATCCATTTTGCGCGTACCCTTGCCACCACCTTGACCACTAGACCCAGATTCAGATTCCTCTTCTGTGGATTTAGAAGACTCAGGTTTGCCGTCCTTGCTGCCTGTGCCCTCTTCGCTGCCTTCACTCTCGCCCTCAGTGCCACCCTCAGCCTCTTCGGGAGATTCGACTTCAGACTCGCTGCCACCTTCAGCCTCAGCTTTCTCAGCCTGTTCGGATTTCTCAGATTTCTCAGCCTGCTTTGGCTTGCCTGACGTAGCCTGCTTGGTCTCAGCGTTCGCGTTAGCCTCTTGCTTCTTCAAAGACTTCTGAAGTTTCTCAACCTGAGACTTCTGCTCAGCCTGAGTACGCGTAGCGCCACCTTCTTGTGGCATACATCCAGAGTTGAACGGATTCAGACTACCCTGTGGACGCGTCCAGAATCGCAGTAGTTGGCTGACGATATCCCAGCCTGCTTCCATGCTCCCCTTGCTTGTCAGAGTCAGACCCATGAAGAGCTTGATTTTCGACTTGACAAACTCCAGGTCAGTCTGAGTATAGTCAGCAAGGAAAGCTTTGACGAGCATAGCGTTGACATCGGTAGGGAATAAGTGACGGCGACCGAAGTAGAGTAGGAGTAGTTGATGTGGGACAGGTTGACCTTTCCTTGCGAAGCTGACCAACGCTTCCCGAAGTGCGCGAGTATTGCACATACGGAAGTAGTCAGTAGCTTTCGGATACTCCAGCGAGACGAGCATCTCCTGTCGCTGATCTTCAAGCGCATTGAAAAGAGTCATCTCTTCCAGTTGGCGACCTTTGGAGTAGGTCTCTTCTTTGTCGTTCACTCGCGGAGAATAGAGTACATGGCCCAACTCATGCAAGTTGAGTGAGAGAGTCAACCCAATCCGGTCCTGAGTGTCCAGCCTCCCATTAGCATCCTTGCGTACCCAACGCTCTATCCATTTATGGTCTAGCTGGACTTTGATGCGCTTACTGAACTGAGTCATGGCCGGTCCAAGACTACGCTCGCCGACTACAGAAGACACTGACAGGTCGCTTTCCCCTGAGAGGATACGGTCAAGCTTCTGGCATAGTGCGTTAATGCCGGATTCATAGCGAGTGTCCATTGTAGACACTTGGTGAGCTTCGGCTAGGACAGCCTCAGCCTCAGCTTTCACCTTATCCTCGTACTCTTTGATGCTTGCCATTAAAGGATATCCTTCGCAGACTTCGGAGCCTGCAAGTGAAGTTCGATAGCCTGCTTGACTACAGGTTGCTCGCTGATATCGTACCGTGAGACGAAAGCATCAACGGCGATGCTAGGACCGTGAAGCTTCACGTTCGTCTCGTATGCCATCAATGCTCGGGTTGAGCAAGGTGATGTAAGCTCGCCGTTGCGGAATCCCTCCCGCAGTTGAGTAGCTAGCTTAATGAGTCTCTTGTCCTTCACAAGCTTAGCCTCTATGACGTTATCGTACTCTAGAGTCAACGGCAAGTCAAACCGGTCCTTGAATGCCTCATTCAATGGCCTAGTACCCCGGTAGTTTGGGTTCATAGCCGAGATGCAAGCGAAATTCTCGTGGGCGTTGATACGCTCGCTGCCTTTAAGCTGCAAGGTCAGATAGCGCCGGTGGTCCAAGAGAGAGTGTAGTACTGACGTAATGCTCGGTGGGCAAAAGTTGATTTCGTCCAGGAAGAGAATCGCACCGTACTTAGCCGCGAGTGTCGCGATACCGTCAACCCAGACAGTGCCGACGCCGTGTACGTAGGTGTAGCGACCGATAAAGTCATCCATCTCGACCTTATCAGCAAACGAGACGGTAAGTAGTGGACGTTGCATTTTCGCGGCTACTGCTTCGCCAAGGTGATTCTTGCCAGTCCCCGCGTCTCCGACTAGCTGGACATGCTGCTTATTCGTGAGCGCCGTGACAATCGTGTCAACGTCCGTATGTCCATTCAGCTTGCGTTGATGATAGGCTTTGAATCGGTCCATGCCTACCATGTAGGTATTCAGGTTGGGCGCATCGGCTACTGCCGTTGCTACTGACGTTGTAAGTGCAACCTGCTTAGGCAGCTTAGGCTCGGGTTTGACTTTCTCGGCTATGGGAGCCTTGATAGTCTCGACACTGACGGGTTTGATCTCGACCTTGCCTACAGTTGCACCCACCCAATTCCCGGTAGTGAGTGACTGCCTAATCAGGTCGTTACTAGTGTGCATCGGATCTATCGCGCTACCGAATGTAGCGTGCGCCAGCTTGACAAGCGCAGGTCTCTTCAGCTTGAGAATATCGGGAGTTGCGAATAGCGCGCCATCCTGCGCCATCGCTGCCATCGTACTTGCTTCGGGATTGCTAGGCTTAGTCGCCAAGCTCCCACCGAAGTCAAACGTTGCCAGGTCAGCCATGTCTTTGTTCACTCTCCATAAGTAGTTTAGCTATCGTAGCGTATCCGCTCCCAAGTAAGTAGAGCGAGACGGTTAAGGCAATGTGCGCGATCAGAAACGAGACGGGCAATAGCCTGTGAATTCTCGGGAGTATTCTCCCCTAGAGCGGCTAGAGACTTGTCAATCGCGGCCATATTACGCTCTACATGCGTCCATGTCCTATCGTCAGCATCCCATTCGCGGCCATTCGCGGTAGATGCTGGCCAGTTCTCATTCTGCATAGCGTCGAATGCAGCTTGAACGATAGCGTTCGGCACTGAGCCAGTAGGTGTAGCTTGTGCAGTCAATGCCTTAGCAGTAGGGTACTTACGGCGACCGGTCCAGACACGGCAAGGATGAAAGTCCTGACGGTTAGCCGAGTTAGTAAAGTACGGTTTACCGTACTTGCTCACTTGCTGATAGACTGACTGACCACACTTCGGGCAGGCAATTTGTGGAGTTGCCTGCACTGGAGTAGGTACACTCGGGCATGTAGTGTGATGTGCTTTGCGCGTTGCGGGTATCCAGAGGATATCCTCACCGGGGAGAATCTGACCTTGACGCTTGTCACACTTGCCAGCAAACCTACTCTTCATAGGCTTAGGCTCGGTGCTAGGCGGGTCTCCAGGTTGAGCCACGTAGCGATAGTTTGCGCTTCGCCATGATGTACGGCGACCGTATGCCATGTTTACTTGCCTCCCCGGTAGTTTCCGAATTCAGCGAAGCTAGCGAACTTGTCACGATTGAATAGGTCGTTTGTCAGCCTAAGCTCATTAGCGGCTATCTCAATTGCCCAATCGAGCTTAGCCTTATCGTCAAGTTGTGACTGTCCAAAGACGCCAGCTTGATACATGCCGTTGATGATACGGGCGATTACTTCAAACTGTGCCTTGCTCATGCTCCCTTTCATGGGACTATCTCCACGCTGAAGTTGGCTTGACTGAACATACGTGAGTAGCCTGCCATTGAATCAGCCGCTAGTTCATCGTAGTTAGTATCTCCGTCCGACGCTTCAATCATGAGCCACGCGCTACGGTTTAGTTGCCACGTTTCCGAATATGGGACTAAAATCCCCCGTTCGTTGCGTGACTTGCGAGTTAGCTTGACGGTTAGTTTGTAGTTCACTCTTGCACTCCCTTAGGTGTACTTGCGATGTAGTCTAGTCGCTTGAATTCAGGATGTCCAGCGAGTAGGTCAACTAGGCTAGACAACTCGGCTAGCTGTAGGTTGATAGCTGCTCGGTTATGGACTGCCTCAGCGATGCGAGCGGTCAGGTTGCCGCTAAGCCTTTCCATTGTAGTCACTCTCCCTATTGTACTACTTACTTCGCCGTCACGGGCGCATCGGCTAGTGCGTTGATGTCAATTCGTAACGCGTGATACCAACACTTCCCGTGTATCGCAGTAGCCTTGCAAGCTACCCATTTCCCGGTAAGCGTTTTCTCTCGCTCGCTGCTGCCTAGGTGTCTGTCTGCCCTATCGCTGCGGTATCCTCCGCACTTGGTGGACATGGCTAGCGCAGTCACGCTATTGATTGAATCGTGAGCGTAGCTTACTCCCGCAGGGTATGAAGAGCAAGTACTTACTTGCAACAAGTAGGTGACAAGTACTTACTTGGTGCCATGCCTACTTTCTGGTGCTGGACATCCCTAACCCACCGACAACGTTAGGCCATGGAGTTCAGTAGCCGCTAGTTCAATCGCTGCCCTACCGAATCAAGAGAGCATGGACACTCACGCACGCGTTACGAGATGGGTACGCATGGCATCGACCCGGGATATGTCAATCCTGAGCATTAGTAGTAGGTAGATGCTACTGAGTCACTGTCTTATACTTTTTCGGACCAGATTTTCAGAAACTGATCTCGTTTTGACAGTGTACAGCACGATCTGGACACGAAATAGGACTTTGGGTCGAGTTCTCAACAGGATATGAACGTGTTTTGCACTAACCAAGCACATAACGCGAATACGGCTCGAATACGTTGAGTCCAAGTACTTACTTTGGCCCTGGCTAGGTACTTACTTCCGTCCTTACCTACTTTGGCTCTCCCCCGACTATCAAAGTAGTACCAAGTAACTGCTAGTAGCCGATAATAAGACCCTGGCAACAGTCAAAGACAGGCTGAAGGGTGGTGAAGGGTGGTGAAGACTAGCCTTCAGCCCTCTTTTGTATTCATATATACTTACTTTCTCCTCTGTTTGAAGGTAGGAAGGGTATATACAACATCTGTAGATATGCACATAGAGGGTTTGTACCTCCCACTTCTGTCCAGAAGTTTATCCACCCTTCCTGCCTTCAAGCCTTCAGCGGTCGTATACGATCTGAATATGTGAAGGGTGGGCCTCCTAGCCTTCAGCACCCTTCACTGGACGAATGTCTGTTCGTGGTCGGCCCCCCGGCGACCCTACGGGGTGGGAGCTACGTCGTTATGGATACCCCGCGCAGCGATAAGGCAAAGCAGGCATAACGAGTCCCTGGTGACGTAGTGCCTCCCTGTACGGTGTAGGTAAAACCGGTCTTCCGGGGTAGTTTCACTCACCGTAGGTGTAGGATCTGCCGAGACTGCCGGAGGTGAGCCTTTCTCTGTATCCATTGCTTCCACCGCCCCTGTTAGTTTATACCCCTGACTGGGTGTCAAGACTTTGGGGAAGGGGCCGGGAACACACCGGCCAGAGCGACACTCAGCCAGGTTGTCCCCCAGTCTACGCCGGTCAGGTGGGCCGAGTCAAGGGGTGAAAAAGGCTTCGCCCTATTCGGATGAACTCACTGTAGGTGATATGCTAAGGGTAGGAGAGCAGCAGGGGCCGTGCCATCCAGCCTCCGTCCCTAACTCCCCTGTCAGGGTAACTGACTCAGGGGTGAGACCCAGCACCGTGTAATGTCTGTCTCCAAGCAGTGAACCTGGTTGGCGACCTTCTCCAGAGCTACTCGCGTCGTCGCGTCAATCTCTGGTCGCGGGCAAGTCTGTCAGGGCTGCCTCCCATAAGGGAGAACCAGAAGACCGTATCCTTCCGGGACGGAGTCATGCTCCGTGGACGGCAAGTCCGTAGGTGTTAAGGCTGCCCGGTGCCAATACTACGGCTTCAACCAGAAAGACCTTTAGGGAGTAACCGGGGTGCTAGGCTGCCAGGCAAAGCTGGAGAGTAAGTACCTGCCGAACGTACCGTCGAAGCGTGTCGCCCCGCCCTATCTTATCTACAAGGAGACTGAATGTCCTGCGGTTCTGAGCACTGTCTATGTTGCGGATCTGCCGACAACTGGGAGATCCAACGGCTCATCGGCTCTGCGGTTGACAAGGAAGGCAAGAACGTCTTCACCTACATGATGGACTGCGCTCGATGCGGTCGTCATCAGATGTACCGGACAGATGACCCGGATGCTCTGCCGGAGCGTGTGAAGACTCGGGACGACCTGTTCAAGGACGTGCCCAACATCGAGTCAGCCAGGGAGTTGAACCCTGAGTCTGACACCATCGGCTTCAGCAAGAGCAAGCTCAAAGGCCGACTCTACAATGACTAATGAGCGTGAACTCAGCTACGACGAGATCATTGCGATGCTGGAGGACACTATCCTTCATCGAGACGATCCGGTGCCGCTCTTGGCACTGCTACATCTAATAGATAGGAGAGGAGATGCCGAGAGAGTCAGCCGACAAGGTAGCAGCGAGACAGAACCCTATGCCCAAAGCCTCGGGCGCTGGATCTCGCGTCCCGGATACGAAACTCATCGAGGCAGCCAACGTGTGGCTCAATCTGGAGGAGTCTACCGGGAAAGCGCCTGCCCTACATGTGGCACGGAAGTTGGGGCTTTCCGTGGCCCCCGAGTGGTTGGAATCAGTCCGTTTCAAGCAGATCTTGGAAGTAGCTCGGTTCCGGCGAAAGGTGATGGCAATGCAAGCCAGGCCGGAAATCGCTGGGACGATCTCAGAGCTTATCTCATTGGGTTTGCTCGAAGCACAGCGGCGACTGATTCTGAACGCTTCCGAAATACCGTCTACAGTGTTGTATGGAGATATCTTGCACAAGTGGCCGAAGATGCTCCGGGAGATTCAAGCCGGGGCGAAGCCGGTGGCGTCGGAGAACGTGTTCATCAGCATAGTGAAAGAGATCAACTTGATCGCGGACCCAGCAGCCCGCGAGTCGATGAGACGGACAATCCTCGGGTCGCTGGACGCCGCTGCCTCGGTGGTGAGTGGTGCTCTGACTGGGGGTGCTACTGCCCCCAGCACGGATACGACGGGAGAACCCATTGATGTTGAGGGGCAGCTTGTATCTGTGGATGGGGTGGCTCCTGTGGGCGAACCCCTACGACTGGAATCTGCCGCACTACCAACAGATCCACCCGGTAGCGGTACTGGTGATGGTAGTCGGCTGTGGGACGATCCTGCAACGGACTAGGTCAAGAGGAGAAGAGAATGGATAAGTGTACTAAATGTGGGGAACCTTATGTGAAGAATGAGACCCCTGTTCGACTGGACGGTACGACAAACAAGAAAGAGGCTCTGTGTAATTGCGGTCGGGTGTACGAGGTAAGTAAGTAATGCCTGGCTTTGGAAAGAATCTACCTGACGGTTTCGGTCAGAGTGGTGGTCCCTCTGGTGACGGTGGCTTCATCTACGGACCAGATGGTCGGAAGCTCTACAAGATAGATCATGTTGAGAAGAGCCAGCGTGATAAGTTCGCTCAGTCAGGCGTCGAGTTCGACGGCTTTGCCGAAGTAGAGGCCCTTCAGGACGCGAAGGATGCTGTGAAGGATATCGTGGCCGACAAGATCCGTAGAGAGATGTCTCCCGAACTGAAGCGGATCATCGAGCCTCTGGTTGACATTGACGAGTAATGGCCCTCTACGAGTATCAGTGTGAGAATAAGAACGAGATCCATGTGCGGGAGGTGTACCGCACGATGGTCGAGGGTCCACAACCAGGTAATTGTCCGACGTGCGGTCTACCTGAGCATCGTATATTCCACACTTCTATGCTCCGTTTCGGAGACAGCTTCGCCGGGGACGATGACTTCAGCCGACGCATCCATCTCAACGGTGAGGCTGGCAAGAATGGTGGACTCCGAAATAAGACCCAAGGTACGACCAATATCAACAAACTGCTCCGCAAGTATGGCAAGGCGGGTCTCCCGCTGGAAGCGAACATGGGTATAGATCGGACCAAGGCATGGCGTGGCAATAAGGCCCCGATCAAGGCCCTTGAAGGCGTGACTGCTCCCTACGAGTTGCAGTCGTCGGAAGCTCGGGGGACAAAGCTCAAGGATGAACCTAAGTAGGATTGCTGGTGGCTATGCGATTCCGTATCCCCACAATAGCAACACGGACGGGCCGGATGTGGCTACGTTCGTTGCGATGGCTGTCTGTCTTATCCTCGTCGCATTCATCGTCTGGGTTATTCTACAGGCGGGGAAGAAAATCGAACCGCCTCGTTGGAACGATGAGGATTGGAGACGGTGGTGGGATGCCCCTACTCTACCGGATGAGCCACCATCGCCGGGTGGTCTTCCTCTTCCTAAAGAACAGGAGCGAGACATGGTAATGGCGGTATCCGAAAGGAATGGAACTTAACCTCTATGAAGCAGCGACGGAGATCGTGGTCGAAGCTGCGCTTGCAAACTTCGAGTACTTCCATGCCAGGTACTTCGCGACATCTGATGGGGCTATCAAGGGACTTGCGAAATTCCATACACAGTGGGTTGACCTTGCGGATAAGGAGAAGCGCCTCCTCCTCTTGGCCCCTCGCGCACATGCGAAGACTACAGTACTTAGCATTGAGTACGTTGTATGGAAAATATGCCAATGGAAGTGGGCACTACGAACTACCTCCAACCTCCCCGGTCCCCGGATCGGGATTCTGTCGGACACGGAGAGCCAGGCGGAATCCATACTACGTGCTATTAAGCGACACCTGGAGGGAGACGGAACGGTTGGGGAAAAGATCGTCCGAGACTTTGGGCGATTCAAACCTGAATCTCCTCTGAAATGGACCACACTGGAAGTAATCGTAGACAAGTGGCACAGCCCCAACGAGAAGGACAGCACCTTATACGCTGGGGGCTACGAATCCGCATGGTTGGGGCGGCGTTTCGATATCCTACTCGTAGACGACCTTCCAAACTTGAAGCGCAATTCAGCTTCCGAGACCGCAAGGGCCAACCTCGTTCAGTGGTTCAAAGAAGTCTTGACGAACTGTCTAGAGTCGCAGTCAAAGCTGCTGTACGTAGCAACGATGCAGCACCATCAAGACCTGACCAACACCATCATCAATGAAGAAAAGGAACGACGTAGAATTGGTGGCGGTGTCTGGACCATTCGTCGTTATAAGGCGATCCTTCAGGAAGCGTCTCGATCATCGGCTGCTGAAGTCCTGTGGCCGGAACACTTCTCTTACGATCAGTTACTTGAACGAAGGCGGGAGATTGGGACGGCTTCTTTTGAAAAGCAGTACCAGAACGTCGCTGTTAACGAGGATCTACTTGTCTTCCGTGTGGGTTGGCTTAGGAATAGATGCATCGACCGGGACCGCATCGTTGGAAATGTTGAGCGTGGCTGGGGTGTATACATGGGGGTGGACCCGGCACTTGGGGAGTCGCACCTTTCATCGTTCTTCGCCCTGGTTGTCCTCGGCTATCACCGGGAACAGAATCGGCTTTATCTCATCGACTACATCAAGGATAAGTTCCCTGCTACGAGGCAGGAGAAGCTCATAGCTGAATACTATGAGAAGTACCAGGTTCTCCAGTGCCGTATCGAGTCGAACGCTTACCAGAAGGCACTTCGCCAGACGATCAATGAGAAGTACCCTACTCTGCGCGTACAAGATCAATTTACTGGACGGAACAAAATTGACCCAGAAATCGGTGTCACATCGCTCATGGCTCCTCTGGTCGAAAATGGCCTGCTTCGGCTGCCTTATGGAAATGCAGAGAGCGTACGAAAGTCGGACCAGTTCATAGATGAACTCGCACTCTGGCCGACCAACAATGCGGACGTGGTTATGGCGCTCTGGATCGCGGCGTCAGCGGCCCTTGAAAGTACACGTATGGCGCAAAGCCGCTCGGGTATCTGGGGTACCACGGTGGCGAATCCGATGTATTCTAAGACTGGTAGTACTAAGCTCACAGAAGACGGGTACCCTGAAGATCTCTTCAAGGACCAAACACCAATGGTAGACACGTCACGCGGCAATAGATTTCCGAAGGGGAGGGTCATAGCTCCAGCGAGGTAAAAAATGGGTGCAGAAAGTAGCGTCGATAATCTTAGTATGAACGTGATGGAGACAGGAAGCCTGTCCCCAGCACAGATTCAGCGTGGACCTTCGGGTGGAATAATCCTCGGGCAGTCAGCCCCGCAGTCGGATAAGCTGAAGAACGTCCCTGTCGATGAGAGACCTGTTTACCGCACCCTGAAGCAGATCCTTCACGTCAAGAACGCTCTGACCATGCAGTATGCCGCCCGGGATGTGATCTATCGCTTCCTGGAGCGGGTGTACGACGGTGATGCCTGGCGCTGGATCTTGGAAGATCTGCGCTACAACCGCATGAACAAGAAGCGTTATGCCAAGGACGACATGTATCGACTCATCGTGAACTATGTGTTCGCGGTGGTCAATGACTACACGGACCTTCTCTCGAAGGAGCCGTCAGTCCATGTGCCCGTCCTGTATGCTTCTGACCCGGCTTCGCAAGAGCACTCGGCCCTGGTCGAGAAAGCCTACTACGGATTCTGGGAAGCGAGCAAGATGAAACGTCAGTGGAGTGACATGGCATGGTACCTGTCCCTGCTTGGTTCAACCGGGTTTGAGTCCTTCCCCGATTCGGCGGATGGTGTGCCGAAGCTCCTGGTCAAGCACCCAGGCTCGCTATACGTCCGTCCTAAGTTCGGTCGCCCGGATGAAATCCTCTACATCATAGAGCGTTTCTTCCTGGACCCTGACCAGATCGCGGATGCCTACGGGGACGAGTGGAAGGACAACGGGAACTACATGACCCTGGACTCCCGCTCGGGACAGTGGATCATGACGGAAGACTGGACCCCGAACATGACAAAGATCGAGGGCTTCATCTTCAGCACCCCGTGGCAGAAGACCTTGGTCCTCCAGAACCAGATCGTTAACGGTTACTCTGTCGAGTTCGATGAACCCCGCCCGGTGCCGTACCGGATGGTCAACTTCATCAAGCGCCCCGGTCGCGTCCACGGTATCGGTGCCGCAGAGCAAATCTGGGGACTGAACCAGTATCTCAACCAACTCTACTCACAGGAGGCGAACATACTTGCATTCGCAGCTAACCCTATCATGGTCGTTAAGGAGCCAACTCAAGTCCCGGCGCAAATCCCGAATGATCCCGGTGCTGTTATTTCGGTCGGCCCGCAGGGTGAAGTTTCATGGCTTACGTGGCACGGTGGAACTCCCGAGGTTTCTCAACAGATGGAACGGACCAAGAAGTTCCTCCAGGATGTATCGGGAATGCCTGAAACTCGCTACGGGGGTACCAAGCAGAGCTTCGTTACGGGTCGCGCCGTCGAGGAACTTAATGCCCCGACACAGGACCGCATCGCAGCGCGTTATCGCCTTATAGCCTCAGAGCTTTCTTCGATCAACGAGATCGCGATGTGGCAGTTCGAGAACATCAGCGGTCGTAGGAAGATCAAGCTCTACGGTGAGACGGCGGAAGGTAGCGCCTTCGCAATGGAGATCAAGGGCAAGGACATCAAAGGCTACTACCGCAACATCGTTACTTGGGACAACCACGATCATCAAGACGCGGTGGAAGTCCTGCAACTGACCGGTGCGAACCTACTAGACAAGAGGTCTGCGCTGATCCAACTTGGCATTCGGGAACCCGACCAAGTCTTGAAAAGGATACGTGAAGATCGTGAAGAGGACATTGAGTTTGCGCGCAAACTTGAACTGGCGAAAGTGGTCCCTATCTCGCCCGCTGCGTCGGCGTCCCTTACGCCCGCTGATTCGACCATCGTCGGGCCAGAGGGCGCTGCTGCCATTAACGCCGGACTCCAGGCCGGAGCTACCGGTATGCCTGCCCCTGGACAGCCCCCGCTGGGAGCGCCAGGTGGTCCAAGCGGTGAAGGTGGGGCCGCTGCCCCGGGTGGTCCTGGAGCAGTTGGACCCGCATCTGGTGGTCCTGCGCCTGTATTGGGTGGAGCGCCTGCCGGGGCAGTCGGAGGACAGTCCAGCGGAGGGGCCATTACAGCAGCGCCTCATCACCGTGCAGGATTTGGCCCGAGCGCCAATCTTCATCTTGCCGGTGGGCAAGGTGGATCTTTCGATCTCAAGGACGTTGTAAACGACTTCCGCTCGTTGCCACCTGACAAGATCAAGGGCAAGGTGTACTTGATCGGAGACATCACTGGCGGGGCTGCGAGTAAGATCGAGGTCTTCTTGACGAACGGTGTTGATAAGAAGACGCTTATAGATCTGTTGCCGCAGTATAAGGGATTCCTTATATTTACAGTCGGTACGAAAGTCCCGGCACACGCGATGGATGTAACCCCGGCAGAGTTCAGTGCTCCGCCAACCAGTGGAATACCAGGCGTGGGTGGTGAACCGAATGCCCCGTCCGGTGGGGGAGAACTTGAACCGAAAGGTGGTCTCACTAAGAACCCACCCGGCCTCATTCTCCAGAGAGGTCCAGGGGGACTCCCCACCGGCTACTCTCAGCTTCCACAAGTTCCGCCCGGTCTCGGTGAACCTAGTGCGGTGAACCCGTAAATGGCCGGTCCAGGTCCAGTCGTCAACATAGACAACGGTGCCTCGAAGTGGGGGGCGGAGACGAACACACAGAAGATGATCGGTGAGGCAGCCCAGTATAACCCAGCCACGAAGCTCGGCATCACTAATGGAGATCAGCCAGCTAAAGGTAATACTGGGATGCCTACTTCCCAACAAGTACTTACTGAAGCAAGTAAGCCGCCAGTTCAGAGTAAGGGTCTCGGACCCTCCTCGGGGTTGGAGCCATCGGTAGAAAAACCGATGGGTGGACAACCGTTGGGTCCATCATTTGCGAGCGGTACATTGGCTGAGCATTACGCTCACCTGGCGGGGTTGCCAGAGGCAAGCCCTATCGTTCAATTCTATGCACGGAGGAGACGTGGCTAACGTAAACACTGGTCCTGACGCAGATATTCTGCCGAAGGAATCACCTGTCCCACCCCCGCCACAGCAGGGACAGGAATCAAGTATTCTCGGTGGTGCTGCTGCAACAGGTGGGGCCATTGGTGCGGCTGCACCTGTACTGCCATCTGCCTATCAACCACATCAGGCGGTATATCAACCCCAGGAACCGGCTTTCGACCCGCAGGCATTCATGAAGCGGATTCAGTCTGTGTCCGAAGCATTCGCCAAAGCAGCAGGGTCGATCCCTGCTGTGTCTGTGGCACATGACTTGGCGCGCTCGGCTATCCCATTACGTGGGGTGACTGACATAGCTACTGACATGAAGACAGGAGATCTACCGGGACCGCAGTTCCCGGGGAACCTGAGTGACCTGCCTGGAATCAAGAACTTTTCTGGGGCCGTACAAGCCGTGTTGCGGAACATACCAATCGTTCATGCACCACAGGCCCCCTGGAGCGGCGCAGTATATAAGGATGGGCAGATCGTCAATAACCCGAACGAGACTGCACCGGACTACCATATGACTCGTACTCTGATGGAGGCAGCTATAGACAAGATGGCTCCAGCAGAGGATCAGATCAGCACCTTGAATGCGGTGCGGAAGGAGGCCCCGGGTGTTCTATCATCGTACATGGCGGACCTACAGAGTGGCGATTTTAAGAAAGTTCTTGCTGACCTTGCCGGGGACAACGGGGCGAAAACTCAATCGCAAACTCTTCAGGACTTCTACAGTAAGTATGACCTGGAACAAGCTCAAGCGAAAACAAGCTCGGACTACAGTGAGTCGATAGCGAGAGGTCAGGAAACAAGCAGGCCAGTAGGGTACATAGACCAGAGTCAACCCAACGGTCTTCAAAAGTGGGGATCGAATGCCTTCGCTACTATCGCAGGCTGGACCGGTTCCGCTCACGATGCAACGATGAATGTCTATGATCTGGCCGGTGCTCAGGAAGTAGCCGATGCCACACGTCAGGCTTGGGATAAGGTAGTAGCTAAGGACAGCAATCCACTCGACCGTGGGTGGAGTTTGCTCAACGTCGCGTTCGCTCCGACTAACCTGGTCGCGCATGGTGGGGAGAGGGCGGCAACGACGGTAGCTGTCCTCGGTGGTTTGAACAACGACCAAGCAGAGTTCGTAGGGACTGCGACTAACCTCGTCATCTCCTTCGCTGGCGGTGGTCCTGTGAAAGGGGCAGGCGGGATTGTATCAGGTGTGAACAAAGCCAATACTCTTGGGAGACTCGCAACATTGCTCCCGAAACTCCCGGCAGCAGCCGGTGTAGCTGGGGAAGTCCACGGTCTGTTCACCGGTTGGTGGAACACTCCCGATGGTGCATCTATCCCTCAGCACATCAAGAATGCTCTTGAGGAAGGAGCCGCTGAATCGGCTGGTGCCCGAGGGTTGGCTCACGGAGCTATCACTGTTGGTAAGGGTGTGGTCGGAATCGGGAAGAAGTTCGTCCCAGTAAGTACTGAGGACGCCAATGCTCAGGCCCATGCATTAGTTACTGCGGTCGGTAACGATGTAAGTAAGATGCCGCCTCATATGCAGCAGGCAGCCGTGACCGCTTCGGCGGAGCGGATGTCTGTCGCCAGTCACCCTGCCTTCAATGAACTCTCTCAAGCTGAGCGAGATAGCATTGGGATCGAGCTTAGTCTACACTCGCAGGCTAGGACCACGGCTGATGCCCATGCGTCTTCACTAGACATTCTGCGTGGGAACAAGACGAAGGAAGTTGGTGGTGCGGCGGTTGGGATGGGGAAAGGACTGGCTGCTGATGCTGAGACTGTTGTTGCTCGCGGTGGAGTGGCTGGGGAGGCACTCGACAAAGCCACCCTGGACAAGATCGCGGCGGCTGAAGGAAAGGGTGGAGAACTGAGTGCAGGGAAGACTCCCGCTGAGCAGGCCACTCATGAAGCCGGTCATGCACAGGCGAATGCGGTTCAGGCCAAGACGATGCTGGATCTTCTTGGGAAGGAAGCCGATAGTATTAGGGCTAAAGTATCTCAAGCAGCTACTTTCGGAGAAAAGCAGACCCATTTGGACACCTTGCAGAACACCCATCAGGACATGCGTAATGCAGCGAAGACTCTCCTGGAAGAGGATCTGAAGACAACTCCGGTTCATCCCGAGGTTGCTAAGTTACAGACTCAGCATGACGCACTATCCCGCACATTGTTCGATGGTCGGACCCCTGATGAGCAGGTGCCAGATCTGTTGAACAAGATGCAGGATCTTCAGAATCAGTCAGCGGCCCATCAGAACTGGCATAACAACCCGGCCCGTATGCTCATGGATGAGATCGGTAAGGTAGAGAAAGACCGGATCGAGTCTCTCCAAAAACAGGCTCTTCACCAATTGCCGGTGGCTCAGTCCATCGAGAGATTGCAGGCAGCGGGACGTGGTGAGAATACACCGGAGTTCAAGCGGATCAATGGTGAGTGGGAAGGGATCAAGAGTAACTACTCTGTCGGGAACCTGGACATCAAGGATCAGGATGCCCTGGCTCATGTCGATGATGCCATCCGTGCAAGGTCAGCACGGCAGGCTCAGATCGACCGGTTCGAGCATGAGTTGAACAAGACCAAGCTGAGCGATGAAGTCATCGACCCGGTGAAGTTCGAGAAATATGCAGCGTCCAACACCCCGCTCGACAAGCTGTCCCCCGTTGACCGAGACTATGTCTTGGCCTGGCGGAACATGCGAGACGAGATGTTCAAGGTTCTTCAGGACCGGAATATGGGTGTGAAGCACCGTGCCGACTACTTCACCCACCTGTACGTGAAGCGCACAGATGCCCCGGCTGGTACTCCTCCGATCCAGGACTTCCTCAAGACCAAAGGTGTACTGAATGAGAGGTCACGCTTCTTCATCCCTCGCAACGAGGATGTCGATGCTTACCTGACGCAGAACGGCTACCAGAGGGTACCAGATTCGCGTAAGGCAGTCATCGCTTACATGCAGTCCCACTCGAATGCTGTGGGTGTCCACGATGTGATCGACTCGCTGATGACTCATGACCAGACGGTGAAGGGTGTTCCGCACCCTGCGGCCTTCAGCTTCGATGAAGTAGGAGACCGTGTGCCACCTGGTGATGGGTACATACGTGACGAGGGTCATAAGATTTGGTTCCATGAGTCAGCGCAGAAAGCCATCGAAGGGCTGGCGTTTGACAACCGAGATGTGCGTGGACCCATCGAGAACCTTCTCAAGTCCAACCCTCTGACGGGGTACAACTCATGGTTCCGGCAGGCAGTCATGTATCAGATCCTTCGCCACGGGTCGAACATTTTCTCGTCTCTCACGGCCTTCTCCCTTGGTGGGTTCAAGGCTATGAAAATCGGTGGGGAGATTCAGAAAGACCCTGCCATGTTCGCTAAGTTCTCTCGGTACTCATATGCTATCGCTAAGCCGTATGAGGCCCTTGACTTCAAGACAGCGATGGCGATGCCAAAGAACGGGTTCCACATCCTGGAGCCATTCGCTGCACTGGACCGTAGCCTGGACCGTGGTCTGTGGGTCGGTATCCGGCAGAAAGGGCAGGCCGGTATCTGGGGTCTCCACATGAAGTCGTACATGGAGATGCAGAAGAATGATGGGCCGAAGTTCACCCCGACCGAAGCCGCGATGATGGCTGGCAAGGACGCGGATCGAGGTATGGGTACTAAGAATCCGTTCTGGGACAGCAACTTTGAGAAGAAGTATGTGAATAGCGTAGTGTTCGCTGCACCGTGGGCTGACAAGCACATTCGGCAGTTGATCGAGGGTTCGCCCATAGGTCAGCAGTTCCTCCTGCATGAGCACGGTATGAAGGGATTCTCACCTGAGATGGCATCTGCGATGCGGAACCGGATGCTGAAGAACTTTGTCCGCTACGGAGCTACGGCAGTCGGGCTCAACATCACGGCCTCTTATGCTCTGAATGGTTCTGCTCCTTGGGACAACGAGCCGGGACATGAAACATCTGTCGAAGTGACCAATCTGCTCCACCGGATGGGGATTGCCACTGGCGGGAAGAGAGCCTATTGGACCCCTCCGTGGGCTTACTACGGGGACTTCTATCGTTCGTTCTTCGGACCTATCGTGCAGAACCCACTCCAGCCCGCGTCATATACGGCTGGCATTCGGCAGCGTCTCCTCCCTGTACCTGGAATTCTGTGGGATGGTGTCTCGGAGATCGCACAGGGGAACTTTGATCCATTGCAGTTCGCATCGTCTTCGATCCAGTCGATGGACCCAGAGCAGCGTGTCATCTTCGGGCCATTGAGTGTCCAGCAGATCCAGAAAGAATACGACGCAGTGAAGGGGGACATTGGCTCTCTGTTGAAGATGCCGGAAGGATTCAAGTACGGACAGAGCATTGTCTCAAGCTTGCTCGGCCAGAGAGCCTTGAGCTTCCAGGGTGCCAGCACAGTTGGTCAGACGTTCAAGCCTCTACCTCTTGATATACAGAAGAAGGTAGATCTGGACCATATGCTGTCGATCATGGGTGTCAACCCGCTACGGGCTACGGATGCAGAGACCAAAGCTGCTCAGGCGAAGATCGACTCTCTGACCGGACCTTTGGAAGCTGGCAACTTGTCTTTCATCCCTGTCAACACTCGCCTTCAGGAGCAACATGACGTTCAGTTGCGTGAGGCTGCCTTGGGTGCCGGACTGTCAGAAGAGAGGATCAAAGACAACATAGCTAATGGACGTTCGATCCTGGACGGACTGAGTTCCCTCCAGAAGCAGACCATCTACCGGAACAACCCGGCACTGGCGAACTGGGGTTTGGCTGCCTCTACGATGTCAGATCCCAAAGCACGGACAACGATGGATCAGACTAACTGGTACTATGACCGGCTGAACCTTCTGTACGAGCAGAACACGCTCGCCCAGCAGAAAGCCGATGCTACTCTGAAAGGGCCGGATTGGATTGCAGAGCGGAAGGACCGGGAATCTAAGCTCTACAACGAACTGATCCCGCAGCTTCAGAAGGATACACCGAACTCTTTGCACGACACTACGGCATTGAAGGGTTTCCTCAAGGCGCATGGCCTAGATCAGGAAGCTACGACTCTACCGCAAGATGTGGCGTATGCAGCGGCTCAGGCTGTCAAATCCTCGGACCCGAAGTACAACAAGGAAGGGATCTTCGACTATGCGGCTTGGCAGGCTGACCGGAATGCCGTCATCTCGACGTTCGATCCGGCCACTCAGCAGTATATCCATGCTCGTCACGACCAGTATTTGACGGACAAGGAGAAGCAGTACGAGACCTCGGCTGCCAGCTATGCCCAGTTCAAGTCGAACTACCCGGCTCAGGACGCCGAACTGCGACAGGTCTATGCGACTGGCATGTCTACTTCCGACCGGCGTGTCTACTTCAAGCTACACCCGGACCTGGCAGGGTACATGCTTCTCAAAGATCAGTACTTCACGCAGAACCCGGACGTGGCTCAGTTCTATCATCAGGACGAACAGGACGCCTTCAGCGGGAAATGGAACGGCCAAACCCAAGCTATGAACGTAGCTCAGTGGGTCTATGATCTGGCTCATCACCCGACGTATCTGACTCCTTGGGAGAACACGTTCATTCACTCGGCGGATCTACAGCGGCAACTCATGGCGAAGTGGGGTGCAGCAGAGTATCAGACGTTCGCACAGACACTAGCGGAAATCCCCTATCAATATAAGAAGGGGTAGGAGGAGGTATGATTGACCCGTCTCAGCTTAACATTACCAATCAGCAGATAAACCAGGCGTCTCAGGATGCTTTAGCTGCCAATGGAGCAGGTGGCGGGTCCGACCCTGCTGCCGCTCTTCAGGCTGCCATTGCTCAAGCTATGGCTCAGGTACAAGGGACCGGGAAGAATATGGCTGCCTGGATGGAGCCGATCTTCGCCCACTACGTCGGGCACTACCCGTCACAGGCTGAGATCAACCAGGTCTTCGCCAATAAGTGGAACGAGGACGATCTGATTGACCACCTACGATCCCAGCCCAGCCATGTCAAAGGACTGACCATAGGAGCCTTGGAGGACTATCACAAGTCAGCAGACCCGGTTACGTTCAAGTGGCTTGGTAGATATGCTTCTGATGGTGATATCAGGGAATTGGTTAATAGCGGTGTCAAATCAGGTGATGACATCACGAAGTACATTACCAACAGAGCCGATGTAGTAGCCGCCCACCCGGGCGCTCCGCTCGGTCTGAATGACACAGCTTGGGGCCAGCACAAGGCGGCGATTGACAGTCAATATACGTCCAACCTAGGTAGGGCTTCTACCAATCAGGAGGCCAGGGATGCCTACTCTCAGGCTGCCAGCCCATTCCGGCGTCAGCCAGCGGAGCAGTTTGGCCTGAACTCGGGGGTTAAGGCGGAGACGACCGGTCAGAATACCGGTGCTCTGATCTCCCAGGCCCAGATCGCACCTAACGCTCGGCTCGGTATGACAGGGTAAGTACTTCGTCCTATTGGGGAAGACAGTACTTACCTGGTAAACTAAGGGTAGAGGGAGAGGGTACCGGCGAACCGGAGTGCCCACCAAGGAGGACGAATGAACGTCCAAGAAGCGCAAGCGTTTGCTGCACTTGAGCAGTTGGCGACCTCGAAGATGGATGACGCCCAGCGAGTCCAGTATTTCCAGAACCGAGCGATGTCGGCGGAAGAGGCCCTGAAAGGGGCGCTTCTGGAGAAGGAAGCAGCCGATGTGATTACCAAGTTCCCGAAGGTGGAACTGGGCGACCTGGCCGGGATTAAGTCTCGGTCGGAGATGGAAGCCCTGGCTGCAAGGCTTCAGGCGAGAGTCGAGAAGGCGGAAGTGGCGGGTCAGACAATCGTGGAAGCGGCTGTCAAAGAGGCCCTGAAGCTCAAGGACGAAGAGATCGTTGAGATGCGGAAGGTCTACGGCAAGCCTCGGCAGCCACAGGCCGGTGATGTGTCTGGTGCTCAGACTCAACAGCTTGCGGCAGCGGCTCGGGAGGGCATTGGCACTCCTCAGGGAGCGGAGAAGATCGAGCTTGGGTCTCGGGACTCGGTCCTGAAAG
>WNFC01000378.1_pt1 | contig 49624 bp, 55 predicted proteins | sample 5400541 | NCBI WGS metagenome assembly WNFC01 (sample SAMN13153342, study PRJNA577476) | soil metagenome | isolation source: 120 cm saprolite under Douglas fir tree site 2 hole 2 replicate 1 | place: USA:California | collected 2015-04-18 | reverse complement strand
CTCAACAGGCCGTTGAAGGGCGGGCTTGCGGTTATCGGCGGATTGAATCTCGGCGGGTCAATCGAGACCGTTCATAACCCGCTCGACCTTGTCGAGCTCGCGATAGAAAAGGGCGCCACATCCGTGTTGATGCCCGTATTTTGCCGCAGAGCTCTCATCGACCTCTCTGATGAAGCGGCGGCCAAGGTTCAAACGATCTTCTATCTCGATCCCGGCGACGCTTTGCGGAAAGCTCTGCATGACGGTTGAGCGACGAACGTGCCATCGGATCCCACGCCGATCCTCGGCGCTGGGGTCGCGTCAGATCGATTTGCTAAGCGAGACGATCGACCGTGGCTGCCTTCTCGCTGTCGCCGTGCACCCGCGCGTTGCGGGATTCTCGGGAAGCTCCCCCAACCGCCACCGCCCGAGCCGGACCCGCCGCCGCGGCCGTCTACTCGACCGCGCGCTGGCGGCACCTGATGTGCGTGTCAGCCACCGGTATCCCCGGGAATTCGTCCACTCTGCCGCGCCCTTCAGCGCGTCCATTGCCGGGACACAACCGGGACACCAGTTGCCGCCGGTCGTCGTAAGATAATGATAAATATGGCGTCCCCTACCGGATTCGAACCGGTGTTGCCGCCGTGAGAGGGCGGTGTCCTAGGCCTCTAGACGAAGGGGACCCTGTCAGGCTCCTGGGCCGCTGCCTAGATAGCCGCTGGGCCTGCCGCGATCAAGCTCCGGTGATCGCGTGGGTCCCTGCCTCACGGCTCCGACTACTCGCGAAAATTCACATATTGCAGCGGCTGCTCGATCTTCAGCCCGCGGATCAGGGCGATCGCGTCCTGCAGATCGTCGCGCTTCTTGCCGGTAACGCGCAACTCGCCGCCCTGCACGGCGGCCTGCACCTTGAGCTTGCTATCCTTGATGTCGCGAACCAGTTGCCTTGCCAGCACCGCGTCGATGCCCTGGCGCAATGCGATCGTCTGGCGCACCGTATTGCTCGCGGCCTTCTCCGGCTTGCCGTAATCGAGCGCGCCGGGTTCGACCTTGCGCCGGGTCAGGTGCACCTTCAATAGTTCATGCAGCTGTTTCAGCTTCAGCTCGTCGTCGGCAAGCAGCAGGATCTCGCCCTCCTTACGCTCGATCGTGCATTTGCTGCCCTTGAAGTCGAAACGGGTCGCGATCTCGCGGCTGATGCCGGCGAGGGCATTGTCGACCTCGGCGATGTCGACCCGAGAAACAATATCGAAGCTCGGCACGGCAAGGTCCTTTCGGGCAACCTTGATCATGGCATGCGCGATATAGCGCGCTCCTTGGTGGGATAACAGGGGCGCTTACCGCGCGGCGACGGCGCGCGCCGTCGCGAGCAGCCCCGCCTCGGCGGCAAAGGGGGGCGACCAGCCGAGGGCGGCGCGGGTCGCGCCGTCATCGACCTGCAACGACAAGCTGAGCCGGTCGACCGCGGGGCCGAGCGTAGGAAGCCGGCGCAGCGCGGCAAAGACCGCGTCGGGCATCGCGAAGAGCCGCGCCACCCTGCCTTGCCCCTGCGCCAGGATGCGGATCAGTGCCGGGGTCGACAGATCGACCCCGTCAGCCGCCAGCAACACCCGCCCGGCAGCGGCGCGATGCAGCGCCGCCACGGCCACGAGATCGACGAGGTTGTCGAGAAAAATCAGGCTGCGGCGATTGTCGAGCGCAGCGAACGGCAGCGGCAGGCCGCTCCCGGCGAGCCGAACCAGCGCCCGGAAGTTGCCGCCGACCCCCGGGCCGTAGACGAGCGGTGGGCGCAGGATGACGAGTTCGAGGCCGGTTTCGCTGGCGACCGCCGCCAGGGCCCGCTCGGAGGCGAGCTTCGCCCGGCCATAGGCATCCTCGGGGCGCAGCGGATCGTCGGCGCGAAACGCCCGGCCGGGCGGCGTTGCCTCGCCCATCGCCTTGATCGAGCTCATATAAAAAAGCCGGTGCCCGCCGGCTTGCGCGATCCCGCGCGCGAGGGTGGCAGCCGCTTCCGGTTCACCGGCGAGGACGTGTCGCGCGGCGCGGCGGCGATGCGCCATTTGGGCCAAATGGATGACGATGTCGACATCGCCCAACACGCCCGACCAGTCCCGTCCAGGCACGATCGCGCCCAAGATTCGGGGCTCGGCGCCCTCAACCGGCAGCGCACCCGCGGCCAGACCACCGCGCAGCCCGGCGATCACTGCCTGGCCGCGCGCGGCCAGGCCGCGGCACAAGGTGCGGCCGATAAAGCCGCCGGCCCCGGTCACCAGGATCCGCGCCACGCTCAATTCCCCTATCCTGCCGTTTTCCGCGAGCGATCGCGCCGGCAATGGATTAAACAGGGCGGCGCCGCGCGGCAAGCCTGCGCCCCGCGTGCTCCCCATGTTGCCCGGTTTGCGCGTGCTGCTGACCCCGACTGTCCCGATCGCCGTCACATCGCCGCAAGCCCTGGAGCCGCGGCCAAAGCTGCTCTTCCTGGTCACCGAGGATTGGTATTTCTGGTCGCACCGCCTGCCGGTGGCGCGCGCCGCGCGCGATGCCGGGTTCGAGGTCGTCGTCGCGACGCGGATCCAGGGTCACGGCGAGCAGATCCGCGCCGAGGGGTTCCGACTGTGCCCGCTGGCATGGCGCCGGCGTGGCGACGGGATCTTCGGCGCCGGCCGCGCGCTTGCCGCGATCGCCGCGCTTTACCGGTGCGAGCTCCCGGATATCGTCCATCTCGTCGCGCTCAAACCGGTGCTGTTCGGCGGCATCGCCGCGCGTCTTGCGTTTGCCCGCGGCACCCGTCGGCCGGCGCAGATCGCCGCGGTGACCGGCCTCGGCTCGGGCCTGATGCCCGGCTCACGCTTTGCCCGGCTTGGCCGGTTGGCCTTGGGCTGGGCCGTGCGCTGCGCGGCCCGCAACGGCCGGATCATCGTGCAGAACCCCGAAGACGGTGCCGCGCTTGCCGGCTTCGGGATCGCCCCGGCCGGGATCGCGCTGATCCGGAGCTCGGGGGTCGACATTGACCATTTCGCGCCGCTGCCCGAGCCGCCCGGGCCCATCGTCACGGTCGCGCTGGTCGCCCGGATGTTGCGCAGCAAGGGCGTCCTAGATGCAATCGCGGCGGTGCGCCGGCTTCGCGCCCAAGGCTTGGCGATTGAACTGGTCCTCGCCGGCCCGACCGATCCCGACAATCGCGCCTCGCTCTCCGCAGCGGCGCTGTCGGCGCTGACCGCCGAGCCGGGGGTCGAATGGCTCGGCCGGGTCGAGGATGTGCGCGCGGTGTGGCGCCGCGCCGCGATCGCGGTATTGCCCTCGACCTATGGCGAGGGTGTTCCGAAGGCGCTCATCGAGGCGGCCGCCTGCGGCCGGGCGATCATCGCCGCCGATATGCCCGGCTGCCGCGAGGCGGTCAGAGCGGGCGAGACCGGCCTGCTCGTGCCGCCAGATGACATCGACGCCCTCGCCGAGGCGCTGGCCGTGCTCGCCGGGGATCCGGCGGGCCGTCAGGCAATGGGTCGCGCCGGGCGGGACCTGATCGAGCGCGAGTTCGGCGAGGAGAGTGTCGCTCGCCAGACCCTGGCGCTCTATCAGACCGTGTTGGGCGAGCGCGCGGCGGCACGATGATCCGGGTGTGGCTGATGACCGCCGGGCTGGGCGGCGCCGCGTCGGTCGCGGCAGGCGCCCTCGCCGCGCATCTCGCCGACGATGCGAAAGCCGCCAAGTTGCTGCGCACCGGCGCGCTCTATGGCATGGTCCATGCTGCGGCATTGCTCGCGGTTGTCGCGATCGGCACGCCCCGCCTCGCCGTACGCGCCGCCGGCTGGAGCTTTGCAGTGGGAATTGTGCTGTTCAGCTTCAGCCTCTTCGCGCTGGCCGCCGGCGCGGCGCGCTGGGTCGGCTGGGTGACGCCGTTTGGCGGTGTCGCGCTGATCGTCGGCTGGGCCGCGCTCGCGACCATCGCGGTTCGCCGGGGGTGACGGGGCGCTCAGGCCGGACACATGACATTTTCGCCCGCGGACATTCATCGCGTCGGGGAAATCCTCGCATTCGCGGCTCGGACCGAGATCATGCCGCGGTTCCGCAAGCTGGCCCCGGCACAAATTCATCGGAAATCGTCGGCCTTCGATCTGGTAACCGAGGCCGATGAAGCGGCCGAGGAGGTAATAGGAGCGGCATTGATGGCGGCCTTTCCTGGCGCCGTCGTCATCGGAGAAGAGGGCGCGCACAAGAACCAGGCGCTGCTCGACGCTATTGCCGATGCCGAGTTGGCCTTCATCGTCGATCCGGTCGACGGGACGAGAAACTTCGCGGCCAACCTGCCGTTATTCGGCGTCATGGCAGCGGTTACGGTACGGGGCGAGACCGTCGCGGGCGTGATCCATGACCCGGTCTGCCGGGACTGGGCCTACGCTGTCCGCGGCGGAGGAGCCTGGATCGAGGAGGGAGACGGAACGCGCAGCCCTCTGCGGGTCGCGGACCCGGCGCCGCTGACGGGCATGGACGGCTTGATCGGCACGAATTTCTTCCCCGAGCCGCTGCGCACCACGGTCAACGCCAACCTGTCACGACTGGCGACGACTGCCTCGCTGCGCTGCGCCGCTCACGAATACCGCACGGCGGCGGCCGGGTTTTGCCATGTCGTTTTGTTCAGCCGACTGATGCCGTGGGACCACGCCGCCGGATGCCTCATCCATCGCGAAGCCGGAGGGTATAGCGCCCGTTTCGACGGTACGCCCTATCGCCCGACGGATCTTACCGGCGGGCTGATCTGCGCACCTGACGAGGCCAGCTGGCATGTTGCGCGCGCCGCGCTGCTTGAGCCGTAGCGGTTCCGGAACGGGCTCGGTTGCACCATATTCCTCGAACAATTGCGACGGGCACCAGCCATGACGACGCTGCTCTATACCCATCCGGCCTGCCTCCAACACGACCCGGGCGATTATCACCCCGAATCGCCGGAGCGGCTGCGGGCGGTGCTCGAGGCGCTCGACGCGCCCGAGTTCGCGCGCCTCGAGCGGCGCGAGGCGCCCGAAGCCGAGATCGACGACATCGCCCGGGTCCATCCGCGCCGCTTTGTCGAGCGGCTGCTCGCGGCGGTGCCCGCTTCCGGTCATGTCGGCATCGACGCCGACACGGTCCTGTCGCCCGGTTCGGGCCGGGCCGCGCTGCGCGCCGCCGGGGCGGTCATCGCCGCTGTCGATGCGGTCGTGGCGGGCGAGGCCGACAACGCGTTCTGCGCGGTGCGCCCGCCCGGCCATCATGCCGAGCCGGGGCGGGCGATGGGCTTCTGCCTGTTCAACAACGTCGCGATCGGGGCATTGCGGGCGCGCGAGGCGCACGGCCTCGCCCGTGTAGCGGTTATCGATTTCGACGTCCATCACGGCAATGGCACGCAGGCACGATTCGCCGACGATGCGAGCCTCTTCTACGCCTCGACCCATCAGTTCCCGCTCTATCCCGGCACCGGCAGGGCGAGCGAGACCGGCGTTGGCAACATCGTTAATGTGCCGTTGGCGCCGCTCGCCGGATCGCACCAGTTCCGGCTTGGCGTCAGCCGCGAAATCCTGCCCGCGCTCGATGCGTTCCGGCCCGAGATGGTGCTGATCTCGGCCGGGTTCGATGCGCATCGCAGCGACCCCCTCGCGCAACTTTTGCTCGACGAGTCCGATTATACCTGGGTAACGGAGCAGTTGCTGGAGATCGCCCGGCGTCACGCAGGGGGCCGCGTGGTCTCGACGCTGGAGGGCGGCTACGATCTCGCCGCCCTCGGCGCGAGCGCGGCCGCTCACACTCGGGCGTTGATGTCGGGGTGAGCCGGCTGTTGTAATTTCGCAACGAAGCGCGGTATTCGCGCGGTACGCTAACGAGACGCGCACCACTTTCGCCTCTTATTGTGTTGAGTAGGGCGCAGATGAGCGATCCGATCCTATCCGCCGACATCGCAGAGATCGTGCGGCGCCTGGAAGCCGGCCAGGTCAAGCTCGACGAGGCCATCCAGTCCTATGAGCGGGGAGCCCAGCTGAAGCGACATTGCGAATTGAAGCTCAACGAGGCGCAGCAACGCGTCGACCGCATCGTCATCGGTCCCGATGGCGCGTTCGCCGCCGAGCCGGCCAAGCTCGATTGACGGGAAGCGGCGCGATGCAGTCGGTCCGAGAGGCGCTGTGACCGAGACGCTGTGGCCTGATACCGTTTCGGTCGCCGACGCGACATCGGTCGCGACCACGCTGACCGATGCGCTGATCGAGCGGCTGCTCGTGATGCCGCCCGGTCTCGAGGCGCGGGTTTATGAGGCCATGCGCTATTCGGCGCTCGCCCCGGGAAAGCGGCTGCGGCCGTTGCTCGTGCTGGCCGGCGCGCGGCTCTTCGGGGTGGCGCAGCTCAGCGCGCTTCAGGTCGCGGCGGCGATCGAGATGGTGCACGCGTATTCCTTGATCCATGACGACCTGCCGGCGATGGACAACAGCGATCTGCGGCGCGGCCGGCCGACCTGCCACAAGCGGTTCGACGAGGCAACCGCGGTGCTCGCCGGCGACGGGCTCTTGACGATGGCCTTCGAGGTGCTGGCGCACCCCGACACCCACGGCGATCCGGCGGTGCGCTGCGAACTCGTCTCCGCCCTCGCCACCGCCGCCGGCGGCGGTGGCATGGTGGGCGGCCAGATGATCGACCTGATCGCCGAGCGGCAGCCGCTCGACATCGCCGCCATCACCCGCTTGCAGCGGATGAAGACCGGGGCGCTGATCGCGTTCGCCTGCGAGGCCGGTGCGATTCTGGGAAAGACGGCGAGTGAGTCGCGCATCGCGCTGCGCGGCTACGCGCACGATCTCGGGCTCGCGTTCCAGATTGCCGATGATCTGCTCGACGTCGAAGGCTCGGCCGCCGAAACCGGCAAGCCGGTCGGCGCTGACGCCGCAGCCGGAAAGGCCACCTTCGTCTCGATCCTCGGGGTCGAGCGGGCCCGTGCCCAGGCCGGGCTGTTGGTCGACCAAGCGGTTGACCATCTTGATTTGTTCGAGCAAAGAGCGGAACTTTTGCGACAGGTGGCGCGATTCGTCGTAAACCGCCGAGCGTGAGGAGAAAATCTTGGATCAAAAGCCAAGCCACATCTCTAACCGGACGCCGCTTCTCGATCGGATCGAGGTGCCCGCCGACCTGCGGCGGTTGCCCGAATCCGATCTGCGGCAGGTTGCCGACGAGCTGCGCGCCGAGCTGATCGACGCCGTCTCGATCACCGGCGGCCATTTCGGCGCGGGGCTCGGGGTCGTCGAGCTGACCGTCGGGCTGCATTACGTCTTCGACACGCCGCACGACCGGCTGATTTGGGATGTCGGCCATCAGGCGTATCCCCACAAGATCCTGACCGGAAGGCGCGACCGCATCCGCACGATCCGTCAGGGCGGCGGGCTGTCGGGTTTCACCAAGCGGTCCGAGAGCGAATACGACCCGTTCGGCGCGGCGCACAGCTCGACCTCGATCTCGTCCGGTCTTGGCATGGCGGTGGCGCGCGACTTCAAGGGCGAGCGCCGCAATGTAATCGCGGTAATCGGCGACGGCGCGATGAGCGCCGGCATGGCCTATGAGGCGATGAACAACGCCGGGTCGATGGATTCGCGCCTCATTGTGATCCTTAACGACAACGACATGTCGATCGCGCCGCCGGTCGGCGCGATGAGCGCCTACCTGTCGCGCGTCTTGTCGTCGAAATCCTTCCTGTCGCTGCGTCACCTCGCCGGCGAGGCGGCGCGCCATCTGCCGAGGCGCCTGGAACACATGGCGCGACGCGCCGAGGAGCTGGCGCGCAGCTTTGTCACCGGCGGGACCCTGTTCGAGGAGCTCGGCTTCTACTATGTCGGCCCGATTGACGGCCACAATATCGACCACTTGCTGCCGGTGCTGAAGAACATCCGCAACAGCACCGAAACAGGGCCGGTCCTGATCCATGTCGTAACCGAGAAGGGCCACGGCTACCTCTCGGCCGAGCAGGCCGACGACAAGTGGCACAGCGTCGCCAAATTCGATGTCGTGACCGGCGCCCAGGCCAAATCGAGCTCGAAGGCGCCCTCCTATACGAGCGTCTTCGCCAAATCGCTGATCAAGGAGGCCGAGAAGGACGAGCGCATCGTTGCGATCACCGCGGCGATGCCGTCAGGGACCGGGCTCAACCTGTTCGGCGACCGGTTTCCCAAGCGTTGCTTCGATGTCGGTATCGCCGAGCAGCACGCGGTCACGTTCGCCGCCGGCCTCGCCTCGGAGGGCATGAAGCCGTTCGCAACGATCTATTCGACCTTCCTGCAGCGGGCCTACGATCAGATCGTGCACGATGTCGCGATCCAGAAGCTGCCGGTGCGCTTTGCGATCGACCGTGCCGGGCTGGTCGGCAATGACGGCCAGACCCATGCCGGTTCGTTCGATGTGACCTATCTCGGCTGCCTGCCCGGGTTCGTCATCATGGCCGCGGGCGACGAGGCCGAGCTTGTGCATATGGTCGCGACCTGCGTCGCAATCGACGACGCCCCTTCCGCGGTACGCTTCCCGCGCGGTGACGGAGTCGGCGTGGAATTGCCGGAAATCGGCGTGCCGCTCGAGATCGGCCGCGGGCGCATCATGCGCGAGGGCACCACGATCGCGCTGTTGAACTTCGGCGGCCGCCTCGCGGAATGCCTGAAGGCAGCACAGGAACTGGGCGCCTACGGGCTGTCGACAACCGTAGCGGATGCGCGTTTTGCCAAGCCGCTCGACACCAACCTGATCAACCGCCTGGCGCGCGAGCACGAGGTCGTCATCACGATCGAGGAAGGTGCGATCGGCGGCTTCGGCAGCTTTGTCCTGCACCATCTGGCGATGAACGGGCAGCTCGATCACGAGCTGAAGATCCGCACCATGATCCTGCCCGATCTGTTTCTCGACCACGACAGCCCGAACGGGCAATACGAGACCGCGGGGCTCAACGCCCGCCACATCGTCGCGACAGCGCTGGCGGCGCTCGGCCGCGAGATCGCCGAATTGCCGGCACGCGCCTAGCGCTCGGGCGTGCCGGTTTGGACCACGGGCCTTCGGCCCGCATGCGGGCCGGAACGGCCGCGGTCCCCGGTCGCCTTAGTCAAACCGCGGTGGACCCGACAAACGTCTCCCAGCCCTTGCGGCGCAGCTCGCAGGCCGGGCAGGCGGCGCAGCCATAGCCCCATTCGTGGCGCTGGCTGCGGTCGCCTTGGTAGCAGCTGTGCGTCTCCTCACGGATCAGCTCAACGAGCGGCGCCCCACCCAACTCGTCGGCGAGCGCCCAGGTTGCCGCCTTGTCGCGCCACATCAGCGGGGCGTGGATCACAAAGCGACGGTCCATCCCGAGCGTGAGCGCGGCCTGCAATGCCTTTAGCGTGTCATCGCGGCAATCGGGATAGCCCGAATAATCGGTCTCGCACATGCCGCCCACCAGGTGTTTCTGCCCGCGGCGATAGCCGAGCGCCGCGGCGAAGGTGAAGAACAAGAGGTTGCGCCCGGGAACAAAGGTGTTCGGCAACCCGCTCGACGCGAATTGGATCGCGCTGTCGCGGGTCAGTGCGGTGTCGCTGATCTGTCCGAGCACGGCGAGGTCGATCAGATGATCGGGACCGAGCTTATCGCGCCATTGCGGGAATTGCCGGCGCAGCCCTTCAGTGATCCGTTCGCGGCAATCGAGCTCCACGCGATGCCGCTGGCCGTAATCGAAGCCGACCGTCTCGACCGAAGCGAACCGGGCGAGCGCCCAGGCGAGGCAGGTCGTCGAATCCTGCCCGCCGGAAAACAAGACGAGCGCGGCCTCCGGCTGAAGGATCTGGCTGGACTGGCTCATCGGCCAGGACATAAGCGCGTTCCGCGCGGCGATCAACAAACCGCTCCCGCCGTCATTGCGAGGCGCCGATAGCCAACGAAGCAATCTCGGGCTAATTGGGCTCTGACCGGCGAGATTGCTTCGTCGCTGCGCTCCTCGCAATGACAGCGGAAACGCGGCTGGTATAGTGCGACATTGGACCTCGGAGGTGACATGCCCCGTCCTGACTCGAACGCGAACCCCTATCTCGCGCTCGGCGTGCGCCCGTTCATCAATTGCTGCAGCGTGCGTACGATGCATGGCGGCAGCCTGATGCTGCCGCAGGTGCGCACTGCGATCGACGCCGCATCGCGCCAGTTCGTCAACCTCGACGAGCTGATGGAGGCGGCCGGCCGGCGCATCGCCGAGTTGACCGGCGCCGAGTGGGGGATCGTGACCTGCGGGAGCGCCGCCGCGGTGGCGCTCGGCACCGCGGCCTGCGTCGCCGGCAACGACCCTGCGCGGATGCTGCGGCTGCCCTTTACCGACGGGATGGTCAACCGGGTGATCATCCCGAAAAAGCAGCGCTTCGCCTATGACCAGGCCGTCCGGATGATCGGCTGCCCGATCGTCGAGATCGACACGCGCGAAGAGCTCGATCGCGCGCTCGAGGAGCCGGTCGCGCTCGTCGTGCTGCTCGGCAAGCAGGAGCATCTCTCGGGCGTGCGGCTCGAGGAGATCGCATCGGTCGTAAAGCCGCGCGGCATCCCGATCATGGTCGACGCGGCTTCCGAGCATATCGAGCGGCCGAGCCCGTGGCTCGTTCGCGGCGCCGACCTCGTCATCTACAGCGGCGGCAAATTCCTGCGCGGGCCGCAGACCAGCGGGCTCCTTCTCGGCAGCAAGCGCCTCGTCGAAGCGGCCTGGCGCAACGGCTCGCCGCATCAGGCGCTGGGCCGCCCGATGAAGGTGTCGAAAGAGGACATCATCGGCGTCATCGCCGCGCTCGAATATTGGTTCGAGGAGCGGGACACCGTGGCCGAGCGGCTGAAATGGTACGACGATTGCGCCATCGTCGCCGAACGCCTAGCCCAGCTCGACGGGGTGCGCGGCGAGATCATCGAGCCAGAGGGAGTCGACCGCGTGCCGCGGCTCAAGATGGTCTGGGACGGCGGCCGCTTCCCGCTCGACGGTCTGCAGCTACGCCAGGCGGTGCTCGACGGCGAGATCCGGGTCATGCTCGACGACAACAGCGCGACCGGCGATTCGATTGCCGTCGACCCGTTCCAGTTGCAGCCCGGCGAGGCGGCGCAGGTCGGCGATGCGGTGGTGGCGGCGCTGCGCGCTTCCTTGACCAACCGGGCGCCGATGCCGCGGCCGCAAGGCGCTGCGGTCGCCGGTGATTGGGAGCTGCAGGTTGATTTCCTGCACGGCGGCCGCAGCCACCGCCTTGCTCTCCAGCAGCGCGGCAACGAGATCGCCGGACATCAGAAATCGGCGCAATTCGAGGGCCCGGTCACCGGCACCCTGGAAGCTGACCGGGTACGCTTCAGCTTTGGCGACCGGTACGAGGCGAGCAACCTGTCCTACCGGTTCGAGGGCACCGTCAGCGATGGCGCGATGGCCGGCACCGTCGCGCTCGGCGCCGCCAGCGACCAGAACGCCGGCATCGTCAACCGCAGCCAGTTCGGCACCGGCGAATGGCAGGCCCGCCGGGTGACGTAAGCCGGATCGACCTCTCCCGTCTCGACGTTGAGAGCGTAGGCATGGGGCGTCCTGGCGACGCCCCGCCAAGGGAGGATTCGACGATGGACCGGGAGGATGTGATCGCGACGCTCAGCGAGCTGATCGAAACCTGCTACGATGGCGAAGCCGGGTTTCAGGCCTGTGCCGACGGGGTCAGAAACGCCCAGCTCGCAAGCTTTTTCGAGCATGCGGCGCAGCGCTGTACGGAGGGCGCAGCCCAGCTTCGGGCCAAGATCCGCGAGCTTGGCGGCGACCCTGGGCGCAGCTTCTCGATGCTTGGCGCGGCGCATCGCGGCTGGATGGATGTCAGGTTGGCGATCAGCGGGATGGACGATCGGGCGATTTTGACCGAATGCGAGCGGGGCGAAGATTATGCGGAGAAAGCCTATGCGAGCGCGCTCAAGGAAAACCTGCCGTTCGATGTGCGATCGCTGATCGCCAGGCAATTCCGCGTGGTCAAGCAAAACCACGACCATGTCCGCGAGATGCGCAACGCAATGGCCTAGCCTGCCGAGGGAAACGCCAAGCTGCGGAGGGAGGAAACGATGAGCCGCCTGTTCGGGCCGATGCGTCAGGTCGGGATCGTCGTGCGCGACATCGACAAGGCGATGCGCCATTGGGTCGAGGTCTGCGGCGTCGGCCCGTGGTTTTATGCCGAGCAATTGCCGATGGACGAGTTCCGCTACAAGGGCCGCCGCTACGACATCAAGGTCTCGATCGCCCTCGCCAATTCGGGCGATGTGCAGCTCGAACTGATCCAGCAACGCTGCGAATCCCCAAGCCTCTACCGCGATTTCCTCGCCGCGGGGCATGAGGGGATGCAGCACTGGTCGAGCTGGCCGGTGAACTACCGCGAGATCCGCGCGCGCGCCCTGGCGACCGGCTGGGAGATCGGCCAGGAGGGCGACACCCCGCGCGGCCCGTTCATCTATTTCCTCAATGAAGGCCATCCCGGCACGATCGTCGAGATGGCCGAGGCGACACCGACCCGCATGCGCATCTTCGATCAGGTCCGCGACGCCGCACGCAATTGGGACGGGCGCGACCCGATCCGCCTGAATTGGCCGCAAGGCTGAACTCGACCGGGGACGATTGTGCCGGTGCCGGGCCCGACATGACCGGCACTTCATTTAAAGCGGAATTCGTTGGAGTTCGATCATCCCTTTTCGTCATCCCCGGGCTTGACCCGGGGATCCACGTGGATGGCCGGAACAAGTCGGGCCATGACGGGCAGAGAGATGATTCTATCTGATCGAACGTCGCCCTAGAAGCACCGGTGCTGATTGCGGATTTTTCTTGACATAATGACATTATTGTGCTACAAACACAACGCATGCTCGGGCTCAATCAATAAGGTCGCTTCCCGAAGCCGTAAACCGTTCTGTTCCTGCTGAAGGGAAATGACTCTCGATCTTGCTGATCTCACGCTGTTAAAACAGCAAAAACAGCAAGACCACCAGTAGGCACCAAGTGGCCGCAATGCGGCATCGGCGCGGACCGGCCGTTTGCTGTATTTTCGCTGTAGAAACAGCAAAAACCGATGTCGGGCTCGCGGCGTGCCGGTCCGTCACCCTCCAGGAAGACGCACCGAATGGAAAAGCTCTTGCTCGTTTCTTTACTCGCCGGCGCCCTGATCGGGGCGGCTGGCGCGGGGTTCGCTCAGCAGCAGCCAGCGCCCGGTGCCGTTCCTGAACGCGCCACCTGCAGTCAGATGGCTGCGTTCTGCAACAGGTCGTGCGAATCGGTCGGCGGACCGAAGCATCGCGAGTGCCAGACTATCTGCCAGACGCATCGCGTCGAGTGCATGGCGTCGGGATTGTGGAAAAACCCCAATACCGGACAGACGACCCCCAAGCGAAAAGAATAGAAGGATTGCTGCGTCGGCGCGCCTGGGCCCCTCCACCTAGATCGGGTCCAAGGGCCAGACCGGGCGGCGGACCTTGTCGAACAATTCCGGGGTGTAGATCTCCGAGCATAAGGCCCCGGTGTCGACGAGGATGACCTCGCGCGCGATCGGCTCGAACGCGGCGCGGAAATGCTGCATCGATTTGACCACGACGGTCATATAGCGGGTCGGGTCGATGCCCAGCGAGGTGAACTGGCCGAGATCGACCGCCTGGCCGTTATTGGTGATCACGATGATGTCGATGCCGCCGACCCGGAACACCATCGACGGCCCGTAATCGCGCTCGACCCCGCCGCCCATCGGGCCGTGGGCGATGAACCGGCCGGTCGTCAGATGGGTGACCTCGCCGGTCAAATTCAGCGGCCCGCCCCCCATCGCCTGATCGGTCTTGCCGCCCAGAGCCAGCGTTGTCTCGGTACCGAGCCCGGCGTTGATGCCGGCGATCACCGCCTCGGGATCGCAGATCGCATGAAAGGCGACGCTTTCGACGCCCGCCTCGACCAGCCCTCTCAGAAACACCGTCGCATCGCCATAGCCGCCGCCTCCGGGATTGTCGGTGTAATCGGCGACGATCAGCGGCTTGTCGCCGGGTTTTCCGTCCTTCGCCCGAGCGACCGCCTCGGCGACCGAGAGCAGCGTGAAGCTCTGGTAGTCGCGGGTCGCCCAGGCGTGATCCATAAACGCCTCGGCGATCGCCTGACCGCGCGGACTGCCGCCATCCCGGGAGGCGTCGACCGTTACCGTGACCGACGGGCCGACATCGCGGATGTTGGCCCGGCTGAACCCGGCGCAGATGCTGACCGCAAGCGCGTCGCCCGCTTCCTCCAGCGCCTCGCCGCGAGCAATCAGCTCGGCCATCGGCCCCCTTTGGGTGCGGCCGCGGTCGAGCCCATAGAGCATCGGCCGCCGGGCGATCACGGTGCGCGGGCGCACCTCGCCCTGCATCGCGCGTTCGAGCAATCGGGCGCCCTGCCAGGCGCGCTCGTACATGTCGATATGCGGATAGGTGCGGAAGGCAATGAGCGCGCTGGAATTCTCGGCCATCGCTTGCGTGACGTTGGCGTGGAGGTCGAGGGTCACGACGACCGGCACCTCGGGCCCGAGCTTCTGCCGCAGGCGCGCCAACAGCTCGCCCTCCCCGTCCTCGTACGATTCGACGACCATCGCGCCGTGCAGGTGTAGGAGGACACCGTCGATCGGCCCCTGATGCTCGGCGGCATTGAGGATCATGCCGCTGATCTGCTCGAACGCGTCGTCGGTGACGGTGCCCGACGGGTTGGCGTTGGCCGAGACCGGGTGAACGAGGGTCCAGCCGTATTTGTCGGCCGCCTCGAAAGTCGCCCCCAGCGCCGAGCGGGTGCCGCGAAACGCCGCCGGGATCTCGTTGTCGCGGTGGAAGTCGCGGCGCCGCCACAGCGCCATGTCGGTCTTTTGCAGGCTGAACGTGTTGGTCTCGTGCATGAACCGGCCGGTCAGAACGCGTTTCATTGGCACCGAGCTCCTCTATCGGGTGGGGATCTCGTGGACGACCTCTTCCAGCGGCCCGGGAGCCACTTCGAGCGGCGGGGAGAACGGGCGCTCCTGGACCGCGACAAGGCCAAGCCCGATCACCGCCGCCGTCGAGAAGATCGTCAAGGCGGCGATCTGCGGCCTCGGCAGCTCCAGATGTACGGCGGCGATGGCGAGTTGCGAAACCAGGCCGAGGATCAGAAGGGTGGCCCACTTGACCTCGTCGGTGCGGTCGCTTGCGAGGGCGATACGGGTCTCGCGCAAAGCATGCAGCTTCATCACGATGTCGAGCCGAGCCCGCTGCACCGCCAAGCCGCTGCTCCCGGAGACCGGAGCGTCAAGAATTGCTGTCAGCAGGCTTACAAAAGCTGCCTCCGACGCGGCGGCGTGCTTTCCTTCCTGCATCCGCGGCCACTCCTCTCCGACCAGGGATTGCGCATAGGCGCGGACCAAACCCTGAAGCTTTATGCCGGCGGGGTCTGTCTCCGGGGAAAGGTGTACGAGTTCAAAGAGCCGCTCGCCCTCGCTGCGCACGACGTGAACCGCATCGGCGTTGCGATGCCACACCTCCCCGGCGACAAAGCCGAGCAACAGGCCGAAGACCAGGGCCACCGAGACGAAAAAAGGCGCGACGACGCCCCTGAAGCTCCTCGCCCATTCACTTACCGGACTGTGGTACGCCACCAAATGGAGGGCGACGGCGGTTGTTGCGTAAAGGCCGGTGAGTGCGAGCAATTGCTGCCAAACCGGCAGCTCAAGCCAAGCCCCGATTATCCACATGACGGTGTTGCCCGCGGCTGGCGATCCATCTCAGTCGACAGCCCTACCACGCCCCAACCGTCGCGGCGCGGGCCGGGTCTAGCGCGCCGCCGCCAGCTTGCTCGGCCGCAGGATCGTCTCGGCGACGTAGGTGCCGATCTTCTGGCCCATCTCTTGGCCGACCACGATCGAGAAGCGGTAATGGAAGCCCGCATAGAGGCGGGCGTATGCGACCTCCTCGGTGTAGGCGGCCAGATTGGTGAAGCGATGGGTGACCCCCGGCGCGAACGGGCTGGTCATCGACACCTCGGGGATCTGGTCGCTGCTGAGCACGGCTTTGATCGCGGCGGCGACCGACGAGCTGACGATGCAATGCGCGCAGGGATACTCGGGGTGCAGCGGCGTGTTGTCGATCGGTTGCCACGTCGCGACGCGCTCGGTCGCCGGATTGCCGTCGATGTCGCCGTTGCGGATCGCGGTGATCGGCCGCCAGAATTCATATTTGTACTTGGCGTCCATCACGGCGATGATCGCGTCCTCCTCGGCCGCATTCACCAGCGCCATGAACCGCGCGGTGTCGACGACGTCCATGTTCTTGGCGATCGCGATCTGCCGCTCCAGCGGATGCGTCGAGAGCGGTCCGGTCAAGACCCAGAACCGCGCATCCTCGGTCTGCCGAGGCGTCCGTTTGGTGCTGTTCTTTTCACCGAGATCCTTGATCTCGTTGTAGTCCTTGGCCCATTGCGGGCTCTTCAGCGAGATCGGCGGCTTCGGCCTGAACTGCGAGGGGCTGGTCATCGCGAACGGCGTAATGCCCGGAAATTGCGAGGCGACCGTGATCGGGGTCGGTATGTACATCCCGGCCGTCGTTCTCGGCCGAAAGGCATCCGGCACCGAGAACCCGTCCTTGTCCCGCAGCTCGAGCAACGCTGTCGCGGCCGCTTCGCCGAGCTTGATCCCGTTCGCCTTGGCGTCGCCATCGGAAACAGCGGCGAGGAAGGTCGTCGCCGCGGCTTGAACATCGCCGGCGGCGTCCGGAACCATCTTTCGCAACACCATCGCTGCTGCCGCCGTCGCGGCCGCCTCCTTCGACGTATCAGCGGCGGCCGACAGCTTGGCCTTGTAGGGCTTGTAACGTGGCTCGATCGAATTGACGGCCTCGAACATCGCAAGATGCATGATCGCCATGACGCGATACGAAGAGGGCGGTGGCATCTTGGTCTGCACGACGGCAACCGCCTTCTCGTCCCAATCGGTGATGACGTTGGCCGAGGCGGTCGCGAGCGGCGCGGCCACCAGCAGCGCCGACAGGATCCACGCGCGTTTTTCAAGCATCGCCGTCTCCCCCACGATTGCCGCTCTGGCGGCTATTGGCCGGCGGCTGGGCATGCCCGCCGCGGACTAAACAAACGACCGTGATTCTATCACCCTTCGGCCGGGGCGCAGTCGCCTTTTCAGCGCGCAATCGAAGCTACGCCGGCGAGCCAGGTCCGCTGCCGGGGGAGCTACCACGCCAGCGCCCAGCCGTCGCGGCGCGGGTCGGAGCCGGCCAGCAGCATGCCGCTCGCCCGGTCGCGGCGGATGATCTCGACACTGCACGGGCCTTCCAGATCGCCGACCGTATCGACCGGATGGCCGCGGCCCGCTAGGTCGCGCCGCACCTCCTCTGGAAAGCGCCGCTCCATCGTCAAGACGTCGGGGCCGCCATGCGGGTAATTGGCGTATTGCCCGGGCACGTTCGAGGTCCAGCGCGGCAGCTCGGCGGCCTGCTGCGGGTCGAGCCCAAAATCGGCCAGCCCCGTCATGACTTGGAGATTGATCTGCACTTGGTTATCGGCGCCGGGCGTGCCGAACACCGCCCACAGCGCGCCGTCCTTCAGCACCAGGGGCGGGTTCATCGTATGGCGCACCCGCAGCCCGGGCCGCAGGAAATTGGGGTGGGCGGGATCGAGGTGCCAATAGGCCATGCGGTTATTCAAAAGGATGCCGGTGTCGCCGGCGGTCACCCCCGAGCCCCAGCCGCTGTTGATGCTCTGGATCCCGGAAACCGCGTTGCCCGCGCCGTCGGCCGTGCAGAAATAGGTCGTGTCGCCGGCCGCGTCGGCGATCGCCCGGGTCGGCGCGGCGCGCGTTCGGTCGATTCGGCTGGCGAGGCGCGCCGCGTAATCCGCCGACAGCAATTCCGTGAGCGGCGCCTCTATCGTCCGCGGGTCGGCGCCCCAGCGCTCGCGGTCGGCAAAAGCAAGCTTTTTGGCCTCGACCATCACATGCACCGCATCGGCCGAGCCGATCCCCATCGCCCCAAGATCGAAATTCTCGACGATCTTCAGCTCCTGGAGCAGCGTGAACCCGGTCGAATTGGGCGGCGCTTCGAGCACGGTGAGGCCGCGGTAGTCAATGCTGATCGGCTCCTGCCGCTCGGCCTCGAATTCGGCGAGGTCGGGCTCTGCGACCGGCACGCCGGCTTCGGCGCAAGAGGCGGCAAGACGGCGGGCGAGCGTACCGCGATAGAGGCATTCGACGCCTTCGCCGGCGATCTCCTCGAGGGTGCGGGCGAGATCGGCTTGCACGATCGGGACGCCGACCGCCGGCGCCTCGCCGTCGTGGAGGAACACCGCAGCGCTGCGCCGGTCGGCACGCAAGGTCGCGCGATGCTCGCCGGCGAAATGCCGGTAATGCGGCGTCGCGCCGAAGCCGCCGCGCGCGTAATCGATCGCCTGGGCGAAAAGGTCGCGCCACGGCAACCGGCCGAACTGGCGATGCATCGCGCCGATGCCGGCCATCATGCCTGGCACCGACACCGATTTGGGCCCGGTGCGCGGGATTCCCCCGGCATAGCGCTCGGGGGTCGCCGCACGCGGCGCCGGGCCGCTGGCGTTGAACACCATGGCGCGGCCGGTCGCGGCGTCGAAGACGTGATAGAACCCGTCGCCGCCGAGCCCCGACATCATTGGCTCGACCACCGCAAGCGCGAGCGCGGTCGCGACCGCCGCGTCGACCGCATTGCCGCCGGCGCGCAACGCCAGCAATCCGGCCTGCGCCGCCAGCGGGTGGTTCGCCGCGACGGCCCCGCGGCGCCCGATGATCAGCGGCCGATAGCAGCGCGGTTCGTCCGACATCACTTACTCTCCCGTTGGCGCGCTCTCGCCAAAATGGGCGCGGAGACCTTACCCAACGATAGACTACCAGAGCGCGGGAGGGATCATCCAAACACGTTCGGTAAGGTGCTAAGATCCGCCGACGATCGGCAGGCTGGATGAGATATCGGATGAAGTCGGTTCGGGTCAGCGGGACGGAGCACTATTCCGAAGAGGCACCGGACCTACTCAAGCGTTACGAGAGCATCTCGTTTGCCGATGCGCATCGTTCGGTTATCCACCTATTTCCGATCGCTGCCGGCCGCATCCTCGATATCGGCGCGGGAACTGGGCGCGATGCCGCCGGCTTCGCGGCAATGGGGCATCGTGTCGTCGCGGTCGAGCCGACCGAGGAGTTGCGTCGCGGTGCGATGGCGTTGCATCCGAGCCCGCTGATCGAATGGGTTGATGACATCCTCCCGGATTTAGCGACCTTGCTGGAGCGGGACGAACAGTTCGATGTCGTTATGCTGACGGCGGTGTGGATGCACCTTGACGCGCAACAGCGCCGGCGGGCGATGCGCAACGTCGCGGCGTTGGTGCGCGAAAGCGGAGTCATGATGATATCGTTACGGCACGGGCCGGTCCCGTCGGGAAGACGCATGTTCGAGGTCTCGGCGGACGAGACGATAGGGCTGGCGCAGCCTCTAGGACTGCGTTGCATGGTGAATGGACAGGCGGAGTCATCATTTCGGCAACCCGATGTCAGCTGGACGCGTCTGGCATTTCTAAAAGCACTATAATCCGCCGGCAGCTTGGTGAGGCAGCATGGGTAATAGGCTTCCCGAGACCGCGAAAGCGGCCGGACGGCGCTGGAGCGCCGTTGTCCTCGCACTCTTCGCCTGCCTCGTCATTGCCGGATGCGCGCAGCGCGACCGCAGCTCCGACGAGGAGAAAAGGCCCGGAGGCGGCTTTTACGGCGGCGTTTCCGGGGGAATGTAGATGGCGGTGGGAGCGAAGACGACCAGCTGTGGCGTCATCGTCACCGACGGCGTGCGCCTGCTGCTCGGCCACGCGACGCGCTCGCCGCGCTGGGACATCCCGAAGGGGGAGGCGGAGCCGGGCGAGAGCTTTGCCGCCGCCGCGCGCCGCGAGCTGTTCGAGGAAACCGGGCTCGATGCGCCCGAAGCCGAGCTGCGGCCGCTCGGGGTCTTCGCCTATCGCCGGGGCAAGGATCTCGTGCTGTTCGTCTGGACGCCGCCGCAACTGCCCGACCCCACGACGCTCGTTTGCGCCTCGCAATTTTCGTGGAACGGCCGGATGTGGCCGGAATTCGACCGGTTCGGGCTGTTCACCCATGAGGAAGCGCTGGGCCGGGTCGGCAAGAGCCTCGCCGGCCTCCTCGCCGGAATCTTGCCTGGAATTTTGCCTGGCGCGCAATGCGGGGCTTCGAGATGAACCGCCGGTCGTGCTAAAGGTGTCGCATCTCAAACGGGAGGAGTCCCTGATGCCCAAGCTCCGCCATATCGCGATCGCCGCCGAGGATCCGGAGGCGATGGCCGAGTTCTACAAAAAGGCGTTCGATTTCGTCGAGGTCGGCCGGCCCAACGGGGCGCTCGCCGACGGCGTGTTTCTCTCCGACGGCACGCTCAACATGGCGATCCTCAAATTCAAGACCGACCAGCTCGGCAAGGGCATGAATTTCCGCGGCATCCACCATTTCGGCATCCTGGTCGAGGACGTCGACGAATTCACCAAGCGGCTCGATAGCCTGGGCGCCGAGCACTACATCGACCAGGGGCATGGCGGCAATCAGGCCGGCTATTTCGAAAAGAAATTCTATGGGCCCGAGCGCGTCCTGTTCGACATCGCCGAGCATGGTTGGGCCGGCGCCGAGCCCCTGCCCGAGCCGGTCAAAGAAGCCGCCGAATAGGAGAACCCGGATCATGGCAAAGCTGCGCCACCTCGCCATCGCCTGCAAAGACCCCGACGCGATGGCCGAATTCTACAAAAAGGCCTTCGACTTCGAGCTCGTCCGCACCAGCGACGGACCGCTCGCCTACGGTCATCACCTGAGCGACGGCACGATCGACCTGGCGATCCTGCGCTTCAAGACCGACCAGATCGGCAAGGGCATGGATTACACCGGCCTGCACCATTTCGGCGTCCTCGTCGACGATCTCGACGCAGCGGCGAGAAAGGTCGGCGCGTCCGGCGGCAAGCATTACATGGACCAGGCTAACGGGGAGCGGGTCGGCGGTTTCGAGGTCAAGATGTACGGACCCGAGGGCGTCCTCTTCGACATCGCCGAACACCCCTGGACCGGCAGCGAGCCGTTGCCCGTTCCCGAGAAGGCAAAGCAAGCGGCGGATTAAGACTGCGGTCACTAGGTTCCCTCCCCCGCAAGCGGGGGAGGGCTAGGGTGGGGGCTCACCAGGGCACTTCGCGCCCGCGGTAATCGACGAAGCCGTGGCGGCCCGTGCCGGCGCGCGCTTCGAGCGCGTCGACGATGCCCGTGTGGGATGCCGAGGACGGCCTCGTGCCGGCCGCCGTTGGCGAGGCCTACCGCACCCTTATTCTGGAATCGCGGCTGGTCGTGCTGCCGCAAGCCGGCCCGCCCCGTTCGACGAACAGAAGGACGCCTTCCTCGCCGCGTTCCACGATTTCGTCAGTCGAATTTAAAAATCCCTAGCGATTTGATGGTGGCTTATCGATCTGAGCCAACTTGTTGACGATCCAGCTTTCGAGCTGCACCTTCATCTCCGACACTTTGGTGTTCGTGATGTGGGTCTCCACACCGACGACGGCGCCCAAATCTCCGGAATAGTGGATCAGCGCCTCGCTATCGATGCGCAAATCCACTTTCGGCGAGACCGCCGTCCTGCACCTGACGGCAACAGCGTCATAGGTGCCCATCGGCACGGTGACCGACCCGCGGCTCTCGACCCTGCAATCCCGCACCGCCGGCACCTCGCGCCGCTCCGAGCGCGACGTACTGGTATTGCGCGACCTTGCCGATTTCGAGCGGGAAGAGGCTTCCGCTCACCGTGCCGTCGCTACGCTCGGTGAGCTTCAGCGATGCTCCCGCGACGACCGGCTCTCCCTGCGCCGTCAACATCACAGTTTCGAGCGCCAGCGGCGGCGCGAACGGGTCGGCCGAACGCTTTTCGTGATAGCGGAACTTCCTGTCCTGGAACGGTAAGTCGTATTCCGCCTTGAGCCAGCCCGTCCCGGTCTCGGTTAACCGCCGGAGATAGCGGAAGTCTGCCTCGGTCGCCGGCTTTTCGGGCATCGCCGTACGCAATGTCCCTGTGAGTGTCCACACCGTGCCAACCGCCGGGATGTCTGGCGGCTTTTCGGTTTGCGCGCTAGCCGGCGCGGCCACCAGAAGCATCGCAGCCGCGCTCCACCGGGCGTGCCTTAACAGCATCATCGCTCAGCAATCCCCTTCCAACGAGCCGCGCCGCCGGTCGGGTCGGGCTCTGGCTTGTGTCCCCTACTCCGCCGCTTGCTGCAACGGCCGGACGGCGGCGCGCATCTGGCGGTCATAGGCTTCGCGCCAGCGCAGCTTTGCATCGGTGACGAAATCGCCGCTGCGCACCGCGTACATGATGTCCGGATTGTCGACGCCGGGCGGCACCGCGCGGTCTTGTGCCAGGGCGCGGGCGGCCTGGAGCAGCCGTCGCCGCGTCGCCATGATCATCCGGTCGCTCGGCGCCAGATGCTCGAACAGATGGTCGGTGATCGGCCCCATGCTTTCGGTCACCGCCTGGTCCTGGGCATGGATGCCGTCGATGCCGGTATAGTTGCCGTTCTTTTGCGCCTCGCGATCGACCAGCCAGTCGTTGATCGGGCGGCCCTTGAGCCGCCATCTGCCATACCAGTCCGAATCATTCGGCAAATAGTCGAACGCGCGCTTAAAGCCCGGCATCATATCGCCGCGCTTGTTCGGGCCGATCGATGGCGGATGCCGGCGCCACATCAGGCTGACGAACATCGTGTGCGTGTCGTCCATCGGGATCCAGGCGCGGTTGTGCAGATGCTCGGTGAACTTGCCTTGCGGGGTCTGGGTCCAGAACGGCATCATAAAATTGGCAAAACGCCAATAGGTCTTGCCCGGCGCCGCGTCGCGATAGGCGGCGTACATCGTGCCGCACTCGGTCTCGGCGACGTGGTAGTCGGGCGCGCGGTTGGTGACCGTGTGGCGAAAGAGGCTGTCCTCCGGCACATCCGCGGGATCGACCCCGCCGGCATGCAGGAAGCCGAAATGCGAGGTGTCGATATCGCCTTCCAATGCCTGCAGCCAGTTGCATTCGCGCTGCACGAACGAGATCTGCACCTCGGATTCAGGGAGCAGCGTTGCCTCGATCTCGGGCAAGGGCGGGGCTTCCTTGCGCGCGCCCATATAGACCCACAGTAGGCCGTTGCGCTCGACGCTCTTATAGGCCTTCGCCTTGATCCGGTTCTTGAAATCCGGCTGGCCGGCGAGGTTCGGCGTGTCGACGCAATTGCCTTCTATGTCGTATTTCCAGCCGTGGTAGACGCAGCGAATGCCATTCGCCTCGTTGCGGCCGAGAAACAGGGAGGCGCAGCGGTGCGGGCAGCGGTGGTCCATCACCCCGACCCGCCCCGAGCTGTCGCGGAAGGCGATCAGCTTCTCGCCGAGCAGCGACAGGCGCAGCGGCGCGCCGTCGCGCTCCAACTCCGACGACATCGCCGCCGGCAGCCAATATTCGCGCATCAATCCGCCCATCACCGTGCCCGGCCCGACACGAACCAGATCCTCGCTGTCCTTCTTGCGCATTATGTCCTCCTGCCGGCGGCCCCGCGGCGCTTGATAGCTTTACAAAACAAATAAATGGTCATTCCGGGGCGCGCCAAGGGCGCGAGCCCGGAACCCATAAACACAGGCCTCTGGAGTATAGGTTCCGGGCTCGCCGCTGCGCGGCGCCCCGGAATGACGACCATGATTGTGTTCTCCAGCCTACGACCAGAAGGCGAAACCGAGCCCGGTGCCGGTGCCGGCCGGCGTGCGGTAGCCCGGCTCGTAGAGCGACCATTCGAGCGCCAGGTGCTCGACCGCGCCGGCGACGCAGATCCAGTTGCGGATCTCCGAACTGCCCGAATTGAGCTTTTCGCGCGGCAGCCCCTCGATGCCGGCAGCGTCCTTGCGGCGGAACAGGTCGAAGAGGCCGCGGTCGAGCGTCTCGTCGACGACGAAATGCGACAGCCCACCTGAGGCGATGACGCCGATCCGCGCGGCGCCCGGATAGGATTCGACGGCGGCTCGGATGGCCTGCCCGAGCCGGTAGCAGCGGCGCGGCGTCGGCTGGTTCGGCGGATAATAGGTGTTGATGCAGACCGGCACGATCGGCACGACCTCCTGCATGATCCGCTTGTGGACAAAGCCGATCGCGTGGCCCTCGCCCTCGCCGTCCCGCACCCCATCCGACGCGGCAATGTCGAATTCGCGCTCGATCAGCGTGTCGATCAGGTGGCGCGCGAGGCGGCTATCGACCGGATAGTCGCGCGGCTCCTTTTCCTCATGCCAGCGCGCGCTCGCCCGCCATCCCCAATTGGGTTCCGCCACGGGCGCCAGCGGCACATTGCGGATCGTCTCGCCGTAATAGACGAGGATGCCCGGCATGTTGTCGTGATGGAACAGCTCCTCCTGGTCGTCGCCGACAACGATCAGTGAATCGAGCTTTGCCTCGCATAGAAACCCGCCGAGCCGGGCCATCGCGCCTTCAACCGTGGCGTGCCGCGCCGCCATCCTCTCGGGCGCGATCTCCGTCGCGATGCCCGCCGGCGCGTGCTTCAGCTGCTCGTCGTAGCTGGTCAGCCGCCCTCCAACGTCGAGCAGATTGGTGCGCTGCGAATCGCGCTCGATAAAGCGCGGCCAATCGGTCGGCGGCGCATTCAGCATCGGCGTGTGCGAACTTCCCATCCCAAGGACGATCCGGGCCATCGCGTCCTCCTATTCGGCTATCTGGCCCAGTGTAGCGCAGTTCACGCGGGTCGGAACATCACTTCTGCCCGGCCCGCGTCGCGGTCAGCGCGCTATTTTGCGCATTTGGGGGTTACCGTGTCGGCCGCCGCCTGCGCCACTGCATAGGCCCGGAATCCCTTTGGGTCGAGGGCGCTTGCCTGTTTCATCAGCGACACCGATTGCTGGCAGAGCTGCTGGTTGCCCCCCTGCTTCGACGCCGCCGCGTTGGCGAGAGAGGTGTTCCAGCGGTCGAACCCGGCGTTGCCGTGGAAACGTGCAATCAGCGCCTTCTGATAGCCCACGATTACATCCCTGTTGCGCAGCCGGAACTCGGCATAAACCGTGTCCTGGCAAACCGAGCTGACGATCATCAGATCGGTCACGTATCGGATTGCCTGCTCGGCTTCGATCGCGCCCGACGAAACGCAACTGCTCTTTGCCTTCTCCGCCGTCCAGCCCGGCTGTGCCGCAAAGGCCGCGACCAGCGCCGCGATCAGAACCAGCTTTTTCATAATCTCCCCCAAAAACTCTACGCCCCACCCGTTGACGATACGCAAACCGGAGATTTTTTCAAGAACCGCCAACCAGCCCGGCCGGCTTGCAGCGGCGCGCGGGGCGGCGGCATAGTCATTGGATGATCGTGCTGTTTACCGATTTCGGCCTCGCCGGCCCCTATACCGGGCAGGTCAACGCGGTCCTGCAGCAGACCGCGCCCGGTGTGCCGGTGATCCAGCTCTTTGCTGATGCTCCGGCGGGACAGCCCAAGCTTGCGGCGTATCTGCTGGCGGCCTATTCCGCGTGGTTTCCCGAGGGAACGGTGCTGCTTTGCGTCGTCGATCCCGGGGTCGGCAGCGGGCGACGCGGGTTGATCGCCGAGGCAGCGGGCCGCCTTTATGTCGGGCCGGACAACGGGCTGTTCGAGCTGGTGCTGCGCCGCGCCGCGAGCCCCCGCTGCTGGAAGATCAGCTGGCGGCCGCCGGCGCTGTCGGCGAGCTTTCACGGGCGCGACCTGTTCGCCCCGGTCGCCGGGCGGTTGGCGCAGGGCGAGCCGCCCTCGGCGCTGGCGAGCCGCGCCGCACCGCGAGGCCATCCCGATTGGCCCGACGACCTCGCAGAGATCGTTTATATCGATCATTTCGGCAATGCGCTCACCGGGCTGCGCGGCGGAAGCCTGCCGCAGAGCGCGCACCTCGCCGCCGGCGGGCATAGAATCGCCCACGCTCAGACCTTCTCTTCCGTGCCGCGCGGAGGAGCGTTCTGGTACGTCAATTCGAACGGGTTGGTCGAGATAGCGGTCAACGGCGGGCGCGCCGACCGGGCGCTTGGGCTCGCCATCGCAAGCGAGATCGAAATCCTCGGATAACGCCAGAATCAGGGCGGCGGGAGCACCACGTCGGCGCCCGGCGGAACCCGAAGCAGATGGCGGCGGCGCTGCAAGCGATGCAGCAGCCACATGCCGGCGCCGATCGCTACGAACACGCCGAGCATCACCAGGCTGAACGAGCGGGCGAGATCGCCGAGCATGGCGCGGAAGGCATGACCCAGAAAATAGCCGATCGCGATAAAGCTCGCCGCCCATAGCCCGGCGGCGGCGAAATTCAAGCGCAGAAAGCGATCCCACCGAACCGCGCTCAGACCCAAAGCAAACGACGAGAAATTGCGCACGCCATAGATGAAGCGGAACGACAGGATGAACCAGGCGTCATAGCGTTCGAGCCAACGCAACGCCCCGTCGACGCCGTGGCGCCAGCGCGGGAAGCGCTCGAGCAGTCTGACCCCGAAATTACGGGCGATCCAGAAATAGGACTGATCGCCGGCAAAGCTGCCGAGCCACGCCGCGACCAGCAGCCCCAGCGGATCGACCAGACCCTGGGCCGCGGCGAACCCGGCGAAGATGACGACGGTCTCGCCTTCGAGAAAGGTCCAAAGAAAGACGATGCCATAGAAACACGCGCCGTTATGCGCAATGAGCTGATTGATATCCATCGGCGGTTATTTCTGACCCCGTCTCCCTGTTCCGGGCGGCCGGCCGTGGACGGCGCCGCACCCTCGCGACCGGCAAGGCAGGCATGCTAGAGTGATCGCCGACCCCGGTCGAGCGGATTCCGGCCAACCTGCCCGCTTCTTGCCAGAACTATACTCTAGGGGAGAAGACATGCTGCTCTTTGGGATAGAGTAAAGGGGGAAACGTGGAAGCGCACGAAATCGCCGAGCAGATCGAAGAACACGCCGAGCCCCATGCTCACGCCGCCCCGACCCACGACTGGTTTCGCCGGATCACCGCGATCTATGTCGGGATCATCGCGATGCTGCTGGCGATCGCCGCGCTGGGCGGGGCCGATGCTACAAAGGAAATGCTGAACGCGAACATCCACGCGTCGGACACCTATGCTTTCTATCAGTCGAAATATATCCGCCAGATTCATTACCAAACTGCTGCCGAGCAGCTCGAATTGCTGGCCGAGGGCGCGCCGGGGCTAGCGCCGGAGCGTACCGCCAAGGTGGCTGACCAGGTCAAACGCTACCGCGACACGGCCGCGCGCTACGAAAGCGAGCCGGCGACCGGAGACGGCAAGAAGGAACTCTTGGCGAAAGCCAAGGAGTGGGAACACAAGCGCGACCACGCGGCAGCACAGACCCCAAATTTCGAATACGCCGAAGCGCTGCTCCAGATAGCGATCGTGCTCGGCTCGGTCTCGATCGTGGCAGCGTCGCCCGCGCTGCTCGGGGTCAGCGGCGTACTCGCATTCTTCGGCGTCCTCCTGACCCTCAACGGCTACCTGCTGCTGGTGCCGCTCGGCCACGGGTGAGCCAGGACGCTGTCAGCTGGCGGCGAATTCGGCGATGAGCGCGTTGAACCGCTCGGCCGCCTCGTACTGGACCCAGTGCCCGGCCCCGGGCACCACGGCAAAGCGCGCCTTCGGTTGAAAACTGCGCAAGATCCGCGCGCGCTCGTCGAGATGCGGGTACGCGGTGGCGTCGCGTTCGCCCCAGATGCCGTCGAGCCGCGCGGTAATCCGCGGCAGCGCCGCGACCAGCGCGCCGGAGCGCGAAAACCGCCGGCTGCGCATGCGGGCCCGCGCATGGTTGGTTTTCTGCAAGTAGAGCGCCAGTTCGTCGATCTTGTCCGAATCGGCGATCATCAGCTGGTTGAGATTATACCGGTGGGTGGCGAACTCCTCCGCTTCGCTGGCGGCGGGTGCGACCCGCTCGAGCGGCGTCGGCGAGCGTTCGAGCCCGAGCCCGTTCGAGCCGACCACCGTGAAGCCGCGTACCCGCTCGCCGAGCTGGGCCGCGACATTGCCGCCGATCACCCCGCCAAACGAAAACCCGGCGAGATGCGGCGCGGCCCGTTTGCCGGATTGACCGGCCGCCAGCACGATGTCGAGCCCCTCGATAATGATCGCCGCCAGGCCCTCGGCGGTCCACGGTTCAGGCGGCGTCGCCGACTCGCCGAGACCGGGCAGATCGGGCGCGATCACCCGGAATTGGCGCGACAGCGGCAGCACGTTGCGGATCCAATGCATCCACGAGCCATAACCGCCGTGCAGCAGGACGAGCGGCGGGCCGCCGCCCCAGCACCGCCATACCATCGCGCCGTCGCCGCACGGCGTCTCGATTCGTTCCGCCTCGGCCGCGATCCCCGCGACAAGCGCAACCGTCGCTTCGCTGATGACCCCCACAGCCGCCTCTCAAATTAGCCGCGGCCACGCTGATAGCCGGTTTCGCGCCGGCGTGCCAGCCCCCACCCTCCCGTCGCTGATGCGCCGGCCCCCCCCTCCCCTGCTTGCGGGGGAGGGTAATGCACCTCCGACGCGCTCCCTCCCCCGCAAGCGGGGGAGGGTTGGGGTCGGGGCTACCGTCCCCGCCTTCTCGACACTAGCCTCCGTTTCGCGCAATCCTCGATTGCAAGCGTGAATGGGGAGCAGAGCGATGGCAGCGATCCTGATCGGCAATTGGTGGGCACTGGCGCTGCGCGGCGTCGCGGCGATCCTGTTTGCCATCATCGCCTTCTTCTGGCCGGGGATTACCGCGACGGCGCTGGTCCTGTTGTTCGGGATCTATGCGTTGATCGACGGCATCTTGGCCCTCGTCGCCGCGCTGCGTGCGGCGCAGCGCCACAGCCGCTCCGGAGCCCTGCTGCTCGAAGGCATCCTCGACATTCTCATCGCCATCATCGCGTTTGCCTGGCCGGAGGCGGCGCTGGTCGCGCTGATTTACCTGATCGCGCTGTGGGCGGTCGTCACCGGGATCGCGCTGACGGCCGCCGGGCTCGCCCTGATCCGCCTCAGCGGCGAGTGGCTCTTGGTGGCGAGCGGGATATTGTCGATCCTCCTGGGGATCGTCTTGTTCGCGCACCCTGGGGTCGGCATCGTCGCGCTTTCGTGGTGGCTGGGGTTCTATGCGCTCTTCTTCGGGATCGCGCTGTTGAGCGCCGCTTTCCGTATCCGCTACCACCCAATCTGAGCGCGTCCTCACTCCTTCCACCGCGCAATTTAGTCATCATATGAAGGGGCGCCGATTCGGTTGAGGGCGCGGAGTCGAAGATGCCGAAACGCCAGCTGGATGCATTGATGTGGGCCCAGGCCTGCGCGGCGATGGAGCGTGCCGAGCGCTTGCGGCGGCAATTCTTTCACCACGCGACACCACACTGGGAGGCGCCGATCGACGTCTTCGAGACCGACGACGCGCTGATCATCCTCATTGCCCTGCCAGGGGTCGAGCTCGAGCGCGTCAAGGTCACCTTGAACACCGGCACGCTGGTCGTCAGGGGCGAGCGCCCGCTGCCGCCGGAATTGCAGCACGCGAAGATCCTGCGTATGGAGATCCCCTACGGCCATTTCGAGCGCCGGATCGAGTTGCCGCCGATACCGTTCGAAATTTCAGGCCGCCATCTTGCCAATGGCTGCCTCTTGCTGCGCTTGCAGAAGGGAGTGCGGTAATGGACCGCGAAGAACCTCAAAGACTGAGGGCTGATGCCAGCATGCCGCCGCCGGCCGCCGGAGCCGCGTCCGAACCGGCTGGGCTCGAAGCGGTCGCCGCGGTCCCGGCCGACGCGCTGATCCTGATCACCACGCGCAACCTCGTGCTGTTCCCGGGGATCGTGCTGCCGATGACCCTCGGCCGGCAGCGCTCGGTCGCGGCGGCGCAGACCGCGATCCGCCTCAATCGCCCGGTCGGGCTGCTGCTGCAACGAGAAGCCACCGCCGACGACCCGATGCCGGTCGATTTGCATCGCGTCGGGACCGAGGCGAACCTGCTGCGCTACGTCACGAGCCCCGACGGCAGCCATCATGTGATCTGTCAGGGCGAGCGTCGCTTTCGCGTCGTCGAGTTCCTCGACGGCTATCCGTTCTTCGTGGCGCGAATCGAGCCGATGCCCGAATCCGAGGAAGAGAGCACGCAAATCGAGGCCCGGCTGGTCAATCTGCGCAATCTGGCGCTCGAAGTCCTGCAACTGCTGCCGCAGACCCCGGCCGAGCTGGTCAACGCCGTGCAGAGCGTGACCTCGGCGCCGGCGCTCGCCGATCTGATCGCCAGCTTTATGGACATCACGCCGGTCGAGAAGCAGGAGATCCTCGAAACCTTCGCGATCGAGCGCCGGCTCGAACGCGTCTCGGAGCTCTTGTCGCACCGGCTCGAAGTGCTGCGCCTGTCGCGCCAGATCAGCGACCGCACCAAGGAAACGATCGACGATCGCCAGCGCGAGTTCCTGCTGCGCGAGCAGTTGAAGACGATCCAGCAGGAGTTGGGCGAGGGCGACGACGCCAAGAGCCAGGAAATCGCCGAGCTGCGCCGCAAGATCGAGGAGGCCAAGATGCCGCCCGAGGTCGAAGCGCATGCCAAAAAGGAGGTGGCGCGGCTCGAACGCATGCCGGAGGCCGCCGGCGAGTATTCGATGGCGCGCACCTATCTCGAATGGCTGATCGAGCTGCCCTGGTCGATCGAGGACGAGGCGCCGATCGACGTCGCCGAAGCGCGCCGCATCCTCGACGAGGACCATTACGGCTTGCGCAAGGTCAAGCGCCGCATCCTCGAATTTCTCGCGATCCACAAGCTCAACCCGGGCGGCCGCAGCCCGATCCTGTGCTTTGTCGGGCCGCCCGGGGTCGGCAAGACCTCGCTCGGCCAGAGCATCGCGCGCGCCACGGGGCGCAAATTCGTCCGCGTCAGCCTCGGCGGGACCCACGACGAGGCGGAGATCCGCGGCCATCGCCGGACCTATATCGGCGCGCTGCCGGGCAATATCCTGCAAGGCATCCGCCGCGCCGGCAGTCGGAATTGCGTGATGATGCTGGACGAGATCGACAAGCTCGGCCGCGGCGTCCAGGGCGACCCCGCCTCGGCGCTCCTCGAAGTGCTCGATCCCGAGCAGAACTCGACCTTCCGCGACAATTACCTGGGCGTGTCGTTCGACCTGTCGCGGGTCATGTTCATCACCACTGCGAACGTGCTCGACAGCGTCCCCGGGCCGCTCAGGGACCGCATGGAGGTCATCGATCTCCCGGGCTATACCGAGGACGAGAAATTCGAGATCGCCCGCCGCTATCTCGTCGGCCGCCAGCTCGCCGCCAACGGCCTCACCGCCGAACAGGCCGAGATCACCGACGACGCGCTGCACGCGATCATCCGCGACTACACGCGGGAAGCTGGGGTGCGCCAGCTCGAGCGGGAAATCGGCGGGGCGTTGCGCAGCGCCGCGATGAAGATCGCCGAGGGCACCGCCGCCCAAATCCGTATCGCGCCCGAGGATCTGCACGAGATCCTAGGAGCCCGCCGCTTCGAGAGCGAGGTGGCGATGCGCACCAGCATCCCCGGCGTGGCGACCGGGCTCGCGTGGACCCCGGTCGGCGGCGACATCCTGTTCATCGAGGCGACCCGCATCCCCGGGAAGGGCAGCCTCATCCTGACCGGGCAGCTGGGCGAAGTAATGAAGGAGAGCGCCCAGGCCGCGCTGTCCTTGGTCAAGGGCAAGGCCGCGGGCCTCGGCCTCGATACCAAGCTGTTCGACAACAGCGACATCCACATCCACATCCCGGCGGGCGCCATCCCCAAGGACGGCCCGAGCGCCGGGGTGGCGATGTTCACCGCGCTGGTCTCGCTGTTGACCGGCCGCACCGTCAAGAGCGACACCGCGATGACCGGCGAGATCAGCCTGCGCGGTCTCGTCCTGCCGGTTGGCGGCATCAAGGAGAAAATCGTTGCCGCCGCCCGAGCCGGGCTCGGCACGGTCATCCTGCCGGCGCGCAACCGCAGGGATTACGAGGAGATCCCCGAGGCGGCGCGCAACGCGCTGCGCTTCATCTGGGCCGAACGGGTCGAGGAGGTCATCGAAGCGGCGCTCGAACCGGCCGCGGCGTCCGCACTCGAGCCGGCGGCGGATTAGCCAAAACCGTCATTGCGAGGAGCGCAGCGACGAAGCAATCTCGACCCAAGAGTACTCTGCCGGTCGAGATTGCTTCCTTCGCTCGCAATGACGGGCTCAGGAAAGCCCCGGCCGTCACAAGAGGACGTGGGCGATTTCCTTATAGGGGCGCGCATCGATGAAGTGCCGCTCGCGCGTCGCCTGGTCGATATAGAAAAAGACCTGCATGACGAACACCATGTCGACGGTTTCACCATCCCCGGCCAGCGGCATGAACAGGACTTTGGTGTGGCGCTCTGGAGCCCGCCGGTCCGGCGCCATGAACAGGCATTCGGAATAGAGGGCACGGCGCGAACCGACGCATTCGTCGTAGAGGGCGATGACGTGGGCCTTGTACTCGCGGCCGGGCAAGACCTCGTCGAGATAGCGGCCGGTCGCGTTCATGCCCTGCGCCAGCGCGTTTTCGGTCCCGATCAGGCGATAGCGATAGCGGCCTTGTGGCAGCACATCGACCGGCATGACATCCGGCAACAGATTCGGGATTTCGGTCGGATCGATATCGGCGCGCCGCGGCATCGCCCGGCCGGCGGCCTTGCATCGCCAGTAATCGTTCACCTGGCGCAGCCGCGGATCGGTGATCAGCGAAACCGCGGCCTCGCTGGCGGTCAGGGCATCGGCAAAATCGTCGAGTATTGGGGTGCTGCGTGCAGCCGCAACAGATCTTGATGACGCCATATCGGGTCCAGTCCGCGGGGATGCCTGTTATTGCGCCAATTGTGTGAACATTTGGTTCATCCGCTGCATACGCGAATATGTGAAAATTTAATTGATGTCGGTGCCAGCACAGCTTATCGACAGCCGATCGCCCTCTCGGCGAGGCGGCAGCGGGCGATGACCGCGCCGTCGGGCGCAAAGAGCGTGCCGTCCCAGCCGGCGGCGTCCCGCTCCATGATGAAATAGCCGAAGCGGGCGCTCGCGAAGCCCTCGCGCACCGTCATGCCGTCGATCTCGGAGCCGACGATCGGAGAGCGGCCGAGCGGCAGCAGCGTGTCGCCGCCGGTGCCGATGATCAGCTGGGCGGGGCGCTGCGGCCCGAATTCATAGCTGATGAAATCGTGCAAATGGCCCGCCAGCACGAGGTCGAGCGCGGCCGGGACATGGCCTTGGATCGCCGCCTGCTCGGTCTGGTTCGTCGTCAGGCCGCTCAATTCGCCCGGCGCCATGGCCCAGACGGGCTTGTGCGTGAGCAGCCAGGCATGCGGCGGCGCGTTCGCCAGCAACCGCGCGAACTGGTCGGCATAGGCGGCGACCTTGTCCGGCGGCGCGAGAAAATCGTCGGCGTCGGCGCCATCGAACAGCAACAGCTCGATCCCGCCGATCGATAGCCGGTAAGGATCGGTGCGGTCGACGCAATCCGGGCGGGCGGGATGGGGATCGAGCAGGCGGAACCAACCCGTCCCGCCGCGCCGGCACAGTTCGTGGTTGCCGCGGACCACGACCCAGGGTGCGGCGGCGAGCAGCGGCGCCCCTGGATCGAATAAATCGGCCTTCCAGGTCGGCCAGTTGTTGCCATAGGGGCTACCGGCACAACCGACGCGGCCCGCCGGACAGGCGCCTTCGCGGTAGTAATAGTCGCCAAGATGAATCACCAGATCCGGCCGCGTCGCGGCGGCAGCCCTGGCGATCGTGGAAAATGGCCAAGCCGCGGGGTCGTTGCAATCCTGGAGCGCCCTGGCCGCGATCCGGCACCCGGTATCGCCCAGGATGGCGATCCGGCGCACCGTCGCTGGAACGGCCGGCAGTGCCATCCCGGCGACCGCGAGGCGGGTGGTCCCTGCCGGCACCCGTGCCTCACAGATTTGCACCGGGAAGGCGCCATCGGGTGCGCCGCGCGGTAGCGCCGTGATGGCCGCGCCATCCGCGGTCACCGGCGGGCAGGCCGTGCCCGGGGCAACGACAGCACGGACCGAAAGCGCCCCGTCGGCAAGGAGCTGAACCCATGGCGCCGGCAGGTCGGCCGCCGCAGCCGCCGACGCCGCTAGGCACAGCGCTGATATCAAGAGGAGCTTGCCGATCACCGCACGACGCGCCGTGCCCCTCACCCCGTCCCTCTCCCCGCATGCGGGGAGAGGGGACGCGCCCGAAGGCATATTCTCCCTCTCCCCGTTCGCGGGGAGAGGGCTGGGGTGAGGGGCGTCTACCGGATGAAAGACTGGTTTCAGTTTTCGAGTTTCATCCCCCTCTGCACTCCCGGTCGTGCTCCGATCTTGTCGCCCCAGGCTTTCAGATGGTTGAGCCCGGCGTTGTCGGGCAGCACCTTGCGCCCGGCATAGATCGGATAGACCGCCAAATCGGCAGCGGTGAGCTCGTTGCCCGCCAGGTACGGCGTCTTGGCCAGCTGCTCGTTGGCGAAACGCCACAGGTTGACGAACCGGTCCTCGTAAAACTTGACCGCCGATTCCGGCACCTTCTCCGGCATGCGTGCGCCGAGGAAGAAGATCGTCTGGTTGACCGAGGCATAATCGGCCGCCCCTTCGGCCATCCATTGGAACATCCGCACGCGGGCCACCGGATCGGCCGGCAGGAACTTCCCGGTCTTCTCGCAGAGGTAAATCAGTACCGCCCAGGACTGGGTCACGGTGAGCGGCTTGCCGCCCGGGCCGTCGGGGTCGATCAGGGTCGGGATGCGCGCGGTCGGGTTGAGCTTCACGTAATCCGGCTTTTTCTGGTCGCCCTGCCCCAGATTGAGGACATGGATCTTGCAGGGGACGCCGCATTCATTGACCGCAATCGCCGCGCGCTGCCCATTGCCGGTACCGGCGGTGTAGAGTTCCATCGCCATCGCTACCCTCCGCTATTGCTGGTTCGATGCCGCATCATAGCGCGGCTTTATGACAAAGCGAGGTTGGGTCGAGATTGCTTCGCTCCGCTCGCAATGACACGCGAAAAAGGGGCGTCATTGCGAGGAGCGCAGCGACGAAGCAATCTCGATGGACCTACCGCAGCGGCCGGACCTTGGCCTTGACCTCGGGCCCCGCCGCACCCTCGGACGTGGCGAGCGCGGCGGTGAGCGCCGGGCTCGGCCAGGGCGCTCCGGCGGCTGCTTCGTAGGTGCGGCAGGCCTGCAGCACGGCGAGGTCCGCGAAAAGCGGCCCGGTGACCTGCAACCCCAAGGGCAGCCCGTCGGCAAAGCCGCACGGGATCGAGGCCGACGGGTTCTTGGTCAGGTTGAACGGGTAGGTATAGACCACCCAGCTCCAGGGATTGCTCGCGCTCGGCACATCGTCGCTGCGCGGATCGGCATAGGCGGCCGGGATGGGCATGGTCGGCGACAGCAGCAAATCGTAGCGGTCGAAAAACTGGCGCAGCGCCTGGCCGAGTGCGACGCGCTCGCCGATCGCCTTGACGTACTGCTCCTGGGTCACTGCTTCGCCGCGCCGGCACATCGCGACGAGCGCCGGATCCATCAGCGCCACTGCCTCGGGCTTCTGCGCGCGCAGCAATGCCCAGAAGCCGCCGAGCGCCAGCGTCTCGAAGATCGGCATCGGCGTTTCGGCGAAAGGGTCGGCGGGTTCGACGATGGCGCCCAGCCCGGCAAAGACCGCCCCGGCACGCTCGACCGCATCGCGCACCGCCGGCGCCGGCTCGGCATAGCCGAGGGTCGGCGACAGCGCGATGCGTTTGCCGCGAAGGGAGTCCTCGCGCACCCGCTCGCGATAGGCGATGCCGTCATCGGGCAGACTGAACCAGTCGCGCGAATCCGGCCCCTTCATCGCATCGAGCATCAGCGCCGCGTCGTCGACCGTGCGCGCCATCGGCCCGACATGCGCGACATCGCCGAACGCCGAGGGCGGATAGGCCGCGACCCGGCCAAAGGTCGGCTTCAGCCCGAAAATGCCGCAGAACGAGGCCGGGATGCGGATCGAACCGCCGGCATCGGTGCCGACCGCGAGCGGGCAAACTCCCGACGCCACCGCAACGGCGCTGCCGCCGCTGCTGCCACCGGGCGTGCGTTCGCGGTTCCACGGGTTGCGGGTGATGCCGGAGAGCGGTGAATCGGTGGCGCCCTTCCAGCCGAATTCAGGCGTCGTCGTCTTGCCGAAAAACACCGCGCCCTCGGCGCGCAGCCGGGCGGTGACCGGAGCGTCCTCATGCCAGGCCTGGTTCGGGTCGATCGTGCGCGAGCCGACAAGGCGCGACCAGCCGCGGGTCAACAGCGTGTCCTTGAGCGCGATCGGGACGCCGTCGAGGAGACCCTGCGGTGCGCCCTTCTGCCAGCGCGCCTCGGAGTCGCGCGCCGCGGCCATCGCGCTCTCCGGGTCGTAGAGCACGAAGGCATTGAGCGCGCCCTCATAGAGGTCGAGCCGTGCCAAGGTCTCGCGCATCACCGCCACCGGCGACAGCGCTTTCGCGCGGTACAGCTCCAGAAGCCGGGTCGCGGATAAGTACGCCAGATCCTCAGCCATCAATCCCCCCATTCCGCATTCCCGGCGAAAGCCGGGACCCACGTAGCCGCGCCGAGCCGGTTGATAGGTGGATCCCGGCGTTCGCCGGGAATGCGGTCATTATTTCAATCAGGTCGTCATCACCACATTGACCAGGCTCTCGCCGCGGACGAAGCGGTCGAGATTGCCGGCGATCGCGTCCATCCGCCGGTCGCGGGCGCCGTCGGTCGCGCTTGAGCAGTGCGGGGTCATCAGCGCGTTGGGCAGCTCGTGGAACGGGAAGTTGGACGGCCGCGCGTTCGGCTCCGCCGGGGTCGGATAGCGCCACCACACGTCAACCGCGGCGGCACCGATCCGCTTATCGCGCAGCGCCTCGTAAAGCGCCTCTTCCTCGACGATCGGGGCGCGCCCGATATTGATCAGGGCTGCCGTCGGCTTCATCAGCGCGAGGCGGCGCGCGTCGATCAGGCCGCGGGTTTCCGGCCCCAGACCGGCGGCAATGACGACCACATCGCAGCGCGGGAGCATGCGGTCGAGCTCGCCCAGGGGATAGATCTCCGACGCGTCCCCTTTGTCGGCGATCGGGCTGCGATTGGCGGCGACCACCGTGCAATCGAAGCCGACGGCGCGTTTCGCGACCTCGCGACCGATTTTTCCATAGCCGACGATCCCGACGGTTTTGCCGAGCAGCTCGCCATGCGGCGGTCCGCCTCCGGCACCGCCCGCGAGCCACGACGACTGGTCGCGGAACGCCGTCACGGTGTCGAACAACCGGTGGGCCAACACCAGCGCCGTCATCAGCACGTATTCGGCTATCGCCTGCTCGTGACCGACGACATTGCAGATCGTGACGTCGCGCGGCAGCGACGGCAGATCGATCAGGTCGACCCCGGCGGCCGGCGATTGCAAGAGCTTGAGCCGCGGGCCCTCAGGAAAATCCTTCTTCCAGACGTGGCTCACGACGATCTCGGCCTCTGCCAAGGCTGGGATCAGACGCTGGCTGTCGCCGATATCGAGAAGCACGGTCGTATCGAGCTTCTCGCCGACCTTTGCAAGAACCAGAGGCGCTATCCGCCCACCGAAATCGCCGAGAAAAAGGGCTTTCATCGCTAAATCCTCAACTCGTGGTGACCACATTGATCAGCGTCTCGCCGCGGACGCAGCGGCCGATATTGTCGGCTATCTCGTCCCAGCGCCGCCGCACCATGCCTTGGGTCCAGCCTGAATTGTGCGGCGTCACGATGACGTTGGGCAGTTCGTGAAACGGGTGGCGTGAGCCGCGGCGCGCGGGCTCGGCCGCATTGGGATACTGCCACCAGACATCGAGCGCCGCGCCGCCGATGGTGCGGTCGCGCAACGCGGCATAGACCGCATCCTCGTCGATCACCTGGCCGCGCGCGATGTTGATGAGGAACGCGGTCGGCTTCATCAGTGCGAGGCGCCGGGCATCGATCAGCCCGGTGGTCTCGGGGCCGAGCGCGGTGCACAGCGCCACGGTGTCGCATTCGGGCAGCATGCGGTCGAGCTCGACCAGCGGGAAGATGCGTTCGACGCCGGCCCCAGCGGCGCGCGGGCTGCGGTTCGCGGCCAGGATGCGCCCGCCAAACGGCGTCGCGCGCCGCGCCACCTCCTGCCCGACCCGGCCATAGCCGACAATGCCGAGCGTCGAACCGCGCACCTCGCCATGCGGCGTGCCGCTCTCGACCCAGCTGGTGCGCCAGGAGGCGCGCTCGCGGAACTCGCCGGAAATCTCGATGAACCGATGATGAAGGGCGAGCCACACCATCACGATGTACTCGGCGATCGCCGTTTCATGCCCGAACGCATTGCAGATCGCGACCCCGCGCGGCAACGCGGCGAGGTCGAAGAGCTCGATCCCGGTCGCCACCGACTGCACCAGCTTGACCTGCGGCATCGGCGGGTATTCGGCGCGCCAGTGATTGCTGACCAGGATGTCGGCCGTCGCCGCCGCTGCCGGCGAGCGCAACAGATCCTGGGGGTCGGCAAGGATCTCGACGTCGAGGCCCGGCGGCAGCTCGGCCCTGATGCCCTCCGCCGTATCGGCGGCGACGTTGCCGAGGAAGAGGGCCTTCATGCCTTCACCGTGTGCGATTTGATGTGAGGGCCTGGTTCTGTGCCATGCCGCCGACCTGCGCCTTGGCTTCACCCCACCCGGTCAACCCGCAGACCGTGTCGATCCGCACCAGCGTCCCATCAAACGACAGCGTGCGCCCGAAATCGCTGGTGTGCTGCTTGTCGTGTGGGATCGGGATATGGACCCAGAACGCCTGCACCGATTTGATCTTCATCGCCGCGAGTTCCTTGTAACTGCCGGACGACATTATGCGTGGGCGACGGCAACATTTGGAAGCGGAGGACATACGCGCCTGCCTGGCGTACGCGGTCGAGGTGCTCGATAAATCCTTCGGCACATTCGAGGAATGGACATCCGAGGCCGACCGATTGGGTTTTGCCGATCTCTAACCAATCGAATCAGCGTAGGATGGCTTTCATGGCCCTTCACGTATTGGATTAAGGTTCGCATTCCCGGCGAAAGCCGGGACCCACTCATCAACAACTCGATCGGTGGACCGGTGGGTCCCGGCTTTCGCCGGGAATGCTATTTAAACATCGATCGACCGGTGGGACGACTGTCGCTCGGTTTCTCAGCTTGCCGCAGCGGTCGGCTCAATGGAATGCCGCCAAGGGTGGCCGACGAACTGGTCAGGTAGGATGCGTGTGGAAGACCTTGTTCATAATCTTCCAGTTTCCATCCACCTTCAGCAAATTAAACAAGTCGGTGAAGCGATGACCATTCCAGTCGTCGAGTTCCACCCGAGCATTTGCGATTGTTCCAGCGATGTCGACGCTGGTGATCCGCCACTTCAGGCCTGTGGCGGGCTTGTCCTGGTCGACGTAATCGAACAGCAGTCTTATCGTGCCCGCGAAGAGTTCGCCTTCAAAATACCCTTGGATCGTGGCATCCGGATGAAATGCCGGCTCCATGGCCGCGCCCTTGCCGGTCTTGGCGCCGTCAATGTAATGCTGGACCGTGGTGGCAATGGCCTCGTATTCGGCCAGGTTAGCTACAAAAACGCTCATCGGCCCCCCCTGCGCGGGTTCCCAGTGTGACGTGCTCGCCCTTGGATGAGACCACATGGCCTGATTTCAGTTCAATTAAAGTCGGCTGTGCCATCGCTCCAAAGCGCTCTAACTTTAGGTACGCTAGGCTGCGTAACGAACTCCGCCTTCTAACTCCGGCCCCACAGGATCTTGGTCGCGCGGCGTGCGCCTTCGGCCATCGCCTCGAATTTGGCCCAGCAGATCGATTCGTGGCCGACCCGGGTGCCGAGTCCGCAATCGGTGCCGGCCAGGACATTCTCGCGGCCGACGAGCCGGGCATAGCGCACGAGGCGCTCGGCGACGAGATCGGGGTGCTCGATGAAATCGGTGCAATGGCCGACGACCCCGGGGATGAGCGTCGCGCCCTCGGGCAATTTCATTGCCTCGAAGACGCGCCATTCGTGCTCGTGGCACGGGTTCGAGGCCTCGATCGAGTAGCTCCCGGCATTGACCCGGAAGATCAGGTCGATGATGTCCTTGAGCGGGATGTCGTCATGATGCGGCCCATGAAAGCTGCCCCAGCAGACATGGAGGCGCACCTTTTCCTTCGGAATCCCGCGCAGCGCATGGTTCAGCGCATCGACCCGCAGCGCGGCGTAGCGAAGATAGTCGGGCAAGGCGATGTCGGGCAGGCAGTTCCAGCCATCCGGTAGGTCGGGGTCGTCGATCTGCAGGAGGAACCCGGCATCGACGATCGCGCGATATTCCACGTTCATCGCGTCGGCGATCGCGAACACGAACTCCTCGTCCGATTTATAATATTCGTTGGCGATCCAGTGCTCGATCGTCCCCGGCGTATTGGCCGGCAGAAACCCGCCGGCAACATCGACCCCGGCGAGCGCCGCCGTGAAATTGTCGAGGTCCTTTTGCAGTTCGCCCTGACCGACATAGCGCAGCGGCGCGACGCAGACCGGCATGGTCGGCGGCCCGAGACTCTGGGCTCGCGGGTTGGTGGCGAAGTAACCGGCGAATTTCTTCTCATCGCGGGCGATGATGCTGAGCCGCCGGCGGCCGGTCGATGGCCGGGTCTCATAACCGGCGATCCTCAAGCGGACATAATCGGTGAAATTGTATTTCGACAATTCGCCGTCATTGACGACATCGATGCCGCAAGCCTGCTGCTTCCGCACGGTCTCGGCCACCGCCTCGCCGAGCCGCCGGTCGAGCGCGGCCGCGTCATAGGCCTCGCCCGCCGATTTGGCGACCACCATCGCCCGCAAATCCGCCGGCCGCGGCAGCGACCCGGCATGCGTCACCAAAATGCGATCGGTGCTGTAGTGCATAGCGCCCCCTCCCTCATTCCTGTCTTGCCGGCGCCCCGCCGGGCCGGGTTACCCCTCCCAGCCGGCCTTGCGCAGGCCGTCGAGCATATGGGCGTGATCTTCCGGCCGCATCCACGGCACGCGATTGCGGACATTCCTCTCGAACGCGGCCGGCAAGATCGCGATGGCCTTCCCGAGCGCCTCCTTTGCCTCTTCGCTCCGACCGAGTTGGCCGAGCGCGGCGGCGAGCCAGCGATAGGCGTTTGGAAAATCGGGGTAGGACCGGATCGCGCGTTTCGCCACCTCGGCTGCGGCCGCGTAGTCCCGAAAGAAATAAAGCCCGAGCGCCATCCGGCTCAAACGGACCGCTGAACTCGAGTCGCGCGGGTCGAGCCTAATGCTTCTCTCGAGAGCCGCGACACCTTCCTTCGGTCGTCCCGAGAAGATCAGTGCTGCGCCGAGCGTTTGGTGTGCGGAAGCCAAGTTTGGCGCCGTTGCCAGCGCCCGTTCTGCCTCGGACAGCGCGCCTTCATAGTCGCCGCGTCGCCAGAGTACGTGACCGAGGAGTGAACGGGCCTCCGCATCAGCGCGATCGAGCGCGACCGCCCGGCGAGCTAATGCCTCGGCCAAGCTCAGCGCTTCGACGAGATCGCGTGTGAGAAAGTAAGCCGCTTGGTCTTGAGCCCTCGCGAGTCCCCCGTAAGCCCCGGAAAAAGTCGGGTCGAGACCCATCGCCTGCTGAAAGAACTTCTCCGCGAGTGAGTTGTCGTCGGGGGTAGATTTGCTCAAATGCCACTGGCCGCGCTGATAGGCCGCCCAGGCGTCGAGGCTTCCCGGCGGCTTCCGTAGCGCGCGCCGCTGCTCGGCGTCGGCTACGGCCGGCGCAATGGCGATCGTCACCGCCTCGGTGATCTCGTCCTGCACGGCGAAAATATCGGCGAGGTCGCGGTCGTAGCGCTCGGCCCAGAGGTGGTTGCCGGCGTCGGCCTCGACCAATTGCGCGGTGACGCGGATGCGGTTGCCCGATTTGCGCAGGCTGCCTTCGAGCACGTAGCGGACGCCGAGCTCGCGCCCGACCTGTTTCACGTCGACCGCGCGACCCTTGTAGGTGAAGCACGAATTGCGTGCGATCACAAACAGCGAGGGATAGCGCGACAGCGCGGTGATGACGTCTTCGGCGATGCCGTCGGCGAAAAATTCCTGCTCCGGGTCGTTGCTCATATTAGCAAACGGCAAGACGGCGATCGACGGCTTGTCGGGTAGAGCCAATGGCCCTGCGGGCATCGGCTGGACCGCGGCCGTCCCGGCCGCATGCGGGCGAGACGCCCGCGGTCCGACGCGAAAGACATGCACCGGTTCGGCGATGTTCTTGACCTGCTGCGCGCCGATGTCGGTGAAGGTGGCGGCGACCCGCGTGCCAACGTGCTCGCGCACAGCGGCCGAGACGCAGATACCGCCGGGCTCGGCCAAGGTTTCGAGCCGCGCCGCGATGTTGACCGCGTCACCGAACAGGTCGCCGACCCTGGTCATCACGTCACCGAGATGCAGGCCGATACGGAATTGCATGCGGCGGTCGGGCGGCACGCCCTCATTTTCCGTTGTCAGCGCCTGTTGAATTGCGAGCGCGCAGGCCAGCCCGTCGCCGACGCTCGGGAACTCGGCCAGCACAGCATCGCCCGCGGTATTGGCGATGCGCCCGCGATGCTCTGCGACGAGCCCCTCGACGATCGCGCGGCAGGCGCCGAGGGCGCGCATCGTCGCGTCCTCGTCTTCCCGCATCAGCCGGCTGTATTCGGCGATGTCGGCGGCGAGGATCGTCGTCAGCCGCCGTTCGGCCCGCTCCGCCATCCCCGCAAGCCCCCGCTATCCGCCGGTGATCTTACAACATCGAAGCTGATTTTTTCATCAGCATGGCCGGATCGTGTCTCTCTGGCAATAAATATATTGACAATTACGCAGTAATCTGCTATCATGGCAATCCGAAGTTGGGATCTTGGGCGGGCGGTGTACCGCTAGAAATGAATCGGTGAAATGTGGAGCTGGCTGATCTCACGTTGATAAAACAGCAAAAACAGCCAGCCATGGGAATGGCGCTGCGTCGTCGCCGTACGGCTACCCGCTTCGCTGAAAATTTCCTGCAGAAAACAGCTAAAAACAGCGGGGAAGGCAGCGCCGCCCTGCGCGATCGGATGAACTGCTTACGCCGCTCGGCCGCCCGAGAGGAATTGCAGGCTGGCGATCGATGACCCACAGCGATTCATAGCCGCGCGCTTCGGCACCCGTGGCGAAATCGCGCAGCCGCGCCGCTTTCCGATAATCGAGATCGGGAAACGAATAGCTCGGCAACGCCAGCCCAAAGCGCATCACACCCTCCCCAAAGGATTGATCCCGGTCTACAGTCGGCAACCCCACCAGCGAGGACGACCGCGATGACCGAATTCGCCTATGACCACGTCCATCTGCGCAGCCCAGACCCCGATGAGACCGCTTCTTATTACGAGCGCATGTTCGGCGCGGAGATCATCAAATCGGTGATGTCGAACGGCATCGCGCGCACCGACATGAAGCTCGGCGGCGTGATGTTCTTCATCGCCCAGGTTCCCGCGAATGCCGAACTTGCCGAGAAGGCGGAAGGCAGCTTTGTCGGGCTCGACCACATGGGCCTCAGGGTCCGCAACATCGATCGTGTGTGCGACGAGCTGAAGGCCAAGGGCGCCGAGTTCACCGTCGAACCGAAGACGATCCGCCCCGGCGTGCGCATCGCCTTTGTCCGCGGCCCGCAGAACGTGCTGATCGAGCTTCTCGATCGCGACGTGGCGTAGCGCCGCTTAGCGCGTCATCCCGGCGCAGGCCGGGATCCACTTATCAGCCGCTCGTGCGGTGGCCCGGTGGATCCCGGCCTGCGCCGGGATGACGATAATGGCGCGGCGCGCCTGCGATCTAGAGGATGAAGCTGAGCTTGCCGTGCGGGCGCAGGGTTTCGAGATCGAGCACTGCGCGGCGCTCGCGGAACATGAGCCCGGAGGGGCCGCGCAGCAGCACATTGAGATAGCGCCCGACATAGACGTCGGTCTGGTCATGGTGGAAGCGCCACACGGCGAAATTGGCGGTGGTGCGGGCTGCGCCGTCGGCGACCTCGAGCAGCCGTACATTGGTCACCAGCCGGCGCGTGCGCGAGCGCGGGTTCTCGGCCCAGGTGATGCCGCTCAGCAGCTGCCGGACGCGCGATGCGAGGCTGCGCCGGTCGTCGGCGATCAGGAACAGCGTGTCGCGATGATCGGCTTCCGGCGCATCGAGCGGGGGAACGAGGTAATGGGCGTCCTCCGCCATCAAGGCTAGCCACTCCTCGAGCCGCCACTCGTCGAGGAGGGCCGCCTCATCGATGAGGAAACGCTCGATCTCGCCGACCGTGAATTGCGCCGCCATCGCCCTACTCGGCCGCCGCGCGCTGCTCCGAACGGTCGGAGCAGTCGGTCGGGCCGCGCTGGCCCTGCATCAGCGCGTGCCAGCGCCGCCAGAAGGCGCGCATCTGCAATTCGTCCTGGCTCGTGGGCTGCTCTTTTCCCATGCCGCGGGAAATATCGGACCACGACAATTCGCGCCACGCCGCAAAGCCGCGCTGGCAGCCTTCGAGCGCGTAAACATCGTCTGGGGTGCCGAACCCGGCCGGGCCGAGAAACGAGATGAAATTCTCCATCCGCCGTTGCCGCAGCTCCGGCGATTCATTGCGCGGCATGTTGGCCCAGGCATCGACCTCCATGTAATCCGGTGCCAGCGGATACCAGGTGCGGATCGTATGCCACGACGAGATCAGGATCAGATTGGGGAAGATGAACAGGTTGCGGCTGTAATCGGCGATGCGGTGCGCCCGCTCGGGCCCCACTCGCTCGACCAGCCGCGCGCGGATCTGGTCGAGCTCCTCCTTCGCGGTGCCGGTGATCGGCAAGGCCCGCAAGCGGTTCTCGATCACCGAATGCCCGCCGCTGAGCGCGCGGCCGATGCCCTGGATGCGGTTGGCGCCGGCCCAGCTCGACGGGTCCATGCCGATATCGGCGAGATACTGGCTGAAATAGCGCTGGTGCGTCGGCAGGGAATGGTAACCGTCGATGCTGTTTTCGATCAGCAATTTCCAGTTCGCCTTCATGCTGTAGGCCTGCGAACCGGGGACGATCTCGCACTCCTCGCCGCCGAATTCGAGCATCAGGTCGAGGTATTCGCGGGCATTGCCGAGATAGCTCGGCAGGCTTTCGATTGCCGCATCGAAGCTGAGGAACATCATCCCGCGATAGAGTTCGAAGCGGGGCACCGGCTTCAGACCGAGGGCGTCGCGGTCGAACGCGGGCGTATAGGATTCCTCGTCCGGGACGCCGGCGAGCCGCCCGCTCAGATCGAACGCCCAGGCGTGGTAAAAGCATCGCAAGAGCTTCGTCGAGCCGGCGCGCTCCCGGCACACGATGTTGCCGCGGTGCGGGCAGGTATTGAGAAAGGCGCGCGGCGTACCGGCGCCGTCACGGACCAGGATGATCGGGCGCCCGCCGACATTGCGGGTGGCGAAATCGCCCGGTTTGGCGATCTCCGATTCATGGCCGGCATAAAGCCACGAGCGATCGAAGACCTCGCGCCGCTCGTATTCGAGGATCGCGGGATCGGTGAACGCCCTGCGGTTAACCCGAAAGACACCCCGCTCGCGATCGTCGACGATCAGGTCTTCTGCCATCAGCGTCCTCCTATTGCAGCGGCTCCACGCCGCCGCATCTCTTGTCGTCAAGCTTGCTTTGTGAAGACAAACCAATCGATTTGTTCGGTGACGCAATCGTCGCGGCCTGTCTCGCTACGATGGGCGCGAAGCGCGGTCATTCCCCGATCAAACTCCTCGTCAGACAGGCGCGCCAGAAACGAGTCGCCACGAAGCGCGGAGCTCTCGACGAAGCTTGGCCAGTCAGCGGCGACGAGCTGGCTGACGATCCGATGAGCCGTGGCCGCAAAACCGGCGCCCGCGAAGACGGAATTTATGTCTCCCCTGCTTGGCAGGTCGGACTCGATCAGCTTCTCCAGCGGGAAGAAATGCTGGTAAACAAAATCGCAGTCGCGTGTTGTGTTGCGAACGCATGCGTACCCGCCGCGGTGTAACACACGGCCGCATTCCCGCGCCACCGCCAACGGATCAGCCAGGTGATGGTAGACCTGCGACATGAACGTGAGATCGACCGAACCATCCGGGAGCGGCAGCGCGTCTGCCGATGCCTGCCGGAACGCGACATTCCCGGCAATGGGTTTCTGGCGGGCCTGATCCAGCATTCGTCCCGACGGATCGATCCCGATGATTTCGGCATCGAAGTGAGTCGCCAACAATTCGGTGAAACGCCCGGTACCGCAGCCGAGATCAACGACGGTCGAGACCGCCCTTCGGTCTATGTGCATCGCGAGCAGGCCCTGCCATTGCTGCCGCCGGTCGGGCGTCAGGGCGCGCGCTTCATCATAGATCGCGGCGATATCGGATTTGTCGTAGTCCATGCCGGACTCCGATCACAACATCGCCACGCCGCCGCTCGCCCCGAGGTGCTGCCCGGTGACGAACGCCGCCTCGGGCGAGCCGAAAAAGGCGACCGCCGCGGCGACCTCGGTCGGGTGCGCCGGGCGTCCCATGCTGACCGACCGACCGGCCGAATTTCTTGCCATTTCCGCGAAGAACTCCGGATCGGTCCAGCCGGCTCCGCGAAAGCCCGGCGGGGTCGGCTCGCGGGCGCCGTCGGCTTCGGTCTCGATCCCGCCAGGCGATACGCAGTTGACGGTAATGCCGTGACGGATGGTCTCCCCCGCCAAGGTGACCGTCAACCCGATCATCGAGCCCTTGCCGATACCGGCAAGGAGCGTGTGGTAGGGCGCGCCGGTCCGCCACGCCTCGCCGCCGATATTGACGATCCTCCCATAGCCGCGATCGATCATGTGGGGCACCACCGCCTTGCAGCAGCGCAGCGTGTTCCAGACGTTCCAGCGCACCGCCTGCTGCATCAGCTCTTCGGTGAAATCAACGAGGCGCAGGCGGATCAGGGCGGCCGCATTGTTGACCAGCGTGTCGATCTGCCCATAGGCGTCGAGCGCCCGTTCGACCATGCCGTCGGCGACGCCCGGCTCGCTCAGATCGCCGCCGACCGCCAGGAACGGCCGGCCGGTTTCCTCTCGCAATTCGGCTGCGGCACGCTCGAGCCGATCCTCCTGGATGTCGCAGACGACGAGGCTGGCGCCCTCCTCGGCGAGCCGCCGCGCGATCACCCGCCCGAGCCCCTGCGCCGCCCCGGTCACCACGGCGACCCTTCCGTCATAGCGCCGGCATTCGGTCGGCTGCGCAAAAGCCAATGTCCGCAGCGGCGGGGTCGTATCCGGCTCGCTCATCTTCCGCCCCCTTTGCGCGGTTGTGTTCGGATTGTCCGGCCGTCCGAACCGGACTGGCAAGCGATTTTGGCTTTCCTACCCCGCCGCCACCTTGCCGACGCCTTCGATGACGGTGTCCCAATCGTCGACCTCGCGGTCCTGCGGGTGCACCATGACGTGCTGCACGCCGGCTTCCGCATAGGCGGTGATCCGCTCCTTCATCATGCCGACATCCCTGCCGTCCCAGTGCGAGCGGATCGAGATCGTGAACTCCGGGTCGGGCCGGTCGCGACGCAGCCGGGCAACGACCGGCCTCGCCTCTTCGGGGGTCAGCTGGCTGCCGTGCCAGCCGTCGCCGAGCTTGACGGTGCGGCGGTGCGCCGCCTCCGATCGGCTGCCGTGCCACATCGGGATCGGGCTGACCGGCTGCGGCAGCATCGTCATGTCACGGATCTCGGCGGGGATGTGCTTCGCTTCGAACGAAACGGGGTCCTCTGACCACACCGCGCGCATCATCGCGATGCCCTCGTCCATGCGCCGCCCGCGCTCGTGGAACGGCGCGCCCAAGGCGGCGAACTCGGCTTCGAGCCAGCCGACCCCGACGCCGAGGATCAGCCTTCCGCCCGACAAATTGTGCAAGGTCGACAGTTCCTTGGCGAGCGGCAGCGGGTGGCGCATCGGCAACACCAGGACGCTGGTGCCGAGCCGCACCCGGTTGGTGACCGCAGCGACCCAGGTCAGGGTCAGCACCGGATCGTAGAACAGCGGCGAACGCGGAAAGCTGGCGCGCGGCACGATGATGTGCTCGCTGACCCACACATCGGAGAGGCCGAGCGCCTCGGCGCGTATCGCATGGCTCCGGATCAGAGCGGGCGTCGCCTGACTGCCGGCCTGCGGCAGATGAATCCCGAGTTGCATCGCGCCCCCTCCCGTGCTGGTCTCTGGCGCAGCATGCAGGCGCGCGACGACGCGCGAAAGGGGGAAGGATGCGCTTTCAGGACAAGGTCGCGCTGATCACCGCCGCGGCGAGCGGGATCGGCCGCGCCAGCGCCGACATCATGGCGCGCGAGGGCGCGATCATCGTCGCGGTCGACAACAATGAGGAGCGGCTCGATCGCGCCGTCGCGGAACTGCGCGACGCCGGCGGCCGGGCGCACGGGCGGCTGTGCGATGCGCTCGATGCGGCGCAGGTCGACGCGCTGGTCGCCGAGGTCGCGCGCGAGTTCGGCGCGATCGACATCCTTGTCAACGCGGTCGGCGGCAGCACGATCATCGCCAAATCCGGCGCGAGCGTCGATGAATTGAGCTTTGCCGACTGGCAGAAGTTGATCGATTTCAATCTGAGCGGCACCTTTCTCTTCACCCATGCCGTGGTCCCGGTCATGAAGCGGCAGCATCGCGGCAAGATCGTCAATCTGTCGTCGATCGCCGGCCGCGGGCTTAGCGTATCGAGCAGCAGCGCCTATGCCGCCGCCAAGGGCGGCATCATCGCCTTCACCCGCAAGCTCGCCTTCGAGCTCGGCCCCTACGGGATCAACATCAATGCGATCGCCCCGAGCCGCACGCTGACCGAGCGCATCCGGCCGCGCTGGAACCAGTCGAGCCCGGAAGACCAGCAGGCCGAGATCGAGCGGACCCCGCTGCGCCGCGTCGCCGAGGCGGCCGACCAGGCAAAGGTGATCTGTTTTCTCGCCTCGAGCGACGCAGATTTCGTGACCGGCGTCACGATCGACGTAACCGGAGGAAATTGAACAATGGCGACATACGTATTGGTGCACGGCTCCTATCAAGGCGGCTGGATCTGGCAGCCTGTGGCGGACCGGCTGCGCGCGGCGGGACATCGGGTCTATGCCCCGAGCCTCGATGGCTGCGCCGAGCGCAAAGCCACGGTCCGCCCCGGCATCACCACCGAAACGCAGGCCGACGAGGTCGCGCAGCTGCTCTTCTATGAGGATCTGAAGGATGTCGTCCTGGCTGGCACCAGTTCGGGCGGCATGGTGGTGTGCCGCGTCGCCGAGCTGATGCGGGAGCGCATCGCCCGCTTGGCGCTCGTCGATGCGTTGGCGCTGTTCAGCGGCGAGAAGATCGGCGACATCGTCACCCGCTCGACCGCCGCCCCGGTCGAGGATGGGCTGACCCGCGGTCCCACTCCCGAGGACGCGGCAACCCGGCTGTTCGCCGACCTCGATCCCGCGATGCGCGCCTGGGCGCTCGAACGCTACACCCCGCACCCGATCGGCATCTACGAGCACGGCGTCAAGCTCGGCTCGTTCTGGTCACAGCAATGGCCGGGCAGCAGCGTCATCTGGTGCC
>WNFC01001479.1_pt1 | contig 50009 bp, 49 predicted proteins | sample 5400541 | NCBI WGS metagenome assembly WNFC01 (sample SAMN13153342, study PRJNA577476) | soil metagenome | isolation source: 120 cm saprolite under Douglas fir tree site 2 hole 2 replicate 1 | place: USA:California | collected 2015-04-18 | reverse complement strand
TACGATTTTGTTCGCCAGCCGTAGTCGCGAGGTGAAACGCCAATGCTCAAACTGATTCTGGCAGACAACCAGGCAATTTTCCGGGCGGGGATCGCTAAAGTTCTTGCGGTCGAAGACGAGATGCGCATTGTGGCGCAGGCGCAAACTTCCGAGCAGATGTTTATGGCGCTCGACAAATTCCGCGCCGGAGTGTTGATTGTGGCAGGCGGGTTCCACGGCGAGTTCATCGCCGTGCTGCAGGCCGCAAACAAGGTCCGCACCCGAGTGGTAGTGCTGGCGGACACCGGCGAGAGCGCGCAAAAATATATGGGCGCAGGCGCGCATGGCGTGGTGTATCGCAACGTAACCAGTCCGGCGCTGGTGGATTGCGTCCGCAAAGTTGCGCGCGGCGAAACCTGGATACAGGACATCGCGGTGCCGAGCGAGTTGACCGAAAACGATATGGTGGGATTGCGAGTGCGCGATCGCCTGACTGCAAAAGAGTTGCGCATTGTGGCGCTGATTGTTCAGGGATATAAGAATAAGGAGATCGCAACTCAGCTCGGAACCACCGAGCAGGTAATCAAGAACTACCTGCGTAACGTGTACGACAAGATTGGTGTTTCGGACCGGCTGGAGTTGGCACTGTTCACCATTCATCACCGCATTCTGAACGAAGCCGCTGCCGCAACCGCCGCCGCGCACCAGCAGCCGCAACCGGGGCCGGCGGGAGTGGCGTCGTAGGAAGTTCTCGGATCGCAGGCCGCCCAAGGGCGGCCTTTTTCTTTTGGGGCATTGACTCGCTGGCTGCTCGGGACTAATGTTCTAGCCGACAAATCGTGGTGTCTGGTTCAAGCAGCTAAGCACCCGCTGGCAAGAGTTCCACTGCCATTTCAAGGAGGCACACCATGTATTCCCGAACTGTCAGTTGCACGATTGATCCTTCCAGAGTAAGCGAGTTCAAGAGCGAACTGAACAACCAGCTACTGCCGCGCATTCAGGAGCAGAAAGGTTTCGTTGACAACCTCGAATCACTTGATCCCGGTACCGGCGAGTTCTCTTGCACGACGCTGTGGGAGACGAAGTCGGATGTGGACAATTATGACAAGGGGCTCTTCCAGGAAATCGCGGCCAAACTTGGGCCACTTATGAAAGACGGGCCGACGGTCAAGACGCTGCCGGTTGAGAACTCCTCGGCGCACCGGTTGGTGGCAGGCAAGGCAGCGTAATTCGTTTCAAAGACAATGGGTGGGCCGCCGGCTCAAGGGGCCTTTGTTTTTGGACGCTCTTGCGCCGATGGCTCTACCCTGATTCGATCCTCCGATGACTCGATGATTCAATTTTTGTGATGACCAAAGTACGCATTTTCTTTTCATGGTTCCCATAGATTTTTTGAATTGGACGCGCACCCGCGCGTCTGACAGACTGATCGTGTCTTCCACAAAGGACCGTGGTAGGGGAAGACGGACCCAGGTGTTCGCCCGCAGCCCAAGTTGGGCAGTTTGTTCCATCCGGACCTCGTAGTCAATCCCGACAACTGAGAAGACGGACCCAGGTGTTCGCCCGCAGCCCAAGTTGGGCAGTTTGTTCCATCCGGACCTCGTAGTCAATCCCGACAACTGAAGATGCTTCCGGCTTGCGCAGAAGTGTCTTTTCCAGCTCAACAGGAGACTCACATGAAACCGAATGGCAAGGATTTCGTAGTACGCGCTGTATTGTTTGTGCTGTGCGCGGTCAGTCTGCTTTCCGCGATGGGTAACGCAGAGACGGTGCATGGAAAATTCAAACTGACAACCGAAACTCGCTGGGGTAAACTCCTGCTCGCACCCGGGGAGTACCAATTCACCACAAGCCCCGACGCGGCGGGCAGGATCGTTACCGTTTCCTCCAAAGACTCAGGACGGAGCGGAATGATCATGTCTGAAGGTGTTTCGGACCCCGACTCGGCGGAAGGATCGAGGCTGTTGCTTGGCCAATCCGCAGAGGGAGTGTACGTCCGCTCACTAGCTCTGGGTGAGTTCGGCATGACGCTCACCTTTGGAGCGCCGAAAGCCGGAAAAGTCACGCGCCTGGTGCAACCGCAACCGACACAGGTGGCGTCCGCTTCCGGGTCCCACTAGAGAACGGAAGGGCGCGGTCTTTCCAGTCCGCGCCCGGTTTTTCCCCCAAGCAGTCTTTCCAGCTTCCCATCGCTCTCCTAAGCAAGGCCATCCGACCGAGCGGGGGCAATTCGTAAGGCTCTCTGAGGTGAAGTCCGCCAAAGCTGGGTAGATTGCTGCCACTTCCAGCACAATCTTGAAGTTTTACTTGATTTAGTGTTACAAATTCGGAACAAGCTGGGTGGCTCTCAAGTAAACTGCAGAGATTGCACAGTTGAGCTGCTGTTCTGATTTTCGTAAATTTCGACCCTCTAATGGGGTAAGTTCGAAATCGCTATGATTTGGATCAGTAGCCGAGGGGAATGGACATGGTAGCGGGAGGGCAGAAGCTCCGCGTCTTGCGGGAAAAGCTGGGGCTGACCATGCGGGACATCGAAACCGCCAGTGAGCGGATTGCGCGCAAGCGCGAAAACGAAGAGTATTTAGTCCCCATTAGTCGGCTTTCCGATTTCGAGACCAAGGGCGTCATTCCGAGCATTTACCGCTTATTCTCGCTCGCGGTTATTTACCGTCGCGACCTCCGAGAAATTCTGCTTTGGTACGGTGTGACTCTTGACGTCCAGGTTTCGGATCTGGAAAGTTCCGCACCCCCGAAGTCCCACCTTTCCAACGCTCTGGCCAATATGACAACCGTGCACATGCCGGTGCGGATGGATCCCAGCTTCGATCCGCGCAAGACCCTGAATTTCGGGCGCATGGTGGAGCAGTGGGGAACCGTGCCGCTGGCGTATCTGGAGCAATTCGCCAAGGTTGATTTCACATACGGATACATTGGCAGCGAAGATCTGACGATGTATCCCATTCTGCCGCCGGGCAGTTTTATCCAGGTGGACGAGTCACGGGACAAGGTTCTTGACGGGGGCTGGCGTTCGGAATACGAACGCCCCATTTACTTCGTCGAGACCCGTGATGGCCACACCTGCTGCTGGTGTACCTTGACTCGCGAGGAAATCATCCTGCAACCCCATCCGCTTTCCCCGGTGCCGCCCCGCGTGCTTCGCTATCCTCAACAGGCAGAGGTGATTGGACAGGTGGTGGGCGTCGCTATGAGGCTCGGCGAGTGGCATTCCGTTGGCGAGTCCGCTCCAGCCCCAAAAGAGCGTGCAGCACTGAACTAAGATGCCGCGCTGATCCTGCCCCAGGGTCGGCTGGCAGCAAAGCGCTGCCACGCTCGGCGAGGTTTCCAAGATAGTGCTCGGGGTCAACTCCGGCCAGTTCACTCGATTTTTCAATGTCTTCCAAAAGCGTTCCCAGAGGGGTGGAGAGCACTTCGGAAACGACTTCGCGGTGGGCGGTGCCGAGGGCTTTGTTTGCAGTAGTCCGCCCGTAAACCTTGCCGAATCCCCAGTGGCCGTAATCTCCCTCGTGCGCTCGCAAGCCAGCCAGGTACTCCAATTTCCGCAGGCAGCCGGCAACCGCTTCCAGAGTGGTATGAGACAGGTCTTCTAAGGCCGATTTCAGCGTCATTTCCGTTACGTTTTCGGGAACTCTAAATCTACCACTGTTTCCGTGCAGATAAGGTTCCGCCGCCACATTATCACGGTGCAACTTCCACTTCAACAAGGAGTTTCAACGTGAAAAAAACACTGCTTTGGCTGGCTGCTGCTCTGATAGCTCTGTCACTGGCTGCTCCGATGGCGACCGCGAACGACCCCATATGTCCGCCCTATGCCTGTTCTGCGCAATAGGCGCCAAAATTCCTTGTGGGCTGCTAGCGAACCAGCTACCATTTCTAGCAGCCCATGCATTTTCTCCTCCTCTATCTCTGGGTTGCCCCAAAAGCCTTGCTCGGCTTTACCCTTGCGGTAATTCTTCGCCGCGGCCTGCAAAAGAAATTCCCGTTGTTTTTTACTTATGTCCTGTTTGAGCTATTTCACTTTCTGGCGATGATCGCAGCCTATGTGCCTGCGGTCTTCGATCCAGCACACTATTTGAACGTCTATCGCTGGGTGATGGTTTGGAGTCTCGGAGTCAGCTCGTTGCTCAGTCTCGGAGTGATATACGAACTGGTGAAGGAGATGATCCTGTCTCGTTCGACACTGGCCCAGACCTTACGGCCTGTGCTGCGCTGGTGTGCTGGCGTAGTCTTGCTTTTGACTGCGATCGCGTCTGGCCGCCTCGCAGTGACCGGCCTTGAGGGCGTGATGAACGCTTTCCAGGTGCTGGACTTCGCCTCCAGTGTGCTCCAGGTTGGGCTGCTGGCGGTCCTTCTTCTCTTCAGCCGTGTCCTGCTGGTTTCCTGGCGAAACTTCTCTGTGGGAATCGCCGTAGGTTTCGGAATACTGGGCTGCGTTGAGTTGGCGGCTGCCGCGTTACTCCCGGCATTCGGTCCTCGCGGCTACGCTGCTATTGACGTAGCGCGGCTGACGGCTTTTCACGTGTGCGTCCTAATCTGGCTGTGCTACCTCATTTTCCCAGAACGGGAACCTAGGTTTACGGGTAGGTTGTTGCAGAAATCAGAATTGGAGTTGTGGGACCAGGAATTACAAAGGATGGTGCAGCGATGATGATTTCGTTCATTTTTGCGGGCGCGGGTTTGTTGGGCCTGTTTCTGATTCTCTATCTGGCGAAGGGGCTGCGCTCCCCGGGCGGCGATCTCGGTGAACTTGTGGCCCGGCTGCGGCCCATTGACGTGAACGCTTTCCGCAACCTGATTGACCAGCGCGAGGAGGAGTACTTGCGCGCGCATTTGCCGCGCAGGGAGTTTCGAAGCATTCATCGCGAGCGTATGCTGGCTGCGGTCGAGTACGTTTGGTGCGCCACCAGGAACACGTCCATCCTGATAAGTCTGGGAGAGGCGGCGAAGCGGAGTTCCGATCCCACGGTAGGAACTGCCGCCACCAAATTAATCGAGAACGCGCTGCGACTGCGCTTATATGCCCTTCACGCCGTGCCGCGAATGTACGTGGGCGCTCTCTTTCCGAGTGCAAGCAGGGCGCCGCAATTCATTGCTGAAACCTACGACACCATGGTCCGCCAGGCAGTAGTGCTCGGGTGCCTGCAGTATCCGGCGAGGGGAGGGTCATCGGCGCTCTAGGGAACCGGAGTTTTATCGTTTTCCCAGGGCCATGATGGTCAGCACCACCGGAAGGTAGATCACTGAGGCATGCAAGAGACGACTGGCCAGCACTGGGGAACCGCCGGAGTTGGCAAGTTTCAAGGAGTAATAGAGAAGGAATCCTCCCGCCAGCAACATGCAAAGCGCATAGGCAGAATCGGTCCGTCCAATCGCCGGTATAAGAGTGGCGAAAATCAGGGCCACGGTAAAAGCAATGATCTCCGCGCGAGTAAAGCGCGAATCCAGATCAAACTGCGGCAGCATGTGATACCCGGCCCGCTCGTAGTCTTCGCGGTACATCAGGGCGATGGCCAAAAAATGGGGGAACTGCCACAGGAACAACACTGCAAAAAGAAACATCGCTTGCCCACTGACGGCGTTCGAAGCGCCGGCCCAGCCGATCAGTGTCGGCATGGCTCCGGGGAATGCCCCCAGCAGCGTGCACAGCGGCGTACGGCGCTTTAACGGCGTGTAAATCAGAAGGTAGCTGAGCAAAGTAGAAACCGCGAGCAGCGATGCCAGTCGGTTCACCATCAGCGCCAGGTACAGGCCGCCGGACAGGCTCAGGAACGCTCCGAACAGGAACGCTTCGCGAGAGCTGAGTCTTCCGGACGGCAGTGGGCGGTTTGCGGTGCGCCGCATGCGCGCGTCCCAAGATCGTTCCATCCATTGGTTCAGGGTCGCGGTACCGCTCGCAACCAGCAAGGTTCCCACCAGTGTGTTGAACAGTCCGGAGAAATGAAATGGGCCGCGAAGGCCCAGATAGTATCCCGCAGACGTGGTCATCAGGATCAGCAGGTTCACTTCCGGCTTGGTGAGAACGTAATAGTCACCGAGTTTGGACTTCAGCGTTGGGAGAAAGGTGGTGTTTGCCATCACGTTTGTGGTCGCCATGTTACCAATCTTGGGCGGAATCGCCACCGCTGTCGGTGCGTTTAACCTGATTGCGTTTGTGGTGCACAACAAAAATCATGCCAACGGATGCGAGCGTGGGAGGGACGATGAGGATCAGGATCCCGCTTTTCAACGCCTCAATCATGCGAGCGCCAGCCGATGCCGCTTGAGTGTAACAGAGCGCGCAGCTTTGTGAAAAAGCCGGTACCGCGGTCAGCAGCAGGATCAATCCTGCCAACCCAAGCTGTGCCAGCCGAAAGCGCGTTTCCCATTTCATGGATCATCTCGAGAATTAGCTTGGCCCTATTTTTGTAAGCCGGAACAGCAGCAGCCGGAAGCTGTCCGTCCAGATGTAATTCATGGTTGCGAGCACGAAGAGCATGAAAAAAACGATGAACTTGACGAACACCCTCTTTTCCGAGCCCAGATTCATCCAGAATAACACCACGAGGATGGCTTCGATGACGGCAAAGGTCAGAAAGCGTACCACCATCTGCGACCCCTCGATGTTCTTATAGCCGATGAAAAACTGTAGTGCCGTAATGACCAACAGGCAGAGATATGCGGTCACATATTTCTTGATTCCGTTTCCTTCAGCTGTCGTCATGCTATTGGCTCCTTAATTTCTTCGGTCTTCGGTTTAGCGTGCCAAGTTCATCAGATAGACGACTGGAACGATAAATAACCAGACCAGACCCACGAATTGCCAAAACAGGTTCACGATTTCGATGTCGTCGGCGTTGTACCGGCCTCCCCGGTAGCGGATGGCCACGATGATCAGGGCGATCGTACCGGCCGAAATGTGCAGCAGGCTAAACCCGGTTACGGCGTAGAACCCAGCCCCAAAGGCTGCCGGCCCCCAGGGATTTTGAAACAGACTCACGCCCTGGTTGATCATCCCCATCCAGTCGCGGACGTGCAGCAAGGTGAAGACAACGCCTGCGGCGGCCGTGATCATCATCCAGCGGAAAGCGCCCGCCTTATCGTCCGACTTGGCAGCCCCGAGCGCAATCAGCATGGTCAAACCGCTGGTCAGCATGATCAGGGTCATGATCGCAACATTAGTCACGCCGTGGAAAGGTCTTGGCCAGTCGGGAGTGGAATTGCGCAGGAATGCGTAGGCTGCGACACAGGCAGCGAATGTCATCACGTCTGCCATGAGGAACAGCCACATCGCCAGCTTTTTGGTGGGAATGGCAAACGGACGTGCTTCCATCGGTGGAGCTGCGTGTACTCCCATGGTCAAATGTGTTTCGCTCACGGTACCTCCAGTCGTATGGACTAAAGCTTCATCCAGAGCAGCAAAAGCAAATACACCCAAAGAATGCCCATGAAGTGCCAATAATAGGAGAAAGTGTCGAGCGTGCTCCGTCGCAGGACGACCCTATGCAGTTTCCGGATGACGTACGTCAAGCCAGCCAGCCCGCCCAGCACGTGCAGAGCATGTACCGCGGTCAGCAAGTAAAAGAAGGAACTGTTCGGATTGGTCGCAAGATACAACCCTTGGGAACGCAGCTGCAGCCAAGCCGCGTATTGGCCGACAACAAACGCCACGCCGAGCAGCAACGTAACGTACAACCAACGCGAAGCGTTTAGATAGGATGTTCTTGGACCGCCCATGAAAGCAGCGACCCGGCGACGCGAAATTTCCAGAGTTACGCTGCTGGCCAGCAGCACCAACGTGTTCAAGTAAAGAACTCGAGGTAAGACGAGGTGGTGCCAATCCGATGCTGCTCCTTGCCGCACGATCAGGGCACTGGTAAAGGCGGCAAAGGTCATTCCAATCGCAGCCATGGCTACCCATATCCCGGTTCTTGAAGGAGGGGGCGCGTAATCCTGGACCGTTAGCAGGGTGCCATCGTTCGGGACCAGATTCCGAAAGCCTCCGTTGCCGGAATGTCCCGGCTCGGGTGAGCGACCCGGCTTAACCTTCGGCGGTTCGTGGGCCGTAGTTGCCATAGGTTCTGAACTCCTTGAACAAATTACTGATCGTTCGCTTACGGCTCTTCACTCTCCCTCTTCACCTGCTCGGGTGAATCCTGCATGACGTAATCACCGGTTGAACTCTCCACGCCGTACTGATAGGGATCGTGATAAACCACCACGTGCCTGCCCCCGAAGTTATCGTGCGGGGGAGGCGAGGGAATCGACCACTCCAGCGAGGTGGCTTGCCAGGGATTGTCGGGTGCGGGCTCGCCCCAGAACCGGCTGTGAATCAGGTTGTAAATAAAAATCAACTGAGCTGCACCAGTGAAGAGCGCTGCTATGGTGATGAACTGGTGCACGCCGACCAGTGGCTGCATGTAATCCGGCGCAAATGACGAGTAGCGGCGCACATTCCCGGCCAGCCCCAGGTAGTGCATGGGCATGAAAATGCAATAGACGCCGACAAAGGTGAGCCAGAAGTGAAGCTTGCCCAGGGTGTCGTTCATCATCCGTCCCCACATCTTGGGGAACCAGAAGTAAGTTCCAGAGAAGATGCCGAACAACGCCGCGATGGCCATCGTAAAGTGGAAATGAGCCACCACGAAGTAGGTCGCGTGCAGCAGGATCTGGATCGAGGGCTGCGCCAGGAAGAATCCGCTGATCCCGCCGGTGATGAACATCGAAATGAAGCCAAGCGCGAACAGCGACGCAGCGTTAATGCGCAACTTCGCACCGTAAAGGCTTCCAATCCAAATCAAGACAATGATTGTGGAGGGGATTGTAATCAGCAAGGTTGGGAATGAAAACAGCAGTGACGACAGGGGATTCATCCCGCTGACAAACATATGGTGCCCATAAACCATGTAGCTGAGAACCGCCAAGGCGCCCATACTGTAAACCAATACGCGATGGCTCAACATCGGCTTGCGCATATTGGTGATGAGAACATGGGATACGATACCCATCCCGGGCACGATCGCGACATACACCTCAGGATGTCCGAAGAACCAGAACAAGTGCTGCCATAGAAGGGTGGATCCACCCGAGTGGGGCTGCAATTGGTCGTTAATCACGATATTGGATGTCACGAAGAAACTGGTCCCGGCTACATGATCCAGTATGAGCAGGACGCAGGCCGGCATCAGAACGGAGAACGCTGTCAGCCCCATGCAAGAGGTAATGAACCAGGCCCAGGTGGGAAGCGGCAGCCGCCACAAGCTCATGCCCTTGCAACGGAGGTCCAGGACGTTGGGAATAAAATTCAACGACCCGAGCAGCTGACCAACGCAGAAGATGGCGATGGAGAGTGCCCAAATCACCACGCCTGAGCCCTGGCCGGGGCCTGCCACCGACCCAACTGCACTGAGCGGCGCGTATTGGGTCCACCCGCCAAGGGTGGGGCCATCACCCACGAAGAACGACAAAAGCATGACGCAGAAGGCCACGAACGTGGTCCAGAACGACATCATGTTGAAATGCGGAAACGGCATGTCTTCTGCGCCAGTGTGAATGGGCAGGAAGAAATTGCCGAAGGCCGCGAAGGGAACAACCGTGAGCACAAAAAAGACCATGAATGTGGCATGCATGGTCATCACTTGCAGGTAGAGCTCTGGCGTCATCACATTCCCGGGGGCGCCGTTCTTGGAGAGCAAGTGCAGTCCCGGAATCGCATAGTTCGTCCACGCCAGGTGGATGCGCATCAGCCACGAGAGCACCATGCCGATGATCACGGCGGCCAAGCCCAGGCCGTAGTATTGCTTGCCAATTACCTTGTGATCGAGGCTGAAAATGTGTTTCCGGATGAAGCTCGTGGGAGGGCCGTGGTGTGCCGCCGCATGCGCTGACATGTCGTGCATTTTCTCACCTCGAATGGGTATCTCTCCGCCGCAATCCATGCTGGCGGGTTACCTCACTGCAACGCCGCTTGCTTCTTGAGCCAGTCATCAAAATCCGGCTGCGACATCACGTAGAGGTACGCCTTCATGTTGTAATGGCCCAGGCCGCATAGCTGGCTGCACACGATTTCATACTTGCCAACCTTGGTTGCCGTGAAGTGAAGTTGGAGGTCCAATCCAGGTACAAAATCCTGGTGTATCCGCAGCGCCGGAACATAGAAAGAATGGCTCAGGTCTTTGGAGTGCATCAGTAAGCGAATTTCGTGGTTCACCGGAATGGCCATTTCCGCGGTCACGATGTCATCTTTGGAGTCCGGATCGTTGACTTGATCGAGACCAAAGATGTTCTGGTTGGTCTCACTGATCTTGTCGGGATGGAGCGGGCCAAACTTTCCATCTGGCCCGGGATAGCGGAAATAGAATGCGAACTGCCCGGCCTGGACTTGAACGGGCATGGCGTCCGCGCCGGGCTGAGTGAAGTAGATATTCGCCCAGGCTTTTATTCCGAAAATTCCCAAGGCAAAAATCTCCACGCCGACAAGAATGATCGCGGCAGCCACCAGCCCTGCCGCGCCCCCGGGAAAACGCTTCGACTTCTCTCCCGGTCTGCTGCCGGAGAACCTCCAGATGAGCCACGCCAGGAAAATCTGGGAAACGAGGAAAGAAATTCCGGCCTCCCACATCGTGTCATCCAGTTGTTTGTCGATGGCTTGACCATGGGTCGAAATGTCCTCCATCGGATGCCAGGTATTGCGGACGATGGGAATCGCGGAAAGGATTGTGATTACGAGGATGGTGACCGCGAAAAATTTCGCCATGGTGCTTCGGCCCTCCGGACGGCGCCCCGTCAGATCGCTTCGAATCCGCTGCGGGACAGTTCCGCGACGCACTGCTACTGATCTGACCTACTTCGCTTTGAAGGTGAAATTCGCCGTTGCCGGTTTTCCGGCAGCCACGGTGATCTTCTGCGTCTGCGTGCCGTAGGTTTCCTGCCAAGCGGTCAAGGTGTAATTTCCCGCTGGCAAGTTATCTATCTTGTAGGACCCCTTGTCGTCGCTCACGCCGTACGGCCCTTTCACCACCACCATGTACCCGCTCATCCAGGGATGAATGTTGCACTTCACATGAATGGCAACTTCTTGCGCTGGCCAGGACGTGTCGATCGGCGGAGCACCCGGCGGCTGAGACTTGTTCCACTCATGGTTTTGCCCCCCCGGCGCGGGCATGGGGTGAATGTTGTGCGAAGTCTGATCGCTGTTGACTACCTTAAAGTGTTGGTTCACATCCAGGCCCAGTACGTGCGGCTGATATTGGCAGCCTTTCTGATTAAACTCAGGTTCTGAAGTAGCGGTGCTTTCGCCACCGCTCCAGCCTTCGGAAACGTAAACCACGACATTCGCCAGACCGCCGTCCGCTCCCGCGACTACGCCTTCCGTGGTAATGGGATGGTCTTTGTGAATGGCGGCGCAGGACGGCTCCTTTGACATGTCAATCGGTTTTTGGTGCGGAGCTGTACCATCCAGCTTGATCGTTCCCGTAACGCCGGCGCCCGAGGGCGGTGCGGCTTTTACCGCTCGCTGCGAAATGTGAGCTGCCACAGCCAGCAACAGCACCGCTGAAAACATCGCGCTCAGCTTGCACAAATTAGATTTGTTCATGATCTCTTCCTCCCTCCTGCTTTACTTGTTCTGGTTATCCTGTGCGGGGGCTGGAGGCGCAGCCGGCGGGGCAGCAGGAGCCGGTGTTGCGTTTGGATTGATCGGCTTCAATCCCAATTGCTTTGCGATCTGCCTTTCCTTGCTGTTCTCCCTGGTTGCAGGCTGCAGGGTGCGCAGATAGAACACCAGGTCCCAGGCTTCCTCCGGTTTTACATTGTCGGCAAACGAAGGCATCGGGGTGCCGTCCAGCCCAGTCATGAAGATGCGATACAGAGCGCGGTCATCGGTCCCGCATTTGAACTTGGTCTGATCGTGGAAGTCGAAGGGTTTAATGGGACGGTTTTGGTCGTCGGTCAGAGTGTCGGCAGAAGGACCATTCCCTCTGCCCGTAACGCCATGGCATTTCCAGCATTCCAGCTTTTGGAACACCGCTTGCCCGGCTACGATCCGGTCTGCGGTCAGCGCTGGCTCGGCGGGGATCTCGATCGGGGTTCCCGGCTTTTCCGTCTTCCAGCGCTCGGAGAAGTGCTTGACGTAAGCTACCAAGTCAACTCGCATCTGATCGGAGAGCGGGTTCCACGACGGCATGTTCGAGCTCTGCAGTCCTCGCCCGACGGTGGTGTACAGGTCCGCGTCGGTGGGCAGGGTACCGGTTGGTGTAGAGCGGCATTTGAAAATACCCAAGGTGAAGTTGCGCGGCTTGGGGTCGATCCAGACCGCGTTTTCCCCTTCGCCATCTCCGAGCACCCCGTGGCAACCCACGCAATAGCGGCGATAGTTCATCTTTGCATCCTGGGCATGTCCGGTGAGCTTACCGACGTGGGCTTCCATTCCCAGGTTTTGCTCTTCCTGAAATTCGGTGACTTGTGCGAAGGAGAGGCTGCAGAATGCCAGCACCACCACTGCGCACGCGATGGATTGGATCTGTTGGGTACGCATTTTCTCCTCCTTTAGAAGTCGAAGTCGAAGCCTGACATCAGGCTGCTGCTGGTTAGATCGGTTCCGGTTACCGGCGCTGTCCCCCGTTGTCGCACCCATGAATACTCGTTGTGAAAGGCGAAACCGGCGCGGCTGGTCATGATCGGCATGTAGCGAAATCCGAAAGTGTACATGTCGATGTTCCCCAAGTCGGAAGCCATGGGAGCTACTGTCGACGAACCCGCGCACGTCGCGATCGGGCAAGCCTGTTGCGACATGCGCTCCCACTCCGATCTCTGAATGAAGATGAGTTGCGGACTGTAAACATAGTGAGTTTCGAGCAAGTAGCCGTTCCAACTCGGCGCTCGCGCTCCGACGGGAAGAGGCGTTCCCGGGGTGTTGTTCCCAGGAACGGTCCCGCCCGGGAAATCACCGTAGCCGGCGCCGAACCAGGCGCTGTCCCAGCCATGCTGAGTTACGACCTGAAAGTCCAGCTTGCCGAAGTAGAACAGTCCGACAAAGCCTTCGCGGTTAAACGACCGGTTGGCCCTGCCGGAACCGGGAATGACGCTGGCGGGATCGGTGGGGCCGCCATTGGTCAAGTAGTAGGTCGGCGCTTCGCCAATCATGGCGTAGAAACCAACACGGTCCGTTCCCAGCTTGCCCACGTCAAAGGCGTGACTGGCAGCAAAGAAGCCGCTGTAGGCGTTTCCGTACGGCAAATTAACATTTCCATCCGACGAGCCAATCAAAGCCGCCGAATATCGGGTTCGGTCATTGGCCGAGTGCCCCATCAGCTCCACGCCAAGCTGGTTATCTCCAAGCTGTCCGAAGATGTTGCCATCTCCAACCGGAATGAAGTGATATGTCTCATATACACCCGAGATAGGAGTAAGCGTCAGGATGCGCTTTTCAGAAACCAAGTTATCCAGTTCGAATTTTCCCATCTTCACGTTGAGCCACGGGCTGCCAAAGAGGTTGTCAAAGCGCCCCATTACGGTCTCGAAGTGAAAGGCGCCGGTCGGGTCGGACGAGGGGAGAACGTAGAACGAAATATTCTTCTCGAGGGTGCCGCCGGTGTGGAAATCCAAGCCACTCAGGTCGAAGCCATTGCTAGTGACTTGAGCTTCGCCGGCGCCGATTCCCGCGGGCGTGTCAACCTGCACTTTGTTAGTGCTCTCCCGATGCCAGTAAGGAATGATGCGGAACGTGACCGGCCAATACGAGGGATTCTGCCAGATGGGAGCGTCCCGATCGTTCATGAGTTGATAGCCGTTGTCTTTGAACTTTTGCCCGAAGTAGTTGAGCATCGGCCAGGCTTCATGACAAGCCGAACAGCGCAGGCCGTACTTTCTGGCAAAGGCAGGAATGGCTAAGACGTTGTTAGCCGACGAAAGAACAAAAAAAACCGCCAGCAGCAGGCCAACTAAGGTCCTTCTGGGAGAAGCCATTGTGACCTCCTTACGACACAACAGCACAAAACGGACTTCCTGTTTCCACCCCAGTGCGCGCAACGCTCCGTAGATTTATCACGGTCACAAAGCGGGTGTCAAGGAGATGTCAAAGATTTGTCACGAAATTGTCTGTACCTATCTCCACGGCCAAGTTGACATGCTGCTCTCGCGCGCTGTAGAGATGGTCTAGGTGGTGCCGCGGTTGTCGAGACCTGCAGCCATGAAGCTAAAACAACTTTTGCATCTCGTGCCTTTGCTCACCTTGCTTTTATTCGCACCCCGCACACTTCACGCGCGCGGAAAGTCCACTGAAAGCTATGGCATGGGGTTGAGCGTGAGCGTTCCAGCCCCGGAACCGGAACTCCTGCAAGCGGTCGAGGACGTTGCTTCCGACGGAATTATTCAGGGCAGCAAGGAATACAACAAAGACGAATACGTTGCAGGCGCAGACGCCGTGGACAGTACTCAGGTTTTTCCCAAGTGGACCGGAGCCGGACAAGTTTTCTACAAAGTTCGAAAGAGCGCGCTGGACCCCAGAAATTTCAAAGACAGCGGAGACTCCGGTACGCTTGCCGTTCGCTATGTGGTCCAGCCAGGAGACGATAAGAACACAATTCTGAAAATCGATGCGATTTTTGTAGACGATTTTCATCGCCGTCCACATCTTTCCAACGGTTCGGTCGAAGCGGCGGAATACGCCGCCATCCAGGATCATCTCGCCGCCATGCAATTGCAGAAACAGCACGCCGCCGAAGAAGAACAGCGCCACCAGCAGGAGTTGGCCGCAAAGGAGTTGGAACGGAAGCAAAAGCAGCAGCGACTCGAGCTCTCGGTCGCGCAGGCGCCGGGCGAGAGCCTGGAGCAGCACATCCGCAATCTTCGACGTGACGCGGAACGGTTGGTGACATCCGCTGGAGGCAAGCTCAGGTCCGCTCCGTATCGCAGCGCCTCGAGCCTGAAGTCGCTGCCGCCGGGTACTGAGGTTGTGATTCTTATTTCGACTCCCTACTGGTATGGCGTCGAGACCGAAGACGGACAGCACGGCTGGCTGCATCGCAGCGAGTTGGAGCCGTTGCCTTGAGCCGGCGCCGGCGTCGAGTTGCGGTTGTGTTCTTTCTCGCCGTCTCTTGTGCGGCACAGGACCCTCCCCTCAAGAATTCGGGAAGCGAAAGGACATTCTCTCAGCCGATTGCAGTAGTGCAGGCGGCAGTGCAAAGACTGCCGGGCGGCACGTCCGGACGCTTGCCGGTGCTCGATGGATTCGTAGCACCGGGCTCGCACCCGTTGTCCGGTTACCAGCGTCCGTACTATCGGTGCGATGTTCGCATCACGCCCGCGAAGTCCGGACGATCGCTGGTGCGCGTGACCGCCAAGATTACGGCCTGGTTCAGTAGTCCGGCGCATTCGGGATACGAGACGCTCGAATCCAATGGTCGCATCGAGTCTGATCTGCTTGACCGGTTGCAGGATGCCCTGGCGATATCTTCAGCAAGCACGACCGCGCCTGCGGCCAAGCTGCCCGACAGTCCGCCGGCTCCAAGATCGGCAGCGCCGGAGATCGATGCCCCCATGCCGAGACTGCCTGATCATCCAGGCCTCTCAATCGGTGCCGGCAAAGAACAGACTAATCCCCAAGACAAAGACCTGCAGCAGGAAGCCAAAAATTTGGAAGAGATTCTGCGCAATCAATCGCACCCGACAAACTTGGTCGCGGTCAAGCAGGACGGAACCCCGGTCTTGCAGAATCCTATTGTTGATGCAAAGGTGTTGTTCCTGGCCAGCGCGGAGGATGAATTCGAAGTGCTCGACGAAACTCCGGGCTGGGTGCATGTGCGAGTCTCCGGTTTGTCACGCGGTTGGCTGCGGCGCTCGACGGTTGAGATGCTCGGTGATTCACAGCCTGGAGCCGACAACGAAGCCATGGCAGCCAGGCCGGATAATCCCACCCACACCGAAGCGAAGACCGATGCCCAATCGCCAGCGCCCTTTTCTGTGAACAGCGAGGAAATCGGAAGCTTCCCGGGGCAGTGGGCGCCACTGCGCGGCAAGAACGTGAAGATTGTTTCGCTCCAGCAGGCGCCGGGGACTGGTCGAATCACAAGTCCGCAGGAGAAGAAGCAATTCGCCGAGGGATTGTTCAAGAAGGAATCGCCGGGCCTTGCTTCAGCCGCAGCAGGGCTAGTGTTGGTCTTCGACGCCGAGGACGGGGGAATGGTGGCTACAACCCGCGCTGCACTCGAGCAGTGGAACAAGGGCGCACTATCCGAAGCAGCATTCTGGAAGCAGTGCTATCTCGATCCGCCTGAGATTCTGGGCGCGAACTGAGGCTAGTGGTGGCCCCAGTTCCACACCGGGTTTCCTTTGTCGTCCCGCAGAACCAGGGTGTCCTGGCCCTTCACTACTTCGCGCGCCAGAATCAAGTCTGCTCCGTCTTGCTTGATCTTTGATCCGGTAAATGCGATGGCATCGCCCTTGCTGAAAGTGACTCCCATATCGTCCATGAAAGACTTCGGGCACAGGTAGATGTCAACCATATCGTCGCCGTTCTTCATCAGCAGATGGGCGACTTCCTTTTCCTGCCCCTTGGGAGGAAACTTCAAGTCCTCCACCACGCCTTTCATCTTGATTTCAGTCGCGGGGTCGTACTTGGGCGGATGGGTCTGCGCAGCCGATACCCCGACCCACAAAAAGATCGCCATGATCGGAAGCAGAAAAACCTTGCCGTCGCACACAGCGGCGGAGGCACTGAAAAGACGCATGGCCTTGCTCCTTGCAGTAGGGACACGGGAAACCGGTCTCACACGGGGATCCCGTTCCTTCGTACCACCTTACGGCTTGCTAGGATTAAGCCGACCAGGATTAGGCCAATAGGTAAGCAGCGATGATCATACTACTCTTTTTTCTGGCGGAGCAGAGATTTTCCTGGGGGCAGAGTGTAGTTGGAGGCGCGGGTCGGAATCGAACCGACGTATAAAGGTTTTGCAGACCTCTCCCTTACCACTTGGGTACCGCGCCCTGCCGGATATTAAAGTAGCTGCCTGAGCGGAAAATGTCCACTTTTGGGGCCGCGGACGCAACACGCCGCGATCCTTCGCGACAGAATTGGATTCTGGAGCGGGAGACGGGGGTCGAACCCGCGACTTCGACCTTGGCAAGGTCGCGCTCTACCACTGAGCTACTCCCGCTCGATAACGGAATTATAAACGATGCAGTCGAACCAGCGAAGTTCGCGGGCGAGGCACCAGCGTCACACGCTCAGTGCCCCGTGTGCCACTGCGGATCTCTTTCCGGGGCCACGATCTCGCCATCGCGCATGTGAATGATGCGGTCGCCGTAGGCTGCGGCTTCAGGATTATGCGTGATCATCAGCACCGTCTGGCCTAATTCCTGATTCGAATGACGCAGCATCTTGAGGACAATTTCCGAGTTCTTTGAATCCAGGTTACCGGTAGGTTCGTCGGCCAGCACAATGGCCGGGCGATTGATGAGCGCACGAGCCAGCGCCACTCGTTGCTGCTCGCCGCCCGAGAGTTCGGAGGGCCGGTGATTCAGGCGTTTGCTGAGTCCCAGCAGACCGACGATCTTGTCGAAGTGGCCGGTATCGCGGTCGCCGTTTTTGCCTGCGATGTCAATGGCGACGTCAATATTCGAACGGGCGTCGAGCGTAGGCAGCAGATTGAATTTTTGGAACACAAAGCCGATTTTCTTTTTGCGCATGCGAGTGCGCGCCGCATCGGAAAGGGCGGCGAAATCGGTGCCGTCAATCAGGACCTTGCCGGAGTCGGCCTGCGTCAGACCTCCCAGGAGATAGAAGAGGGTTGACTTGCCGCTACCCGAAGGCCCGACCACAGCGACGAACTCTCCCTTCTCCACCTGAAAGGAGATTCCGCGCAGCGCGGGCACTTCAATCTTGCCAATGTGGTAGGTCTTGTGAAGCTCAATCGCTTCGATGATGGCTGCCATCTGAAGTATTGATCTTACAACAAGGTTGGTGTGGCGCGGACGGGGCTTTGTTCCGGGCGCACTTGTCCGCGTAGGCATGCCGCAAACCGCTTTTCGCCGGCGGCGAAAAGTGGGCTCAGAAGAATCCCGCGAAAGCCTACGCGGAAGCAACGCGATAGGGAGTAGGAGAGGGCGGAACTTGCTGGCGGGCATGAGCGCGTTTGGGCCCGCGCTTGCGCACCAAGAGAAGGCGGATTCTTTCCAGCAGGTCGGCCGGAGCGTACATTCCCTTGGCGAGAAAAACGTCAGCGCCAGTTTCCTGTTCATAAATTTTGACCTTGCCGGAGAGCAGGATGGCAGGAGTTTCCGGCGACAGGCCTTTCACGCTTTGCACCAGTTTCGAGCCGTCAATTCCCGGCATGACGAGATCGGTGAGTACCAGGTCCACGCCGCCCTGGGCGAAGCGGTTGAGCGCTTGTTGTGCATCCGAGTAGGCCAGCACGCGGTAGCCGCGGGTTTCCAGCATGACCTTTCGGATGGAGAGTGATTGTTCGTTGTCATCAACACAAAGGATCGTTCTCTTGGGTTTCATTTCACGGGCTTTCTTTAAGAGCGCGGAATACTCCGCGCACGAAAAAGTTCACAAATTGTTGGTTGAAAAATCTACCAGAGCGAACTGAATCCTATCGGCGCAAGCCTCGCATGTAAAGTGGCGCCGAAGCCAACGCGAGTTTTCCTCATTGCAAATTGGCAGGGTTTGTGCGCAGCCACGTTTTGCGCGGACTTGGTGGCCTGTGCATTTAAAACAAAAGTTCTCCGCGCAAAACTTCAACAACATTTCCACCGACGCGTACATTAACCACTCTGCCATCGTGTCGTGAGGCACGGACAAAAATCCGGCTGGGACGTTTCATCTCGACGCCTTGCTCGATCAGAACCCGTTCGTTGGGTTGTGCAACGCCATGCTCAACCATCCATGCCGCAGCGCAGCCAGAAGCCGAGCCCGTGGCGGGATCTTCGCCGTTGTAGAAGAGCATGCGAGCGTGCAGGCGGGCGTCGGGATCCACCGTCTCGCGCGAAACGCAAAAGAAAAATTTTCCGCCCGAGGCAGCGAGATACTCTGAGGCGCGCTGCTGATTGATCTGCAACCGGCGGATTGCCTCCAGGGTGCGAATGGGTAGTACGGTGAAGGGAACGCCCGTGGACACGCTCTGGATGGGAAGTTCCGGGTCAATGTCTGCAACCGGGATCCCAGTGACTTCGGCGATTTTCCGCCGGTCGTGGACTTGCCCAAAGATTGGGTCGGTCTGCGTCATCTCCCCGAATGCGAGCTGACCGGGAGTTTCATCGAATTGAACCGGGATGGTCCCCACGTTGAGGTCGAGTCTGATCTGGCTCGCGCCGGAGTCTCCGCGCAGCGCGAATGCCGTGCCCAGCGTGGGATGGCCAGCGAACGGCAGTTCTTCCTGGACGGTGAAGATGCGAACCCGCACTCCGCGTTCGCGCTCGGTGGCGGGGTCACGAGGGAAGATGAACGTGGTTTCGGACAGATTCATTTCGCGGGCAATGGCCTGCATTTCTTCGCCGCTCAGGCCGCTGCCGTCCGAAAATACCGCCAGCGGATTGCCCTGGAGCGGGTGGGAAGTGAACACGTCAAACTGGACGAATGGAAGCCGGCGGGAAGAGGAGGTCATGCGGGATTGGATTCAGGAACCAATCCGAAGGAGCAGCAAAGTTTTTCTATCCGCCCCTGCGTCACCTCGTTTGACGACCCTCCTTGCCCTGCGTATCCTAATCCCTATGCGAATTTGCCTTACGCCGTGCAGTTGTTGTTGTCGCGCGCCGGTGTGTGGGTAGCTGAAAGTTTCCGGCCCACCCGGCGCAACGCGGGTGGGTTTTATTTTTCCGCCAAAGAAACATTCGCGGCCGTCAGAGGCCCTCGGGCAGCGTCCGGAAACGAATTCAATTCACGAGGAGATCACAAATGAGCACCGCAACTTTGAACCCAGCCGACACTAATCGAATTCCGCGCATCAACGAAACCGCCCCAGACTTCACCGCCGAAACCACGCAGGGCACCATTCGTTTCCATGAATGGATTGGGGACGGATGGGCGATCTTATTTTCGCACCCCAAGGACTTTACCCCCGTGTGCACCACCGAACTCGGATATATGGCGGGATTGCAGCCGGAATTTGCCAAGCGCAACACCAAAATCATTGGCTTGAGCGTGGATCCGGTAAGCAACCACAGCAAGTGGGCCGCGGACATCGAGGAGACCCAGGGCCACAAAGTGAATTATCCGATGATCGGTGACCCGAAGCTGGAAATAGCCAAGCTTTATGGAATGTTGCCGGCCGATAGCGGCGACACCTCTGAGGGCCGCACTGCCGCCGACAACGCCACTGTGCGTACGGTTTTCGTGGTCGGTCCGGACAAGAAGATCAAGCTGCAGCTCAGCTATCCGATGACCACCGGCCGCAACTTCGACGAGGTCCTGCGGGTGCTGGATTCGATGCAGCTCACCGCCAAGCACAAGGTAGCCACGCCGGTGAACTGGAAGCAGGGCGACGATGTCATCATCGTCCCCGCGGTGTCGAACGAGGAAGCGCAGCAGAAGTATCCCGAGGGCTGGAAGACGCTCAAGCCGTATTTACGGGTAGTGAAACAACCGAAGTAGCGCAGGAAATTCGAGCCACGGATTTACACGGATCTTCACCGATAGAGTTTAATCGATGAAGATCCGTTGCCGCAGGCGGGAAATCCCTCCTTAATTGTCGAAGAGTCGCACCGTAGCGCAAACCGGGACGCGAGTCAATCGGCGAGGGAACCTGTTAATCTTGAAAACCGCGAGAAAGCAGGGGAAGCGCATGCGGTCCGGTGATCGTCCCGGTCTTCAAAACCGGCGGGCGGCGTCTTTCGGCGTCGCCGATGGGTTCGACTCCCATTCGCTTCCGCCACTTTTCAACAACAGTTTGGCGGGGACGTCGTCATCCTCTCTGATCCCAACTTTGGCAGCCTATTTGTCCTGATGGGTTAATACGAAACGATTCCGCACATCCCCCGGTGGGCCCCGCTTGATGTATCGGTAGAACCGCAACTCGCCTCGCTGTTTCCAATACGGCGCATCGTAAATATCGATTCCTGGCCCAGAGCGCAGGGAGCTGAAAAAAGCGTGCTGCGCCGGATTGACTATGATTCCTACGTGGCCAGGCCAAACCACAAGGTCCCCGGGTTGGGCATGCGCCACCCGCTGAAATTCATTGGTGCCGACATAGAGACTGGAAGAGCTCACGTACGGATAGGGAAACCCAGCGCGAGCATAGATTGCGTGTACTAGGTGCGAACAATCAGCCTCAGAATGTAAGCGTCCGCGGGAGTCGAGGGCTGCCGAAATCACAGACAAGCCGTCATCCGGGGTCAATGTCCGAGAGGCAGGTGGGAGATGATGTCGGCCCGCATTCTGGTTCGAGCTTCCCACTTTCTGAATCTCTCGTTGTGCCGGCGAGGGGTAGGGAGCGAGTCCGTACACAATCAATGCCGCGATTGCGCGTCGTGTATTGAACCGCATACTCGGTATTGTGATGCGGTATTGGATACCGGAGCAGGTTACGCTGGTACAACGTCATCCGACGTGCGAACGGGGCACACGTGTGAGCGCCGGCACCGTCCCGTGCGGCGACTTGCTCTCATAAGCCGGTTCAACAGAGTATCCCTGGGTGAAACCGCCTCAGTCGGCGGCGTGCGATATGCTGTACCTCGCTCCGATTTCCGCGGAAGCTCGCAGCAGGGCGTCCAGGGGCTTGAGCGTCGGCAACTGTGCTCCGGACTGCTGGAGCGCTTCCAGCAGCTTTTCCGTGGGAATGTTTCCTACCAGAGCGTCCTGCGCGAAGGGACATCCGCCGAGCCCGCCGATCGCGGAGTCGAAGCGCCGGCAGCCGGCTTCATAGGCGGCCAAAACCTTTTCTGCCGCTGCTTCCGGGCGGCTGTGCAGGTGGGCTCCGATATCGAGATAGCCGAACTTGTCGATCACGGCGGAAACCAGCGAGCGAATCTGCCCGGGTGACGCCAGGCCGACGGTGTCGGCCAGCGAGACCATCTTTATTCCGCTCACTTCCAGAATGTCCACCGCGGCGAGCACTTCGTCGGCGTCCCAGGGGTCGCCGTAGGGGTTGCCGAATGCCATCGAGATGTACACCACCAGGTCGAGGCCGGCGTCGTCAGCCTTGTTTTGGATTTTCTCCAGCTCATCGACCGATTCTTCCGGCGTCTGGCGCTGATTGTTGCGGAGAAACGTGGGCGAAATGGAATAGGGGAAGCCCAGCGTGGTTACCGCGTGCGTGTTGATCGCCCGCTGCGCGCCTTTTTCGTTGACCACGATGCCGATGATCTCAAGGTCGTCCGGCGGGTCGAGGTCTTTGAGCACAGCCTCGGAGTCCGACATCTGTGGCACGGCCTTTGGCGAAACGAACGAGGCAGCGTCGATGTGCTTGAAGCCGGCGCTGATCAGTGCCTTCAGGTAGTCAACTTTCAGGTCGGCAGGGATCTGGCCCTGCAGGCCTTGCCAGGCATCGCGGGGGCACTCGATGAGTTTGACGGGGGCGGACATGTTCACGGGCTATCTTAAATGTGCGAGGGAGAAATTTCCTCTGTGAAACTCTGTGTCCTCCGTGGTCCAGGGTTTCAGGCTTTTAACCACAGAGGACACAGAGTTTCACAGAGTCTTAAGCTCTTTGGGCGCCGCCGAGTTGCTGTAGCGCGGGTACAAGCACCGCCGACCAATCGGCGACTTCATCTTCGCGCAGCGTACGCTCATGCGACTGGAAAATCGCGCGTAGGAGTATCGAGTATTTTCCCGCGGGGACGGAGCCGCCGCGGAAGATCTCGATGGGCGAAAAACTCCGTAGCTCGCGCAGGCTGAGGCCCTGCACAGCGGACTGAATCTTGTCGAAGGTCACCTTATCGTCGAACAGGAATGAGAAATCGCGCTCCACGCCGGGGAATCGAGGCAGCGGCTCGTACCGGATCTCGCGGAGATCGCGTGTGTAGAGAAGGTCCGCGAGAACCTCTGCCACGAAAACTTCCTGCCGCAATTTGCGTGCCGCCGCAACCTGCGGATGTAGTTGGCCGAACTGCGCCACGGGTTCGCCGTCCATCAGCGCTCGGGCGGAGCGGCCTGGATGGTAATAGTCGGCAGTCTGCGTGTCGAACGTGAGGAATTTGTGCTGGAACGCCCGCAACAAAGTTTCAACGTCGCCTTTGAAGGAGCGAAAAATGTCCAATTCGTTGGTTCCTTTACTGGTATCGAGCACGCTGCCTTGCGGAATGGCGCGCCTGATCGCAGGTACGGTCGCGCCCAGGCAGACGCGAGCACGTTCTGTCGTCGCGGCCCCGCAGGCCTCGTACACGTCTCCCATCTCGAATAGGCGGACGTCTTCTGTTCCGCGATTCAGGTTGTAGGCCAACATGTTCAGCATTCCCGGCAGCAGCGAGCTGCGCATGAGCGAAGCCTCTTCGCTTAGCGGGTTCGCCAGCTCGACCACAGGACTGGATGAAAAATTCTCCGCGTCGTCGTGGGCGATGAAGCTCAGGGAGACCGCCTCGTTATAGCCGAGCGCGAGCAGGGAAGATCGAAGCTTCGCTTCTTTGGCGGCGCGCGGACCTTCCACGACCGCGCCGGAAAACGCCGGCAGAGTGCTGGGGAAATTGTTGTAGCCATGCAGCCGGGCGATCTCTTCGATCAGGTCGATTTCGCGCTCCACATCCAGTCGCCAGGTTGGAATACGGACCGAAAATTCGGGCTGCGCGCCAGGTTCGGGGACCAGTTCGAAGCCGAGGCGGTTGAGAATTGCGACGATCTCGTGTGTCTCAAGCTTGCTGCCGAGAATGCGTTGTGCGCGCGAAATGCGAAGCACAACCGGCGCCTGATCAATTTCGCGCGCGATGGCGTCAATCGGGTTGCCATCCAATTCACCGCCGCCGGATTCGATGATTCGTTGCGCGACCAACGCGCAGGCCAGCGGAGTGGCTCCGTAATCCGCGCCGCGCTCGAAACGATGTGAGGCGTCGGTGTGCATCCCGAGACGCTTGGCAGTCTTGCGAACGGCGACCGGATCGAACCAGGCCGACTCGATCAGGATGTTTTTCGTTTTCTCAGTGATCATGGTGTCGAAGCCGCCCATCACTCCGGCGAGGGCGACGGGCTTCTTTGCGTCAGCGATGATCAAATCTTCAAGTGAGAGCTTGCGGTCAACACCGTCGAGAGTTTTCAGAGTTTCGCCGCTACGTGCACGCCGGACGATAATTGTTCCGCCTTCGAGTAGGTCGAGATCAAACGCGTGCGTGGGATGGCCCATTTCCCACAGCGTGTAATTCGAAGCGTCGGCTGCGTTGTTGATGGAGCGCTGATCCACCAGAGCCAGACGGCTGGCAATTTTCTCAGGCGAGGCCTTGATCTTTACTCCGCGGACGATCTGGGCCGTGTATCGTGCGCAACCTTCCCTATCCTCAATATCGATTTGAAAGGGCACGGCTTTAGCCGTGCCGTTAAGCGCAATCGAAGAGTTGGCGGCTCTAGCCGCTTTGGTCTCGACGGGTTTCAGCCCGAGGCCGTAGATCGCCGCCGTCTCGCGCGCGACGCCATAGTGATTCATCGCGTCAGGCCGATTCGTTCCGATCTCCATTTCGAAGACCGTGCTCGTGCCCTCGCCGGAAACGCCCTCGACCGCGATGCCAATCGCAGTCAAGTCTTCGGCGAGGCGGCGCTCGTCCACCGTAAGATCAACGAATTCGCGCAGCCAATTTGAAGAGAGCTTCATTATTCAAGGGCAACGACCAACGACTGACGACTGCCTTACCCAAATTGCTCCAAAAACCTAACATCCCCCTGGAAGAACAACTGCAAATCATCCAGCCCGTACTTCAACATCGCAATTCGGTCCACGCCCATGCCGAAGGCGAAGCCGGAAATCTTTTCTGGGTCGTAGCCGTTGTGCTTTACGAACTCGAATACGTTCGGATCAACCATTCCGCAGCCGAGGATCTCAATCCATCCCGTCTGCTTGCAGGGGCGGCATGGCGCGCTATCAGTGCCGCGCTTGCCGCTGCCGCCGCAGATGAAGCAGGAGACGAACATCTCCGCGCTGGGCTCAGTGAAGGGAAAGAATGACGGACGGAAGCCGGTCTTCACGCTCGATCCGAAGAGCGCTTTCATGGCGTGGTCGAGCGTGCCTTTCAAATCGCCGAAAGTGATGTTGGTGTCCACGGCGAGGCCCTCGACCTGATGGAACATGGGCGAGTGGCTGGCGTCGGGAGGGTCGTTGCGATGGACCTTGCCGGGTACCAGAATCCGCAGCGGCGGTTTCAGCTTCTCCATGGTGCGAATTTGCACTAGTAGTCGGTCTCGATCACCGGACCTTCGGCGACTGAATATCCGAGATTACGGAAGACGGCGATGATCTCGTTCATGGTGCGGATAATCGGGTGCTCGGCGCCGATGGGACGGCGGATGCCGGGGAGGGAGATGTCGAGTGCGGCGTTCGATTTCGAGGGGGCAGGCTGCTGGAGTGCGGCTTCGACTTTTTGTTCGACTTCCTTCTTGAGGGCGTTGACGCGCTGGCCGACTTCGCGTTTGGCGTCTTTTGGCGCGGCCTTCAGCCAAAGGTCGTTCACTTGGGTGAGGATGCCGTCTTTGCGGGCGAGCCAGCGGTCGCGGAAGGCTTTGCGGTCAGCGTCGTTGCCGAGCTGTTCCGATTCTTTTTGCAACGCCGCGAGCAGATCAGCGACGGCCTTGTCGAGCGCCGCCGGCGAGAAGTCCTTCAGTTTGGGGACAGTGTACGCCACGTTTATTTCGCCCCTTCGGGGCTTGGTTGTTTCGCTTGTGCTACCCAGGGCTTACGCCTGGGCTGTATTCGTGCGCCGCTTCGCGGCTTGCTACCCGCTCCTGACTGTGTTTTCGCCGGTGAAGATCTTCTTCGTTCCCAGCGAACAGCAGGTTCCTCGACTCCGCAAGATCATTCGCTTTGCGAATGATCTTGCTCCGCTCGGAATGACAGAGCCATTAAGAGAATGACAGCAAGTAGGAATGACAGAAGTATAAGGGAATCGCGCGGCGGCATGGCGGAAGCCATGCCACGACACGAACCCCTTCAGTCACGCTATTGCTGATGGCTGACGGCTGAAACCTGACGGCTGTTTTACGCTGCCCCGCCGAGAGCGCCTTTCGCCTGCTCGGCGAGGCTCTTAAAGGCTGCAGCGTCTTTCACCGCCAGATCAGAAAGGATCTTGCGGTCCAACTCTATGCCGGCGACTTTCAGCCCGTGGACGAACTGGCTGTAGCTCAGGCCGTTCAGCTTGGCGGCGGCGCCGATGCGGACGATCCACAGCGAGCGGTATTGGCGTTTTTTCTGCTTCCGCCCGGAATAGGCGAATTTCAGGCCGCGTTCTACGGCTTCTTTCGCCGAGCGGTAGAGTTTGGATTTGGTCAGGAAATAACCGCTGGCGCGGTCGAGTATCTTTTTGCGTTTGGCGCGGCGTTTAGTCCCGCGTTTTACACGAGGCATGGGGTTGCTCCTTTTTACCTTCTATTTAGCGGCTGGAGGCAGGATTTGCCTCTTCACTCGCTTGCGCGATCTTCTGCGCTTTTTCCCGTGACACTCGGCGCAGCGGAGACGAAAAAGCCATTAACCACAAAGGGCGCTAAGGTACACGAAGGGAAATTCCCTAGTACGGAATCATTCTCTTGACTTTTGGCGTATCCGCGTCGCTGACCAGAACCGAGCTGCGAAGGCCGCGCTTCCGCTTTTTGTCTTTCGAGGTCAAGATGTGTCGTAAGAAAGCATGTGACCGCTTCACTTTCCCGCTGGCGGTCTTTTTGAAGCGCTTGGCGGCGCCTTTGTGTGTTTTTAATTTCGGCATGAAATCTCCTCAAAAAGCCGTCAGCAGCCGTCAGCTTTCAGCAAAAAATCGCTAACCGGCCCAGCTATGCCTGACGTGCTGCCGCTACCGGCTTCTCTCCCGGCTTTTTCGCGCTCGGCGCCAGGATGGCGTGCAGCGTGTTACCTTCCTGCCGCGGACGGAACTCGACAATTCCGCGATCGCCAATATCTTTGATCAGGCGCTCCAGGATCTGCCGTCCCAGTCCGGTACGCGTCATTTCGCGCCCACGGAAAAAAATCGTTGCCTTGACCTTGTCGCCGTCGTCCAGAAAACGCAGCACGTGGTTTTTCTTGGTCTCGTAATCGTGGTCGTCCACGTTGATGCGGAATTTAACTTCCTTGACGGTGATTGTCTTCTGGTGCTTTTTGGCTTCGCGCTCTTTCTTTTCCTGCTGATAGAGAAACTTCCCATAATCCATGATGCGGCAAACCGGAGGTTGCGCTGTGGGGGAAATCTCGACCAGATCCAAGTTCTTTTCGCGGGCCATCTTGAGCGCTTCAAAGGGAGGCATGATGCCGATCTGCTCACCCTCGTCGCCAATCACGCGGATTTCGCGCGCCCGAATACGATCATTGGTTCGGATAAAACGCTTATCGATACAAACCTCCGTCCACTTTTTAACCGTGTGGGGATGAAGAATTATAACATCAGCCGTCCGCGGTCAGCTATCAGGTATCAGGAAGAGCGAAGGCAGCGGCGGACGGACGGCACTTGGCATTTAGCACTTAGCCTTTTCCCCCTGACAGGTCTTGCCGACCAAACGCCAAGTGCTAAGTGCTGCTCGACCCCAGCTTCTGTTCTACCAACGCCTCGACCCGTTTCATCACCTCATCTTCAGATAACGAAGTAGAATCGAGAATGGTGGCATCTGGCGCCGGCTCTAGAGGAGAGGTGGCCCGCGTCCGGTCGCGGCGGTCGCGCTCGCGCAACTCAGCCGCCGTGGACTCGGCGGAAGCTCCACCCGAGTGCCGCTGCTGGATACGCCGCCGCTCGCGAATTACCGGGTCGGCGTCAAGAAAAATCTTCACATCTGCATCGGGGAAAACCTTTGTCCCGATGTCGCGGCCTTCCATTACCACTCCGCCGGCAGCTCCCAGTTCCCGCTGCCGAGCGACCATCCACTCGCGGACTTCGGGATGCACGGAGACTCGCGAAGCCGCTTGCGATACGTCCGTCTCGCGGACGCGCTGGGTGACGTCACGGCCGTCGAGCAGAACGCGGTTTCCGCCAATGGTCGGTTCAATTTGGATGCGCGATTTTTCGGCCAGCGCGGCGAGGGCGGCTTCGTCGTCGAATGAGATGTCCCACTCAATGGCCTTCAGCGCCAGGGCACGGTACATGGCGCCACTTTCCAGATTCACATAGCCCAGCTTGCGGGCCAACCGCGACGCAATGGTGCTCTTTCCGGCGCCCGCGGGGCCGTCAATGGCAATGATTAATTTGCGGGGAGTGGGATCGGTCATTTCCGGGAGTGATTGTACAACGGGCGAATGCCGCCGCCGTTGTGCAGAATCAGCTATGTAATTCGGTTTGGCGGCTCGGTTGGGCTTGTGTTACCTGAATCAGCGAGCGGTTTCCCACGTGCACGAAATTCAGTTCGCGCGCGGACATCAACCCGTTTACCGAGTCGCGAACTCGGGAGCGCGGGACGAACTTTCCGAAGAAGGATTCCAGTTCCTGCTGATCGGCGGCGATGACGCATTCCAGATATTTCGACAGCAGCGCAGAGAGCGCCTCGCCCTGGGAGCAATTCACGCCCTCGGCGACGGCTTCTGGAGACCAGCGCTGCAGCACGTCCCATGAAGCGCCCTCGCGCTCGTCATAATCCACACGGGTGATGCGCAGTTTTGACCACAGTTCCGCCAGCGACCTATCGAGCGCAGCGACGGAAATGCCCTTGCCGACGTCCTCCAACAGCTTCGCCTTAGAAATTGGGCCTTTGCGATGAATGACCTGATAGGTGTCGCAGGCAAGTTCAGAGTATGGCGATCTGGGCCCCGGCTGCGGCGGCTGCTTGGGAGTCCGCTCCCCAACCAGGGTGTAGAAATAAGGAAAGACCGAAGGCGAAACCAGGAGCGCATTGTTTTCGTCGCCGAGGTTAGCTTCGTAAGCCGACTTGTCGCGCAGCAGGCGGATCATCAGATCGGTCGCATCGCGGGCCTCCGGATCGAGGAATGCCCGGCGCCGAGGCAGCCGCGCGTCTGATCCATACCATGCGCCAATGAAAGTCGGCAGCAGCAGCGGCGGCCGCGAAGGATAGGTCAGGCAGAATCCGGCGGACTCGATAAAGCTGCGGGCATCATCAAGCGTGCGCACAAGCGCGCCGTTGAGGCACCACTTTTCGCGGCGAAGCTGGTCGAGTTCGTCAGAAGTCATGGGAAGCAGTTCTTAGCTCTTGGCTGTTAGCTCTTAGCTTGTAGCTCATGGATCCTCAAAGTCTCGTAACTCAAAACTCTCTTCAGACTACAAAGCTCCAGAGCAATCGTGATGTCTGAAGCTAAGAGCTAAGAGCCAACAGCTAAGAGCCGATTTTTAGATTCTCTTAAACGCCCGCTGAATGTCCTTCATCGAGTATCGCAGAACTACGGGCCTTCCGTGTGGACAAGACATGGGGCATTCCGTCTTTGCCAGTTCGGCCAGCAGCCATTCCATTTTATTTTGTTCCAGTTGCATATTCACTTTGATGGCGGCGTGGCACGCGATTGAGGCTGCGATGCGGCCACGAATCTGCTCCAGGTTTAGGCCTTGCTCCTCGCGGGAAAACTGGTCGAGTAGCTCGTGGAGCATGGACTCAACTTCTCCGGCTTGAATCCCGGCGGGAGCGATTTTGACCGCGATGCTACGTGCGCCGAAAGGCTCGGCTTCGAAGCCGTTCCTCTGTAGTTCGTCGGAAATCTCTGAGAAGATGGCCTGCTGGGCCGGAGTCAGTTCGATCACAATCGGCATCAGCATGCGCTGGCTCTCGACTTGCTGCCGGGCGCGCTGGCGCGACACTCTCTCGAACAGCACGCGTTCATGGGCGCAGTGCTGGTCAATGATCCATAGACCGTCGCGATTTACCGCCAGGATGAACGAGTCGCGCAACTGGCCCAGCGGCTTCAGGGAGGCGAGAACCGGTGTCACATCGCCGATCGGCTCGAATTCTTCGATCAGAGATTCGTCTTCGAGTGGGGGAGCGCAACGGTCTCCGCCGAATGTTTGCGGCTCTCCGGCAAACGCCTGCTGGGGAAAACGCGCGACCGGGACGGCCGCATTGGCCTCAATCGTGATTCCTTCATAAAAATGAAAGCGCTCGGCAATCACCGGTTGTGGTGGCGCTTGCAAGGCGAATGCATCCGGGACGGCGGCGCCGTAGAAGTTTGTCAGCGGCCCGCTGGCTTCGGCTGCTGTCCGTGCTCCCGGTGTCAGCGAGGGACTCGCCGTTGGATGGGCGCGGATTTCGGTCACAAACTGGGGCACCGGACGCGCCTTCATCAGCGCCGCGCGCACCGAATCGCGAAGGAAATCATGCATGACCGACTGCTGGCGGAAGCGGACTTCGGTCTTTGAGGGGTGCACGTTCACATCCACTTCTGCGTTCGGAATTTCAAGAAACAGCAGCGCCACGGGGAAAACCGTCGGCGGCAGAATGTTGCGATAGGCTTCGGTCAGCGCATGCTGAATCAGGCGGTCGCGGATGAGGCGGCCGTTGACGAAGGTGTAAATGGAATTGCGGTTCAGTTTCTGAAGCTCAGGTTTGGAAATAAATCCGTGTAGGCGCAAGCTGCCGGGATCTGCGGCGTGCGCGCCCTCCCCGTCCTCATCGTCTTCCTTGCCCCGCCACGGCGGAGGCTGAGGAAGCCCGATGCGTGCCAGTGGCACGTCGGCCGCAACCGAGATCAGCTGGTCGAGAACGTCCTTGCCAAAAACCTGGTAAACGCGGTCGCTGTAACTGGCGACTGGAGGCGCGACCAACACGGCATTCGTAGACGAGTGCAACTCAAAGTGCTTTTCCGGATGCGCCAGCGCATAGTGCGTAACCAGAGAAGCGATGTGCGAAAGCTCGGTTGATTCCGCCTTCAAAAATTTCTTGCGCGCGGGTGTATTAAAGAAGAGGTCGCGAATAGTGATGGAAGTCCCGACCGGAAGGCCGGCTTCTTCCACGCGAAAAATCTTTCCGCTGGTAATTTCGACGATGGTGCCTGAGTCCTGGTCGGAAGCGCGGGTCTCAAGGCGCAGGCGCGACACTGACGCGATCGAAGGCAAGGCTTCGCCGCGAAAGCCCAGAGTCGAGATGTTCAGCAGGTCTTCCGCGTTCTTGATTTTCGAAGTCGCGTGGCGCTCGAAGGCCAGTAGAGCGTCGTCGCGCACCATGCCGCAACCGTCGTCGGTGATCTGGATGAGCTTCTTGCCCCCGGCCTCGATCTGAATCTTGATGCGCGTGGAGCCGGCATCGAGGGCGTTTTCCAGGAGCTCTTTCACTACCGAGGCAGGACGTTCGACAACTTCTCCGGCAGCGATCTTGTTGGCAACGTGCTCGGGAAGGACGTGAATGCGGCCCATGGGATTCGATTTAGTTTGGCAGATGGGAGCGGGGAAGGCAAAAGGGAACAAGCACGGAAGGCTGTCCTCGCGCCGGACCGAACAGGAAAGGCACATCGCCTCGGCCCTGGAGTTAGGCGAACAATTTGCGAAACTGCGAATCTCGGAATAAAATAGACGGATGTCTCCTCTCGCCTGGGCGCACCCGCTCGTCGCCGAATGGTTCACCAACAAGTTCGGCACGCCCACCGAGCCGCAGGAGTTGGGCTGGCCGCACATTCTTGCCGGGCGCACCACTTTAATCTCCGCGCCCACCGGCTCTGGCAAGACGTTGGCTGCGTTTCTGGCCTGCATTGATCGCCTCGTGCGCAAGGCGCTTACTGGCGATTTGCAGGACAGAACTGAGGTCCTCTACGTCTCGCCGCTGAAGGCGCTGGGCAACGACATTCAGAAGAATCTCGAACTCCCGCTGGGCGAAATTCTGCAGATGGCGGGGGAGCGCGGCATGCTGATGCCGCAGATTCGCACTGCGGTCCGCACCGGCGACACGCTGGCGCACGAGCGGCGGGCCATGCTGAAATGTCCGCCGCATATTTTGGTTACCACTCCGGAGTCGCTCTACATCCTGCTGACCGCAGAAAAGAGCCGGGCGATTCTGCGTGACGTCGAGACCGTGATCGTGGACGAAATCCACGCCGTCGCCGATGACAAGCGCGGGGCGCATCTGACGCTGTCGCTGGAACGACTGGAAGCGCTGACCCATCGTCCGCCGGTCCGCATTGGGCTCTCCGCCACCCAGAAGCCAATTGAAGATGTTGCGCATTTTCTGACTGGGAACGGTCGTCCGGATCCGGTCATTGTCAACATTGGGCACAAGCGCACGCTTGATCTGGCGGTGGAAATTCCGGCCACACTGCTGGGACCAATCGCCAGCAATGAGATGTGGGAAGAAATCTATACCCGCATCGTCGAGCTTTCCGAGCAGCACCGCTCGACGCTGGTTTTTGTGAACACGCGCCGACTGGTGGAGCGGGTTGCGCATCATCTGGCGGAGCGGATTGGGGAAGACAATGTCGGTGCGCATCACGGAAGCTTGTCGCGCAAACTGCGGCTGGCGGCCGAAAAGAGGCTGAAAGAAGGGCAAATCAAAGTTTTGATCGCGACGGCTTCGCTGGAACTGGGAATTGATATCGGCACAGTGGATCTGGTCATTCAGATCAGTTCGCCTCGGGCGATAGCCGTTGCTCTGCAACGAGTGGGGCGGTCGGGCCACTGGCGGGGCGCTGTCCCCAAGGGACGGTTCTTCGTTACGACCAGAGACGACTTGATGGAATGTGCGGCTTTGGTGCGGGCGATTCGGCACGGTGATCTCGACCGGCTGATGATTCCAGATTCGCCCCTGGATGTGTTGGCGCAGCAGATTGTGGCGACCTGCGCGGCAGGGGGCGGAGATGCCCGTGTGGCGCGGACATTCCTGTCCGCGAATGCAGTGGATGCGAATTCAGGGGATGCTCCTAAAGGGAGAGAGCAAGATTTCTCAACCGGCACTCGGACAAGAATGTCCGAGCCACACGAGCCAGGGCCTCACGAGTCGGACCAGGGGTGGGACGAAAATACAATGTTCGCGCTGGTCAAGCGGGCTTATCCCTATCGCAATCTTTCGCGGGAGCTTTTCGACTCCATCATCGAGATGCTGTCGGAAGGCATTGCGTCGCGGAGGGGCCGCTATGGCGCATACATCCATCACGACCGGGTGAATCGCAAACTGCGGGCGCGGCGGGGAGCGCGGCTGGCGGCGATTACTAGCGGAGGAGCGATTCCAGAGACGGCGTTGTTTACGGTCGTTGCCGAGCCCGAAGGAATTATGGTTGGCACGCTCGACGAAGATTTTGCGGTCGAGAGCAATGCCGGGGACATCATGCTGCTGGGCAATACATCGTGGCGCATAAGGCGCGTGGAAGGCAAGTCGGGCCGCGTGCTGGTGGAGGATGCACATGGCGCGCCGCCCACGGTTCCGTTCTGGCGCGGCGAAGCTCCGGCGCGCACGGAAGAACTTTCGTTCCATGTTGCGGAACTCAGGCGGGAGATCAGCGAACGGCTGCAGGGAATTTCTCCGGTAGCGTTATCGCCAAAAATTCCGCAGGTTGCCGACACCGTCGCTTGGCTGGGGCAAGAGTGCGGTCTCGATGAATCCGGCGCCTCCCAGTCCATCCAATACATTCTCGAAGGGCGCGCGGTGCTCGGCGACGTTCCCACGCAGAGCACCGTCATCGCCGAGCGCTTCTTCGACGAGGGCGGAGGAATGCAGTTGGTCATCCACGCACCTTTTGGCGCCCGCATCAACAAGGCCTGGGGACTGGCCCTGCGCAAGCGCTTTTGCCGCAGTTTTAATTTCGAATTGCAGGCCGCAGCGACTGATAATGGCCTGAACATTGCCCTTGCCGAACAGCACAGTTTTCCGCTGGGAGATGTTTTTCATTTTCTGAATGCGGAGACGGTGCAGTCGGTTCTGGAGCAGGCGGCCCTGGCTTCGCCGATCTTCGGCACGCGCTGGCGTTGGGATGCCAATCGCTCGCTCGCACTCCTGCGTTTCCAGGGTGGGAAGAGAGTTCCGCCGCAGATTCAACGCATGCGCTCTGACGACCTGCTGGCCTCAGTTTTTCCTGACGTTGCCGCCTGCCAGGAAAACATTGTTGGCGACGTTCAGATTCCTGATTATCCTCTGGTCAAGGAAGTGATGAAAGACGTTCTCACCGAGGCCATGGACATTGAAGGGGTAAAGGAGCTCCTGCGGCGTATGGAAGACGGTCGCATCCGGTGCATTGCTGTGGACACGCCGGTGCCTTCGCAGTTCTCACACGAAATTCTGAATGCGAATCCTTACGCATATCTCGACGACGCTCCGCTGGAGGAACGCCGCGCCCGCGCGGTTGAGATGCGGCGGATTCTGCCGGAGTCGGTCCTCGAAGAAGTCGGCAAGCTGGATCCCGCGGCTATCGAGCAAGTGCGGGAAGAAGCCTGGCCCGACGTGCGCGATGCCGATGAGTTGCACGATGTGCTGCATACGCTGATTGCATTTCCGATTTCGGAGTTTGGTTCAGACCGTGTGGGGACGGGCGCCCTCGCCCGTCTGGTGGAGCGAAGCTCGACATACTGGCTGCCATTCTTTGAGCAGCTCTCAGCACAAGGCCGCGCGGCGGTTGCAAAAGGCGGCAGTCGCCGCCACTGGGTCGCCGCCGAACGCCGGAAAGCATTCACCAAGTTGTTCCCGGGAGATGAGTTTCAAGGAGTTGCGTCGGAAATTGAAGTTGGAGACATTTCCTTCGACGACGCTCTCCTTGCCTGCGTTACTGGCTGGATGTCACACATCGGTCCAGTCACTTCCGCCGAACTTGCCGAGTTGCTGGGTTTTTCGGCATCGGAAGTTGAGAAGGCGCTGTTCCGCATGGAAGCCAGTGGCGCGATTCTGCGGGGGAGGTTCACAGACGCTGCTTCGCGGACAGGAGTGTCCGCGCCACACGAGCACGAATGGTGCGACCGCCGGTTACTCGCGCGCATTCATCGCCTGACCGTGGCCACGTTGCGCAAGCAGATTGAGCCGGTGACGGCGGCGCAATTCATGCGCTGGCTGTTGCGCTGGCAGCACATTGCACCCGGATCGCAGGTGCAAGGTGAACGCGCAACTCTCGAAGTACTGCGCCAGTTGCAGGGATTCGAAATTCCTGCCAATACCTGGGAGAAGCAAGTACTGGCGCGCCGGATTGCGGATTACGATCCCAAATGGCTGGACCAGCTTTGCCTTACCGGGGCTGTGGGCTGGGGACGGTTGTCGCCGCATCCGGCAACTCTGGAGTCGTCGAATGGCAATGGGAAGAAGTCCGGCCGGCGGCGGGTGATTCCCACCAGCGTGGCTCCGATTACTTTTTTCGTTCGTGAAGATGCCGACTGGATGACTCCGCACGATTCCGTTGGAAACGCGCAAGGGCTCAGCGATACAGCCCGGCAAGTGCTGGAATATCTGCGCCAGCGCGGAGCGTCGTTTTTCGCCGACATTGTGCGGGCGACCGGCAAGCTCAAGGCCGAGATCGAAACTGGGTTATGGGAACTGGTGGCAGGGGGCGTGGTTACGGCCGATGGGTTCGACAACCTGCGTTCGCTGATTGATCCCAAACGCCGCGCCGGACAGGGAAGCGGCCGGACTACTCGCCCGCGCCACAGCTCAGGACGATGGGCGATTCTGCATACGGACTCCGCGGTCGACCGCGACCGCGTGGTCGAAGCCACTGGCTGGATGATGCTGAAGCGCTACGGAGTCGTCTTCCGCGATCTGCTGGTCCGGGAAGCCAATCTTCCCAAGTGGCGTGAGCTGCAAATCGCGTTTCGCAGGCTGGAGGCTCGCGGAGAAATTCGCGGCGGCCGCTTTGTGGACGGATTCCTGGGCGAACAATTTGCGTTGCCGGTCGCCGTCGAATCGCTGCGCGCCACGCGCAAGCTTCCCCCCAGCGGCGAAATGGTCACAATTTCCGCAGCCGATCCATTGAACCTGGTGGGAGTGATTGTTCCGGGCGAGCGGGTTCCCGCGATCTCGGGCAGGACGGTCAGCTATCTGGATGGGGTTGCCTTAGAGGATGAGCCCGGCCTGCAAACCAGAGTGGTGGCGATTTGACGAAAAAATACCGGGACATTGTAAGGGGGGCCCTCCAAGTCCCGATATGCCCCGTCCGGCGAGAACTTCAGCGCTTCCCCACGCCAACACCGGCGACGAGTCGTTAACTTCTAGCATGGCTTTGGGCATCTGCTGTTAATCAATTCAGTTTTGTTACGAAAACGGAACAAGATTTGCGGAAGCTGGCTATGGAAGCTGTATTTTCAACAGGGTAGCCGGATCCAGATAGACTCCCTGCCAGCGGATGGCTAGATGAAGATGTGGCCCGGTGGCCCGTCCGCTGCCGCCGCTCAATCCAATAACCTGCCCGGGATCAACTTCGTCGCCTTCTTTTACACTGAACTCCGAGAGGTGAAGATACAGACTCAGAAGCCCCTGACCATGGTCGAGCACGACGCAGTTCCCTTCGAAAAATAGTGGTCGGGCCAGGAGCACCGTGCCGTGATTTACCGCATGGACAGCGGTGCCCGCCGGGACACCGTAATCCAAGCCCAGGTGTCTGCTCTTCACTTCCTGATTGATTACGCGCGCCGTGCCGAACACATCGGAAATTGCCGCGGACACCGGAGGCAGGAACTGCCCCGCCCACAATCGCTGCGGAGTCTCTGCGGCGAAGGTCTTCTGTTTCACGTCCTTGTCTGCCGCAATTTCGCGGAGTTGCTCGGGGTCTGGTTCGGTGAACTGTTTCGCCACTTTGATTGTGATCTTGGGATAAGCTGCGGCGGCAATCTTGACCTTGACGAAGGTTACTGCGGAATTAGCGCCGTTAAAAGACTGTTTGATCGCGAGATCGTAACGTCCGGGACTGGTCTCCACGGGGACGCCGGCCAGTGCGTACCAGGACCTTCCGGTGGCCGGATGGAAAAAAAACAGTTCGTGTCCCAGCCATGAGGCGGAAAGCGATTCAGCCTTTGATGGAGCGGTTACCTGGAACAAGACGGGCGATCCATTTACTAGTTTTGCAGGCTGCCATTTCACCCAGCTTGAGCCTGCGGTCTGGGCATATGTCTGCACAGCCGGCAGCAAGCCCAGCGCAAGAAGCCATAACTTCCCATACCTTCTTCGCCGAAGAGTAGCCGCGAATACTGCGATAAGCATCTAGTGAAATCGTAATCAGCCGTGCTCCCGATGGCAAAAGGTAAATGGCGGACAGACCATTTCAGGATAACAACCGGCGCCGGTCGTACCGGCTCTGTCGCTGTGCTAGTATTACCCGCGAAGTGAGGTTGAATTCAGGCGGCTCACCCGGTTTGCGGCTTGCCGGCTACTCGTCATAGCGGATCGTGATGAAAGATACTCTGGGAGTCCTGCTGGCTGGAGGAGCGGGGGAACGGCTCTATCCTCTCACCCGCGACCGCGCCAAACCTGCCGTGACCTTCGGCGGGATCTACCGCATTATTGACGTCACGCTCTCCAACTGCATCAACTCCGACCTGCGCCGAGTTTACATTCTTACCCAGTACAAGGCGCTCTCGCTGAACCGGCACATCCGCGAAGGCTGGAACATTGTGGGCCGCGAGATGGGAGAGTTTGTCGAAGTGCTGCCGCCCATGAAGCGGGTCAGCGACCAGTGGTACCAGGGCACGGCGGACGCGGTTTACCAGAACATTTATTCCATCGGCTCAGAGCAGCCCAAACATGTGCTCATCCTTTCCGGCGACCACATCTACAAAATGAATTATGGGCTGATGCTCAAGCAGCACCTGGATTCAGCGGCTGATGTGACTCTAGCCACCATCCAGATTGATCCTGACGAGACTTATCGTTTCGGAGTGATCGATGTTGATCCTGACAACCGCGTAGTCGGCTTCCAGGAAAAGCCCACATTCACGACCCTACGCTCTCCCTACAATCCGGAGAAAGTCTCTGCCTCGATGGGGATTTATCTCTTCAACACCGACGTGCTGATTCCCATTCTGCTCAAGGACGCCGAAGACGAGCACTCCAGCCACGATTTTGGAAAAGATATTCTGCCGAAAATGATGGACGACTACCGTGTTTATTCTTTCGACTTCGTGGATGAAAACAAGAAAGAAGCGCTCTACTGGCGCGACGTCGGCACCCTCGAGGCCTATTACGAAGCCAACATGGATATGGTCGCGGTGTCGCCGGTGTTTAACTTGTATGACTCAGCCTGGCCCATTCGCACCCATCAACGGCAGTATCCGCCGGCGAAATTTGTTTTCGAAGAGGCCGGACGGACCGGGCAAGCCCTGGACTCGATCGTTTCCGCGGGCTGCATCGTCTCTGGGGGCACGGTTCGCTACTCCGTGCTTTCACCCGACGTGCGGGTGAACTCCTACACTGAAGTGGATTCCAGCATCCTGTTTTCACACGTCAACATCGGGCGACACTGCCGCATCCGCCGCGCGATTGTTGACCGCGACGTGCACATCCCGGAAGGCACTACTATCGGCTTCGACCCTGATTCCGACCGCCAGAAATACTTCGTCACCGACAGCGGCATCACCGTGGTCACACGCGACTATTCGTTGTTCGAAAACCCGGTCACCGTGGACTACTTCACCAGCGAGTAAAGAGCAGCCCTTTGCTTTCGCCGGGTCCTACTTCGCGACCGCAAGATTATTGGTCACCGAAAAAATCCCAGAAACACCATTGGCTCGAATGCCTGCCAGATTCTTGTCACCTTCACTGTCCACGACTCCTTCAAGCGTGACATGCCCGTTCTTCACAATAATGCGGATTGGCTTCTGCACACCCAAAGCGTACTTCTGCATGGGACCATACCCGTAGATGGCGCGATAAAGCCGGAGGCGCAGCCGGTCGTCCATGGGAGAGACCGGAAGCACCTCGATCTGGTTGTCGACCTTCTCCACGCCCTCAATCCGCTTCACCACGTTCTCGGCGTCAGATTTCAGAGTTGGGCGGGTGACCTGTCCTATCAAAGTCACGTTGTAGCCTTCGACCTTGTAGGCGAGATTGTCGAAGACGTCCAGATAGGGCAGCATCAGGAGTTCGTGTCGAACTTCTTTCTGGATGCGTTCCACTGCTTTCTGTGACACTTCCGGTTGCGGCTGGCCCGCTGCGAGAACGCAGGCAGCGGCCAGTGCGGCGAAAACTGCAAATGGATACTTTGTTTTCATAATCGTTAGCCTTTCTTTACGCCCACGCGAAGCATCCCACCACAAGTTACATCCGATGGGCATTGTTCGCAAAGGTTTGTACTCGTCCAAGAAAACTTGTTCTAACACTTCCTTCATCTTCCGAGGGTCTGTAAATCTCCGGAACAGAGTGTTTCGGCGCCTGTGTTAGAGTCAAAATTCTGTGGACTCTCCCGCCATTCTCACCCAAGGTCTCACCCGCCGCTTCGGTGATTTCACAGCCGTCCAGGATGTGAACCTTTCCGTCGCCGCCGGACAGTTCTTTGGGTTTCTTGGTCCGAACGGCGCCGGCAAATCTACCACCATCAAAATGCTGACCGGACTGATGGCGCCTACTGCCGGAACCATGCAGATCCTCGGCCTTGACCTTGCCACTCATCTGGCTTTAGTGAAGCGGCAGATCGGAGTGGTGCCGGAAGGAATGGCGTTGTTGGGCCGCCTGACCGGATCGGAGTACTTGAACTTCGCCGGGCGGATGTATGGACTTGACCGCGACACTGCTGCGCAACGCGCCGCCGAACTGTTGGATTTCATGGAACTGTCGGGCCAGCCCAAGACTTTGATCACCGACTATTCCCACGGAATGCAGAAGAAGCTAGCCATGGCAGCGGCGGTGATTCACGGGCCCAAAGTGCTTTTTCTCGACGAGCCTTTCGAAGGCGTCGATGCCATCGCCTCGGGGACCCTCAAAGCTATGTTGCAACGCATGATCGCGAGCGGCGTAACCATTTTTCTTACCTCTCACGTACTGGAGATTGTGGAGCGGCTTTGTACGCATGTAGGGATCATCAACAACGGTCGTCTGGTGGCACAGGGATCACTTGACGAATTGCGCTCCGGAGTGGCGGCGGGAAGCGCGGCGCAGCCGGGCGACAAAATGACTTTGGAACAATATTTTCTGCAAACCGTCGGCGGATCGCGCAACCCGGCGCAGGAACTCTCATGGCTGGGCTGAAATCGGCATCCAGTCTGCAACTGCGGGCAATTGCTTTATTGCGCTGGCAGCTTGTCATCAATTCGCTGCGCTCGGTCCGCGGCCGCCTGAATCTGGTGTCGCGCGTTTTTGGCGGATTGCTGGTGTTGGGCACCGGAGTCATAGGCGGAAGCGCTCTATTCCTTGCCGCGACATGGGCAACCGCGGCAGACCATAGCAATCTGCAGTGGCTGGCGCTGCCCTTTTGGATCGTCTTTCTCTTCTGGCAGCTTTTTCCGGTCATGGCCACGGCTTTCACCCAGAACCTTGATTCCTCCTCCCTGCTGCGCTTTCCCATGAGTTATTCCACGTACTTTTTGGTGCGGGTGATCTACGGCACTCTGGATATCGCCACCGCATTGGGGCTGTTCTGGCTGGCGGGACTGTTCCTGGGAATAAGTTCTGCCGATCTGCGTCTTGCGCCCTGGGCTCTGCTGACGATTGGGCTCTTCGCTGTCTTCAACATTCTGCTGGGCAGAATGATCTTCGCCTGGATCGAGCATTGGCTCTCGCGCCGCCGCAGCCGGGAAATCTTAGGCGTGCTTTTCTTGCTGGTGATGGTCGGTTTTCAACTGCTAGGGCCGCTGCTCGGGCGCTATAACGGGAAACCCACGCCGCAGACATTGCATGTACTGGCAAAACTAATTCCGATCGAGCAAGCGCTGCCCCCCGGCCTGGCGGCCTCCTGTCTGACGAATGCCGCTCAGGACAGAACGTCCGCCGCGCTACTTTCCTTCGTGCTGCTCGCTGCCTGTGCCGGCATCGCGGCATGGGTGCTGCACCTGCAGTTGCGCAGCCAGTACCTGGGCGACAATCCGGCGGGCGGAGAAAAACGCCGGACTCCGCATGAGAAGAGCGCCATCCGCAGGGGCTGGAGACTTCCGATGTTTTCCGGGCCGGTGTCGGCGATTTTCGAGAAAGAATTGCGCTACCTCTCGCGCAGCGGCCCCATGCTCTTCACCTTGATCATGCCGATGATTGTGGTCTTCATCCTGTGGAGCGGAAGGCGAGGTTTTCTGGGGCAGCAGACGGACTATGCGCTCCCGGTGGGAGCAGCGTATTGCCTTCTGGTGATGACCAACATGATTTACAACAACTTCGGCGGAGATGGCGGCGGTATTCAGTTTTTTCTGTTCTCCCCGGTTTCTTTTCGCCAGATCATGGTCGCCAAGAACCTGGCTCATATGGCGATCGTGGCCACGGAGGTTTTTTTTCTGTGGCTGGGAGTGCGCATCATTTATCAGCCCCCAGATCTCGCAGTAGTGGCCCTCACTCTTGCCTGGTATCTGTTTGCCGCGCCCATCAACTTTACTGCCGGTGATTTGCTTTCCATGTACTCTCCGAAGCGTATTGATTACGCGACCTTCGGACGCCAGCGCGCTTCCGCGAGCACTGTGTTGGTGAGCCTCGGGGTGCAATTGCTGGTGAGCGGAACGGGAGTGTTGGCGGTCTTTCTGGCAGCACACTATGGGAATCTGTGGATTGCGAGCCTAGTCCTGCTGGGGCTGTCTATCCCCTCGATCTCCGGCTATCTTCTACTGCTCAGCCGCATAGACCGGATCGCCATGGAACGCCGCGAGGTTCTTGCGATGGAGCTCTGCCGTAGCTGAGCAGTCACGGCAAACTCGATCCAGGGAACCAACCAGCCCTCGGACACGTATGTTGATAGTGGAGGCGTTAGCGCCATCAGAACTCGGGTTGCAACGCTGCAGTATTCAGTTCCAGGTCACTCCGGGGAGGGAACATGCGCAAGATGATCGATGCCTTTTTTTTGGGAATACTCTTGCTGGCCACAGCAAGTGCCAGCTTAGGTCAGGGTTCAACAGCGAAGGACACCCACGAATCACTGGTGATTGTTTTCAAAGACGGCCACCGCCAGATTTTTCCTGTGGCCGACACTACCAGGATCGAATTCAAGGCTGCAGACATCGTTGTTTTTAGAGATGGACATCCGCAGAGTTTTCGCATGGCCGACGTCCAGAGCTTTGAATTCGACACCTCTGCTGCCAAAGCATTCCCGCTGGGACGGAACCACTTTGCGGGCAAATGGAAAGTGGGCCAAGGTCCCGGCGCCGGCAACTTCTTCATCACCCTGGAAGCCGACGGCGAGGCCAGAAAGACAATCGGCTCGAGCCACGGAACTTGGACGGTGGTCGACGGGGAAGCCCATATTGCCTGGGACGATGGCTGGCATGACGCCATCCGAAAGGTGGGCACAAAACACGAAAAAGTCGCGTTTGGGCCAGGCAAGTCTTTCTCCGACGAGCCCAACAATGTCACCGACGCCGTGAACACAACTGCGGAGCCCATCTGAGCAGTCCAGTCTCATAGCTCCAAGTGCCATCGTTTGTCGCAGATGAGGGCGCCCCTCGGCTCCGCTCAGGGCAGGCTTTGCCCTTCCATGTACAATTTCTGGTTCTTGCCGGGCTGAACTTCCAATGCCGGTTGCGCGTATCTTTGTGCGAGACGGTTTGGGGCTGGTCTCAGTCACTAGCTGTTGTTCCAATCCGCAAGAGATCCCGGGGAGTGCAATTTGGAAGACGCCCATGTGGCTGCTTTGCTGGTCCGTCGCTGCGTTTCGGGCGACGCAGCCGCCTGGGAGGAAATCGTCCAGCGCTACCACCGGCGCATCTATAACATCTGTTACCGGTTTGCCGGATCGGGTGATGATGCGGAGGATTTGACCCAGGAGGTCTTCATCAAGATGTATCGCACCCTCAATTCTTACGACGTTGAACGCGGAGCCCTCATGACTTGGGTGACGACCATTACGCGCAATCTCCTGGTGGATCATTTCCGCAAGACCAAACAGGTGCGTATGACCGATTCCCTGGATACGGTTTCCTCGGATCACGAAGACGCCATGCCGCTCTCGGAACAGATTCCTGATCGTGGGCCGGCGCCGGATTCCAGGGTCCAAAGCCGGGAAACCGGCGAAACCGTCCACCAGGCCCTGCAGAAGCTCTCCCCGGAGCTCCGCGAGGCAGTGATTCTAAGGGATTTACAGGATATGGACTATCGCGAAATCGCTACGGTACTGAAGGTTCCTGAAGGTACTGTGAAGTCAAGGATTAACCGGGGGCGTGCGGAACTTGCGCGCCTCCTCCAACGTACATATAGGCAGGTAATGTAATGAAAGACCAAGAACATAACGGGATGCAGTGCTCAGAGTTCGACGCTCTGCTGAGCCAGGCGATTGATGGCACCCTTTCTGGCGAGAGGCTCACGGCATTCGAAGCCCACGGGCGCGTGTGTCAAATCTGTGGCCCGCTGCTGCACGAGGCTGAAGCTGGCCACGGCTGGCTGAAATCTTTAGAGGAAGTCGAGCCTCCGGCAGATCTGGTCACCAATGTCTTGCTGCGTACAAGTGGCGTGGTTACGTCGCGCGCGCACGCTGCGGCCAGGCCGACCACCGTGACATGGATGGACCGGGTCCGCGAGTGGGCGGGAATGATTGCCTCTCCTGTAGTGGCGGCGGCCCGTCAGCCGAGATTTGCCATGTCGTTTGGCATGGCATTCTTCACCCTGTCGGTCACGCTGAGTCTGGCGGGGATCAGGCTGGGAGACTTGCGGCATGTTGACCTGCGGCCCAGCGCCATTCGCCGCAGCTACTACGAGACTTCTGGCCGCGTGGTGAAGTACTACGAGAACATTCGCTTCGTGTATGAAATCCAGGCCCGGGTGCGCCAGTTCAAAGAGGCTACCGCTCCCGCGCCAGCCCCACCCGAGCAGAACAACAACAATGAAGACCGGAAGGACAAAACCAAGAACAATACCAGCGGACAACCCGAACAAAAACAGGAACGTAACTACAGCCAGGAAGGGAACCAGCCGGTGTTTGCTTCTCTTCCCCACGATCAACCTGTAGTGACTGGGGCCACGTACAGGAGGTTCGTATGAACTGCGCCAACCATCAGCAAACTCCCGCAGCGGCGTATTGCCGCACTTGCGGCAAACCACTTTGCGCCAACTGCACCCGCCCGGTGATGGGCGTGATTTATTGCGAGAACTGCCTAGCAGAGAAAGTGGCGGGTGTGCTACCGCCGCAGGCGTATCAACCTGGCAGCGGATACCAGGCGCCGGTACACCCGGCGAACGCCGGGCCTAATCCGGCATTGGCGGGAATCCTGGCGGGATTTTTCCCCTTCGGCGTAGGCGCGGTTTACTGCGGCCAGTACGCGAAAGGATTGGCACATCTAATCATTTTCGTTCTTCTGATCGTTGGAGTCAGTAATGCCCATAGCGACGCGATGGGAACCGCCTTTGGTATCGGGATCGCTGCGTTTGTCCTCTACCAGCTCATCGATGCCATTAAGTCGGCGAAGGCGATCCAGGCAGGTCAGCCAGCGCCCGATCCCTTTGGCCTGGGGACGATGTTCAGTGTTGGCGACCGGCCCGATTTTTCCAGAGGTGTTCCCACCGGCGCCGTGGTCCTTATCGGTCTGGGCGTGCTCTTCCTGTTGCACAATTTGAACATCTGGTTCCTCGAGGTGGACACGCTCTGGCCCGTTCTTTTGATTGGACTCGGCTTGTGGCTATTCGCAAAGCGAAAGGCTTGTAACGATCGCGGCGATTACCGTCACCGTAGTTTGTCCGGTCCGGCGGTGCTGATCACAGTGGGAATGCTTGCGCTACTGAACAATCTGCATGAACGCTGGTGGGGTGTTCCGGGGTGGGGACGCACCTGGCCGGTGATTCTGCTGGTGATCGGCGTGATCAAACTCATGGAGCGGACGGGTCATAACGGTGGCCCCCCGGGAATGATTTCGGATGCGCCGCCGGGCGTCGATTCTTCAAACCAGCAACCGCCTCCGAGCGCAGTAAACAGCGAGGTGAAAAATGGCTAGCGCTACGAAAGTTCCGCCGGTGCCTCCATTGCAACCGCCTCCGCTGCGACCGCGTCAGCCGCGCTCCTTTGCCGGCCCGATTGTGTTGATCGTCATCGGCATTTTCTTCCTGCTGGGGAACCTGGGGATGATTGCCTGGCACGAACTTGGCCGCTGGTTCGCACACTACTGGCCATTGCTGCTCATCATCTGGGGAGTTATCAAACTGATCGAATATCAGAACGCCAATCGCGCTGGCATACATCCCCGAGGGATCGGCGCCGGCGGAGTGCTGCTGATCATCTTCGTTGTAATCATGGGATTGACGGCTACTGAGGCTTATCGCGTGAACTGGCAAGAACTGCGCGATGAAATGCACATCCAGGGTGATGTCCCGTGGTGGGGACACAATTACGACTACACAGACGAACTCCAGCAGGCGTTTCCCGCAGGAGACAGTCTGCACGTGACTAATGAGCGCGGGGCCATCAACCTGACCGCCTCCAGTGACAACAACATTCACGTTACTGTTCACAAGCGGGTGAACGCAGATCGGCAGGAGGAAGCCGACAACTGGAACAAATCCACCCAGCCACAGATCTCTCTGAGCGGCGCCGTGGTGACCGTGAATGCTAATACCAAGGGTGCCGGCGACCGCTGGGTCAGCACTGATCTTGACATTGCCGTCCCGCGCAAGGCATCGGTTGTGGCCTCAACCCGGCATGGCGACATCAGCATCATGGGCCGCGAGGGCAATAGTGAAATCACCAGTCAGGACGGCGACGTTTCGGTCACCGACCTGAACGGTAGTCTCAAGCTGAACCTGGAAAACAGTTCGGCGCGAGCATCACAGGTTGGCTCCGACGTTACCGTGCAGGGCCGTGGCAAGGATATTTCGCTGGAAGACGTGAAAGGAACGGTCCACTTGGACGGCGACTTCATGGAGAGCGTGAAACTGACGCGCATTGCAAAAGCGGTCAGCTTCAAGTCCACACGCACCGATATGGATTTCACGAAACTTGACGGCTATCTGAATCTCGACTCTGGGGATCTGGAAGCGTCCAGCCTGACTGGTCCGCTGCGTCTGCGGACGCGGTCCAAGGACATCATGCTGAACGGTATTACCGGCGACGTTCATCTGGTGAACGAGAACGGTGCCGTCGAAATCCATCTGAACAAACTGGGCAATCTGGAAGTGACCAACGCGAAAGGCGACATCCGCATATTTATTCCGGAAAAATCAACCTTCCAGGTGGATGCGCAGGCGCGTGACGGAGAAATCCAGTCTGACTTCTCAGAATTGAAGATTAATAACGGTGACAACCGCGCAACCGCCAGCGGGTCGGTAAACGGCGGCGGCCCGCGCATGCTTCTAAACCTCGAGCATGGCAGCATCGAAATCCGGAAAGGAGTGGCAATTCCACCTCCGCCACCCATGCCGAAAGGTGCTAAACCACCCACGCCGCCGGAGGTTCCGGGGGAGAGCGAGAACTAGGTAGCATTTGGTGAAAATGAGAAAGCGTGGTCCTTATCGTTCGGGGATCTGGTGAAGGTGGGACCGTGATTCTTGGTATCACTCGTTTTCGCTTGACTCACCCTCTGGCGTGACGTAAAAACGCCAGCGGCATGTCGAACACGCAAACTGTGGATCTCCAAACGCCGTCCGTCAAGACTCTCGCGGTTGCTAGCCTTTTGTTCCTCGCGACTCTTGCTTGGTCTTGCTCTTCCGCTTTTGCTCAGAGTTCGTCAATTAAATCAGAGAACCGTGACTGGCGGGTGTATGGCGGAGCTCTCGAAGGCGGCCACTACTCATCGCTGACGCAGATCAACAAGTCGAACGTCAAGCAATTGCAAGTTGTGTGGACGTTCGATACTGAAGAAAGCGGGGGCCTACAGACCAGTCCGATTGTCGTTAATGGAATCCTCTATGGGTTGTCGCCTTCGCAGAAGATCTTTGCGGTGGACGCGACAACCGGCAATCTCAAATGGAAGTACGACCCGGGCATCGTGGGCACGCAGCCTGACCGCGGGCTTGCCTACTGGAGCGGCGGGAAAGAGGGTAGTAAGAAGGAAGACCGTCGCATCATCGTCGGCGTGATGAACTTCGTTTATGAGCTGGACGCCGAAACCGGCCAGCTGGTTGCGACCTTTGGCGATCACGGGCGAATTGATCTTCGCCAGGACTTGGGCCGCGATCCCGCAACCGCATCCATCGTTCTTACCAGCCCGGCACTGGTTTACAAAGACATGTTCTTTGTCGGAGGCCGCGAACCGGAGACCTTGCCTGCTCCTCCTGGAGACATTCGCGCCTACGACGCGCGCAGCGGAAAACTGCGCTGGAGCTTTCACACCATTCCCCATCCCGGAGAATTTGGTTACGACACCTGGCCGAAAGATGCGTGGAAAACCAGCGGCGCCGCCAACAACTGGGCGGGCATGGCGCTCGATTCGAAGACCGGCATTCTCTATGTCCCGACCGGCTCGGCGTCATTCGATTTTTACGGCGCCGACCGGACTGGAGATGATCTTTTTGCCAACTGCCTAATCGCGCTGAACGCCGAAACCGGCCAGCGCATCTGGCACTTCCAGGGCGTGCGGCATGACTTGTGGGACCGCGATTTTCCTTCGCCGCCGGCTCTGGTTACTGTGAAGCGCGACGGAAAAGATGTTGCGGCAGTCGCGCAGACTACAAAGCAGGGATTCGTTTATCTTTTCGATCGCGCCAACGGGGCGCCGCTGTTCCCCATCGAGTACCGCAAATATCCGTATAGCAATCTACCGGGAGAAATCACGGCGGAGGAACAAGGTCTTCCAACCAAGCCTGTGCCTTACGCGCGTCAGGTTCTTACTGAAGACCTGCTGACCAATCGCACACCGGAAATGCATCAGTGGGCGATCGAGCAGTTTCGGAGCTTCCGCAACGAGGGTCAATTTGTTCCGTTCAGCGTGGGAAAAGACACGATAGTTTTCCCAGGATTTGATGGCGGAGCGGAGTGGGGCGGGCCGGCGGTTGATCCCGAATCCGGCATTCTTTACGTGAACGCCAACGACATCCCCTGGACGGGAGCGCTGGCCGAGAACACCGCAGACGAATCCAGCGGGCCGGGCATCTACCAGAGCCAGTGCTCCATCTGCCATGGCGACAATCGGGCAGGCTCGCCGCCGGCGTTTCCGTCATTGCTTGGACTGAGAACGACTGACCTTGGAAAGACCGGCGTCGGAGGCCGTCCGGGGCCGGGGCCGATCGCGGAAGTCATTCAAAAAGGCCGCGGCAGAATGCCGGCGTTCCCGAGTCTTTCCGCCACACAAATCAGCGCGCTGATTGGCTATCTGACGCAGAGCAAGGATGAAATGCCGTCCCCCATGGAGCCCGCGCCGCACATGAAATACCGCTTCACCGGATATAAAAAGTTCCTCGACCCCGAGGGCTATCCGGCAGTGGTGCCGCCGTGGGGAACGCTGAATGCGATCAATCTGAACACGGGTGAATATGCGTGGAAGGTTCCGCTGGGCGAGTATCCCGAACTCGCCGCCCAGGGATTGAAGAGCACCGGCACCGACAACTACGGCGGGCCGGTCGTCACCGCGGGCGGTCTTCTCTTCATCGGAGCGACCAACTACGACAAGAAATTTCGCGCCTTCGATAAATCCACGGGAGAGCAGCTGTGGGAGACGACGCTTCCTTTCTCCGGCAACGCCACGCCGATCACGTATGAAGTGAATGGCCGTCAATATGTTGCCATCGCCGCCGGCGGCGGCAAAGACCCGAAGTCGAAGTCGGGAGGGGTGTACGTGGCTTTTGCGCTGCCGAAGTGAGAGTTAGTGATCTGGCTCCGGGCTTTTTCAGATGGTGATGACGCTGCGCGACCCTCATTACTTGATTCGACCAGCCGACGAAGGCGACCAGTCTGGAATCTTGAATTGCCTCGCGACCGCGTTCGAGCGGTATCGCAAGGACTACACGGCTGGAGCTTTCGCCGACACTGTTCTCGATCCCACAACGTTGCGCGAGCGGTTGCGACAAATGCACGTAGTTGTCGCGACCTCGGAAGCCGCGACATCGGGATCGGCCATACTCGGTACCGTCGCTGGAGCGGTTGCTGGCGATGAGGGACACCTGCGCGGAATGGCCGTGCTGCCTGAATTGCGAGGAGCCGGAGTAGCAGGGCAACTGTTGTCGGCGATTGAAACGTGGCTGCGCAAACAGGGCTGCATCCGAGTTACGCTTAACACCGCGCTGCCTTTGCACGCTGCGATGCGTTTCTACGAGAGGAATGGATACGTTCGTTCCGGCAGAACTTCTGACTTCTTTGGAATGACGCTGGTTGAGTACGTTAAGGCGCTGTGAGCGGGGCGACGGTCAACTTCTTGTACGTGATCGCGGTAAACTGAAGCAGCGGCTCCGTAGCTCAAATGGATAGAGCTCCGGTTTCCTAAACCGGCAATTCCGGTTCGATTCCGGACGGGGCCTCCATCCTTCTCGAATCACGGTCGTGGCATGCCTAAGTCTGCTTGAAGTAACTTCTCCGCAAGGTGAGGATCGCGCAGATTCATTCACCCATTATTCCGAACCCTGGCCAGGCGCCGGTGCCGCACTGGCTCCCATGGAAGATCGTGTGGGCTGGGGACGATACCCATTCCGAGTTCGTAAGTGGTCCTTCTTGAGTTGCTCGCCAGCCAGCTTGACCGTGATCGCTCGCCATCCGCGATTAGGATTGGGCTGTGGGTAGTAGCTGAGCGAATACAGATGCGCCAGGTCATCGCGGATGGATGCGAATGCCCGCCGTTCGTCTCTCCAGGTCTTGGCGAAGTAGGCTTTGCCGCCGGTTGCGGCAGTCATGCGTTCGAACACTGCAGTGGAGACCGGTTCCAATTGAGCTTGCTGAGTACTGATCATGTAGATGGCCGTCCCGGTCGATTGGGCGAGTTCGGCGACGTCCTCCGGAGGGACCATGCTGGAGTTGTCGGGTCCGTTGGAAAAAACCACTACGACTTTTCTTCCTGTGTACTGGGCCGCGTCTTTCACCGTCAGCAATAGGCAGTTATAAAGGGCCGCGTCATCTCCGGCCACCGTTGAACGG
>WNFC01000310.1_pt1 | contig 50040 bp, 32 predicted proteins | sample 5400541 | NCBI WGS metagenome assembly WNFC01 (sample SAMN13153342, study PRJNA577476) | soil metagenome | isolation source: 120 cm saprolite under Douglas fir tree site 2 hole 2 replicate 1 | place: USA:California | collected 2015-04-18 | reverse complement strand
AAGGAATTGGCGGCGGCGGGCTGGCTCCGGTGGAGCAGGCGATTCTGGTGGATACGTTTCCGGCAAGTAAACGGGCCGCGGCGTTTGCGCTGTACAGCATGGCAATTGTGACAGCGCCGGCGATTGGGCCGCCACTGGGGGGCTGGATCACGGATCACTGGAGCTGGCGGTGGGTGTTTTTTATCAATATTCCGATTGGCATTGTGTCATTGCTGCTGACGGGTCGGCTGCTGTCTGATCCGCCGGAATTTACACGGGAAGTGATGGCGGCGCGAAAAGACGGGAAACTGAAGATTGACGCATGGGGGATTTTTTCGGTGGCGATGGCCTTTGCCTGCCTGGAGGTAGTGCTGGATCGCGGGCAGACGGAGGACTGGTTCGAAAGTAACTTTATTGTAGGATTTTTTGCAGTGGCGATGGTTGCGCTGGTGTTTGCGATTGCCTGGGAGTGGCGGCATCCGGATCCGGTGGTGGAGATACGGTTGCTGATGGACAGGAATTTTGCGCTGGCGAATATTTTTTATTTTATTTTTGGATTCACATTGTATGGATCGACGGTGTTGATTCCGCAGATGCTGCAGCGGCTCTATGGATACACGGCGACGGATGCGGGGCTGGTCCTGGGGCCGGGAGCTTTTGTGATTGTGATGCTGGCCCCGGTGGTGGTGAGGATTTTGCCGAAGATTGGAGTGAAGCGACTAGTGGGATTTGGTTTTTTCGTTTTTGGCTTGGCGATGTGGTATTTTGCGAGTTTTACGCTGGAGACGGACTACGGGCATCTGGCGTTGGCGCGGGCGTTGCAGGGATTGGGGATTGCGACTTTGTTTGTGCCGGTTAGCCAACTGGCGTATTCAAATTTGCCGAAAAACAAGAATAACAAGGCGTCGAGCTTGACGAATTTATTTCGGAATCAGGGCGGGAGTTTTGGAATTGCGTTTGTGACTACAGTGCTGGCGCGGCGGACGCAGTATCACCAGAGTGTGCTGGTGGCGCATGCTACGCCGTTGGACGAACGGTACCGGCGGTTGTTGGGTAATTTGACGGGGTATTTTGCGGGCCACGGATTTTCCCATGCCGATGCTGTAGTGCATGCGCAGGCGCAGGCGTTTGGGTTGTTGCAGCGGCAGGCGACGTTTTTGGGATTTCTGGATTGCTTTACGGCGCTGGCGTGGTTCGTGGTGATCGGAGTGCCGTTAGTGTTTTTGATGCGCCGATTTCGTGGAACATCGCCTGCGGAGAATCACTGAGTTTTGGACATAGCAGAAAGAAAAGATAACGCTGAGACGCAAAGTGCGCTGAGAATGGGAAAGTGATTTGGGGTATTCGCAGGATGTATGTCCGGTCCGGCGTGACGACAACAAAAGGTAAAAAGTATTGATAAGTGGACAGCGACCGGTGAGGGCGATTATGTATTATAATCAGCGGGATCGACACGAGAGCGGGCGTCGTACAATGGCAGTATAGAAGCTTCCCAAGCTTCCTCTAGTGAACCCTAACACGCTGAAGTGGCAGCACTTAACTAAAACCAGATTCCCAGGAATTGGAAAATGATGGAAAATACGGTTGGCTTCTATCCGTAGAGCTGCGCCACGGCGGGCACCAATCTCTAATAATTGGCCCGGAAAAGGATGGAACGAATTGGGTGCCATCGACTGGTCCGCGGATGGAAGGAGCCTCCTGGTTTCTTGGGAAAACTACGAACGAGACTGTGCATTGCTGAGGATTACACTCAATGGCAGAGTTTCTGTCCTGCTTCGCGCGAGCAATGCCGATAAGGCGGGAGCCGCGATCCGGAGGAGCCGCGCGGATTCGGGAAGAGGAATATGGGCCGCAATCCCGTCACCCGGGCGGTCGTTGGCCATTGCGGCAGACAGCGGCGCCATCAACGTGTGGGAAATAGAGAGTTTCTGATGCAAAAGACGCGCCGGAGTCTATCGACCTAGAACCCGCTGAGATAAGTCCCGACACACTAACTACTAGTAAAGTGAACGCCCTGACGCCTCGAAAGTTGCTTGTCGGACTCCATTCGGGGCTTGCCCCGATTGCGGGCGGCTTCATTCTTGCGGACTACTCTGAATTTGGCCGAGGATCGTAAATTTCGGGACGCCCACATGGTTCGGATGGTTCACCCCCATATCGGTAACGGGGTAGCGCTGTGCCGATAAGTAGACAATGCAGCGGAGGTGACGTAAAGTCTGCGTGTGATCAGCCGCACCAGTCGTGTTCCACTAATTGCTCACGCTCAGCGGCATAGCGGACGCACAGCTGTAGTCGATTCGCAGGGGTCCTTCACCTACAAGGATTTGCTGGATGCATCGTCGCGTGTGGCGACGGCGCTGCTCGCTGGCCATCAGGACCTCCAGGAAGAGCGAGTGGCGTTTCTAGTGACGCCGGGATTTCCGTGGGTTGCGGCGCAGTGGGGCATTTGGCGAGCAGGTGGCGTTGCCGTCCCCTTACCGCTCAATTCTACAAGGACTGAGCTGGAATTCATTATCGACGATACCCAGGCATCGACATTGGTGTTCGATGCTCTGGCGGGCCCGCTGCTGTCGCCAATTGCCGCAGCTCGTGGCGTCCGCGCGTTTTCGTATGACCAGCTTTCCGTTCAGCAGCCAGCAGAATTGCCGGACATCACCAGCGAGCGGCGCGCCATGATTCTCTACACCAGCGGCACGACGAGCCGGCCCAAGGGCGTGGTCACAACCCATGCCAACAATACGGCGCAAATCATGAGCCTGGTGGAGGCTTGGGAGTGGTCGGCCGACGATCGAATCGTGCTGTGTTTGCCACTGCACCACGTACACGGAATCATTAACATTGTTTCCTGTGCGCTGTGGTCGGGCGCGACGTGCCGGATGCTGCCGCGCTTCGACGCAAATGCCGTGTGGGACTGCATCGCCGACGGCGGCGTAACTCTGTTCATGGCGGTGCCGACGGTTTACATGAAGCTCATCGCTGCCTGGGACATGGCTTCTCCGGAGCGCCGTGCCCGGCTAACCCAGGCGTGCGCCAGGTTGCGCTTAATGGTGTCCGGCTCGGCGGCGCTGCCGGTGAGCACGCTCCAACGTTGGAAGGGAATCAGCGGCCACACACTGCTAGAGCGCTACGGTATGACGGAGATTGGCATGGCGCTGTCGAACCCGTTACGGGGCGGGCGTGTGCTTGGCAGCGTCGGGACGCCGCTGCCAAGCGTCGGGGTTCAGCTTGTCGGAGAGAACGGCAAAGCGGTTTTCCCGGGAACACCGGGCGAGATCGAAGTCCGTGGTCCAAGTGTGTTCGCAGAATACTGGGGCAAGCCCGACGCAACACGCGATGCCTTCCGCGACGGCTGGTTTCGTACCGGGGATACTGCGGTCGTCGAGAAGGGTGTCTACCGCATTCTCGGCCGGACGAACATTGACATCCTCAAGACGGGCGGACACAAGGTATCCGCGCTTGAGATTGAGGAAGCACTGCGCGAACATCCCGCGGTTGCCGAGTGCGTGGTTGTCGGCGTACCCGATCCAGAGTGGGGCGAGCGCGTCGCTGTGGCCGTTGTGCTGAATGACGGTAATGCCCTCGATCTGCCGTCCCTTCGCACCTGGGCCAAGGAGTCGCTGGCCCCTTATAAAGTGCCTTCGCGGCTTCTCGTGCTGGATGCGCTTCCGCGCAATGCGATGGGAAAGGTGATGAAGTCCGCGGTGGCGGCGCTGTTTCAAACCGCGGGCAGCGGTGATCCCGTCGCCTAGGAGCGCCTACCGTGCATCCTTGACAAGCCGTGCGATGCTCCTGCCCACGCCAAACAAATCGCTGCGCATTGCGGCGTGAGCGCTTGCGGTTCGGATCATTCCCGCGTGATGCGAGTTCTTTTTGCAGTTCCCGAAACTCAGGTCGTGGGTTTCGCGCTCATCCCCTCATTTCGAGGGAGGACGCTATGGCCAATGAAGCAGTGACTTGCCCACAGCCCGCTATTCACACCAAACTTTCACGAGAACAAATCACTGGATTCTGGGGCGCATGGGTCGGCTGGATGTTGGACGGCATGGATTCGGTCATCTATGCACTTGTTCTCAGCTCTGCACTTACGGAACTGCTTCCGCAGTCAGGGTACAAAGCCACAGCCGGTAATGTGGGGATTGCAGGATCGATACTGTTTGCACTTTTCCTGGTTGGATGGGGACTGTCGTTAGTTTGGGGGCCGGTTGCCGACATGTTTGGCCGCAGCCGGGTGCTCGCGGCCACAGTTTTCGTTTACGCGATCTTCACGGGAGCTGCCGCTTTGTCGCAGACGGTATGGCAATTGGGATTGTTCAGGTTGCTGGCGGGCATCGGAATTGGCGGCGAATGGGCGCTGGCGGGCACATACGTCGCCGAAGCCTGGCCGGAAGACCGCCGCAAGATGGGTGCCGGCTACCTGCAGACTGGTTATTACGCGGGCTTTTTTCTGGCTTCGGCTCTTAACTACACGGTCGGAGCCCACTTTGGCTGGCGTGCCATGTTCTGGTGCGGCCTAACGCCCGTCATCGTGGCCTTCATAGTTCTGTTCCGCGTGAAGGAGCCCGAGCGCTGGCAACAAAAATCGAAGTTGAAAGCCGCCGCCGGAATTTCTTCCCTGCGCAGAATCTTCACTCCTCCTTACACGCGGCGCACGTTGGTCAACACCGTCCTGCTGGCCTCGGCTATCTGCGGCCTGTGGGCTGCTGCAGTTTATGCTCCGACGGCAATTATCGACCTCGCGAAACGTGCCGGCATGTTGCAGCCGCAGGCTGTGCGCATGTCTTCCATCGGCATGGGTTTGCTGTCGATGGGGACGATCCTGGGATGCCTAGCGGTTCCCCCATTGGCCGAACGCTTTGGCCGCAAGCGAACCCTGACCTTTTACTTCCTCGGGATGGCGGCCTGCATCCTGCTCAGCTTTGGCCGGGCGTTCTACCTGCCCCGGGGACTTCATCCGTTCATCGTGGCGCTGTTCTTCTTAGGCTTCTTTGGGGGCAACTTCGCCGTCTTCAGTCTTTGGCTACCGGAGCAGTACGAGACCAAGGTGCGCGCGACCGCGTTTGCGTTCACCACTTCGTTCGGACGCTTCATTGCCGCCGGGATCAACTTCGGGGTGGGAGCGCTGGTCAGCCAAATGGGGACTCTCGGCAAGCCGGTTGCGTTCACAGCGATTGCCTTTGGGATCGGCCTGCTCGTCATTCCCTTCGCACTGGAAACTAGGGGCAAAGTGCTTCCTGACTAGCAGCTTTGCAGCAGGCATCCGACAATATCGTTGAATTGAGAACTATGTTGTTAGAAAAACTGCCCTTCAAATGGGTGACGGCGATCTGCCGGATTGTGGAAGGGTGGCCCATCCATCCAGGAGTTGGCGAGCGGACCGCGATTCTTTGGTTTAACCGGTGGCATAAGTTCGAAAGAAAAGTTGTTTGACGTGATGGAAAAAGTCAGTACAGTCACCACTGCAGTTGCCGCCAGGGGCTCGCGGCCTGAAGGTTTGTCTTGGGCGATCGTCACCGGTTTTTATCCGGGTCAGCGTTAAACGGGGTTGAGCATCAACTCGGAAGAGAACATGCTTTGGTCCGACGCTTGGCTGCTGCTCGCCACTATTTATGCGGTGCGAGAAGGACGGGCGTCACTAGAATGCGGCCGCTGACTACATTCAACACGCCATAGTCACGTTCGAGGAAATGGAAGGGGCCTTGACTCGTCTCACCGCCAACGGCTTTTCGCTTTTCTCAGACCGTGGTTTGGCCCCCACTCTGGGAGAAAACCCTTGTGTTTTATCGCGGCGTCACTAAAGCACGCCGAAAGGGTCCTTGACGTAGAAGAAGATTTGTAGAGGTTTATTGGCGCCTTTGAATGGAGCCCAGATCACAAGCCACAGCGTGCGAATGTTGGCGTGTCGTTTCCTGCGCTCACTCGGGCGGCGTTGGTCGGGTATGTTTCGACGCATTGAGCTAAAAGATATTTAATACTGTTTTCAGGAATATGACTTTGGTAGTGACATAGTCTCATCACGAGGATCGATCCTATGTGTGCGACCACCCTTGAACAAGTTGAGGCCGCAAAGTGTCCCAGAGGGAAAGCATGAAAGATGATCGAAACAAATGGGAGCCGATAGAGAAGGGCCGGTCAATTCTTTCCCGGCGCAGCCTGTTCGAACTTGCCGGCCTGGCTGTCGCAACTGCGGCGATTCCGCCCGGAGCGGCGATCATCGAGCCAATTCCCAGCGATGATTCGACTGGGCAAGGCGTGGGTTCGGTCATGCACAAGCTCGCCACGTATATGAGCGAAGCCAGCGGCCGCGCACTGCCCGATGAGGTGACTGCGAAAACGAAACAACACGTTTTGGACACCGTGGCGGCGATGATTTCGGGTTCGGAGCTAACACCTGGGCGCGCAGCGCTGCAATTCGCCGGCGCCTATGGGGGCAAAGAGGTCGCGACGGTAGTTGCCTCGAAAATTGTATGCGGCCCGATCGAGGCAGCACTGACCAACGGGATGTTAGCGCACGCTGACGAAACCGACGATTCGCACGCCCCGTCGCAATCGCATCCAGGGTGTGCGGTCGTGCCTGCCGCCCTTGCGGCTGGGGAGCGGTTCGGAATCAGCGGGACACACTTCCTGCGCGCCGTGGCTCTCGGCTACGACGTTGGGCCGCGCTTCACAATGACCCTGGGTGGGCAGCAGTTTGAAACGGAGAGTCACTGGAGCACGCACAGCATCTCTCCACTTTTCGGCGCGGCCGCGGCCGCCGGCTGCGCGGCGAGACTGAACATTGCACAGATGCGATTTCTCTTGGGTTACACCGCCCATCAATCCTCCGGCCTTGGTGCATGGAACCGTGACACCGACCACATCCAGAAGGCATTCCACTTTGGCGGCATGACGGCGCGCAGTGGTGTCACTTCTGCCTTGATCGTCCAAGCAGGATGGACCGGCGTTGAAGACATTTTCTCGGGAAAAGATAATTTCTTTGAGGCTTACAATCCCCATGCCGATCCTGCCGGACTGGCCGAGCAGCTTGGCGAACGTTATGAGATCGCGCGAACGAACATCAAGAAATGGCCTGTAGGTTCTCCGATCCAGGCGGCTCTCGATGCTTTCGAGCTCCTGTGGAAGCAGCATCCCTTCAATGCGAATGAAGTGCAGCAGGTCTCTGTGCGGCTGGCGACGGATGAGGGGGCGATCGTGAACAACCGCGAGATCCCGGACATCTGCCTGCAGCACATGGTCGCGGTGATGCTGATGGATAAGACGGTTACATTCAGTTCGGCGCATGACAAGGCGCGCATGAAGGATCAGGTGACACTCGGGGAACGCGAAAAGGTGAAATTGATTCCGGATGAAGAGTTAGAGCGCCTCATGCCTTTGCGTGTGGCGATAGTGGAAGTACAGTTAACGGACGGTACACGTCTCACACAACGAGTTGACAGTGTTCGGGGCACCCCCAAGAATCCCATGACCCGGGACGAAGTAGTTGCCAAAGCCCGTGATTTGATAGCCCCGATTCTGGGGACGGCCCGGTGCGCGAATCTCATTGAAAGAGTATTTAACTTAGAACAGGTGAAGGATATCCGAGAACTACGGCCGTTACTGCAGCGTGCGTGACCAAGATCGATTGACGGGCGGAAGGGTGCATCGTTGAGGATTGTGGACATCCGCGAGACCGTGGTGCCTATCAGCTCGGGGATTCGCAATGCCTACATTGATTTCAGTCAGATGACCGTGAGTGTCCTTGCTTTGGTTACGGATGTGATGCGCCAGGGCAAGCCTGTGGTCGGGTTCGGATTCAATTCGAACGGCCGATACGCGCCAAGCGGGCTGCTGCGCGAGCGCTTTATTCCCCGGCTGCGAACCGCGGAACCAAAAACGCTGTTGGACGAAAGCGGCGAAAACCTGGATCCGATTCGAATCTGGGATGTTGTCATGCGGAATGAGAAGCCTGGAGGACACGGCGAAAGATCGGTGGCTGTAGGGGTGCTGGATATGGCGGTGTGGGATGCTGTGGCGAAGATCGCCGGATTGCCGCTTTTCCGGCTACTCGCAGACCGATATCGGGGAGGTCGCTACGACGGCAAAGTCTTCGTCTATGCGGCGGGCGGTTACTACTACCCGGACAAAGACTTGTCTGCTCTGCAGAAGGAAATGCAAGAGTATCTCGATCTTGGATATTCCGTGGTGAAGATGAAAATTGGTGGAACGTCGCTCAGGGGGGATCTGCGGCGCATAGAAGCCGTACTCAAGATCTTGAAGAGTTCTGACCAGTTGGCGGTGGATGCAAACGGCCGCTTCGATTTGGAGAATGCCATCGCCTATGCGAAGGCACTCGCCCCGTACCGGCTGCGTTGGTATGAGGAACCAGGTGATCCGCTGGACTATCAGCTGCAGGCCAAGCTTGCGAATCATTATCCGGGACCGATGGCGACGGGTGAAAACCTATTCTCCATGCAGGACGCTCGAAATCTTATTCGCTACGCGCAACTGCGGCCGGATCGCGACATCTTGCAGTTCGATTGCGCTCTGAGCTACGGCTTGGTCGAATACCTTCGAACACTGGGCATGCTGAAGGAATATGGATGGTTGCCAGACCGCTGTATTCCGCACGGAGGGCATCAGATGTCGTTGAACATCGCCTCCGGTTTGGGGTTAGGAGGCAACGAATCCTATCCCGGAATTTTTCAGCCGTTCGGTGGATTTGCTGACGGGATACCGGTAGAAGACAGCTACGTCAAGCTGCCGGAGATTCCGGGTGTCGGGTTCGAGGCGAAGGGCGAATTGCTCCGCGTTATGAAGACACTGACCGAAAACTAGGTGGTCTCCGTTCAAATGGAACGGCACCTGTCCCATTGAGCTAAAAAAGAATTAATACTGTTTTCAGGTATTTGATTCGATCAATGACATAACTTCAATTGAGCGGCTGGGTCCGCTGCGCCCCGCCCAGTCCTGAGCAAATTCAGACGTGCGAAGTGCCCGGAGACGAAATACGCCATGGAACTTGGCCGAGGCAAAGATAAGCGGGCAGGGAGTGGCGGAGCAATTATGACCCGGCGCAACCTAATTGAGCTCGCTGGCTTGACGTTCGCAACCACGGTTATTCCGTCCGGGATCGTAGCAGCGAAGGAAGCGGCCAGGCAAGAGGATGCGGCGCAAGGCGTAAGTCCAGTCATGGACAAGCTCAGCAGGTACATGAGCGAAGCGGGTGAGCGCGCGGTACCGGACGAAGTGGTCGAAAAAGCGAAACATCACATTCTGGATACGCTGGCTGCGATGATTTCTGGGTCTGAGATTCGTCCGGGACGCGCAGCGATCGAATTTGTGCGCGCCTATGGTGGAAAAGAGGTTGCGACGGTAGTCGCTTCGAACATTGTCTGCGGTCCCGTCGAAGCGGCGCTGGCGAATGGAGTACTGGCTCACGCTGACGAGACTGACGATTCGCACGGCCCGTCCCGCTCGCATCCCGGTGTCTCTGTGGTTCCCGCGGCGTTGGCTTCGGGCGAGCAGTTTGGAATCAGTGGAAAGCACTTCTTGCACGCCGTGACGCTTGGCTATGATGTCGGGACGCGGGTAACGATGAGCATGGGTGGGCCCGGCTACCAGGTGGCGACGCACAGGAGCACGCACGGCACTGTTGCGGCGTTTGGGGCAGGTGCGGCAGCCGGTTGCGCCGCGGGTCTTGGAGCGCAGCAGATGCGTTTGCTGCTGGATTACAGCGCTCAACAAACATCCGGAATTGGTGCCTGGAGCCGCGATGCGGAGCACATGGAAAAGGCTTTCCTCTTTGGGGGGAAGCCCGCGGCTGGCGGAGTCACTGTCGCGATGCTGATCCGCTCGGGTTGGACAGGTGTTGACGACATTTTTTCCGGGCCCGACAATTTTTTTGAGGCCCTGGCGCCCAGGGAAAATGGCGTCGTCAAGGCCGATCCGACGCAACTCGTCGACAAGCTCGGGGAACGCTACGAGATAACGCGGACCAACATCAAGAAATGGACGGTGGGCTCACCCATTCAAGCTCCGCTCGACGCACTCGCGGGTTTCTTCAAGCAGCGCTCGTTTACCGCTGACGATGTACGGAAGGTGGTAGTGCGAATCGCCAGCGACGAAGCCAATACAGTGAGCAATCGCGACATGCCGGACATCTGCTTACAGCACATGATTGCGGTGATGTTACTGGACAAGACGACCACGTTCCGATCGGCTCATGACAAGGCGCGCATGAAAGATCCTGCCGTGCTGAGGCAGCGCGCCAAAGTAGAAGTTGTTGCCGACCCGCGGATCGACGCGCGCCGTCCGAGGCGCGAAGCCATTGTTGAAGTGACGCTTGCCGACGGCACACCGATGAGCGAGTGGGTCCGAGATGTACGGGGGACAGCCGAGAATCCGATGCCCCGTGCGGAGGTCGTTGCAAAAGCGCGAGACCTCATTGCGCCGGTCTTGGGCGGCGCAACTTGCTCGACCCTGGTCGACAAGGTGTTGGCTCTCGAGAGCGTAAGGGATATCCGCGAACTTCGGCCTGTGCTTCAACGAGGCTGAAAGGACCAGAATATTGGCAATAGTGAGCTTCAGCCCGTGCAAAGCGATGGCTCGGGAATTTAAGTCGAGGAGCGAAAGAATGAAAAGGCATGCAGCAATTTTCTGGGCTTTGTGCGTGATCTTGATTCCGGCGGCGCAGTGTCAGACCAGCGCGCCGCTGAAACAGATTCAGAGCATCCCGTTGCCGAATGTTGAGGGCTACTTCGACCACATGGCGGTGGACGTCAAAGGCCAGCGGCTGTTCGTTCCAGGAGAGCACCAGAGGACGATCGAAGTTGTAGACCTGCGGGCGGGCAAAGTGATCCACACGATCACAGGGTTCGGTGGGGACCCTCGCAAAACGATCTACCTCCCTGAGACGAATGAAATTTGGGTGGACGACGGAGATGCAACGTGCAAAGCGTTCAGCGGGGATACGTACGAGCTCGTCAAGAACATCCCGTTAACGGGGCATGAATTGGACAAAGACTCGAGGAGGGTGCCAGATAACGGGGTTTATGATCCGGCCACCCATCTATTTTATCTCGGTGACAGAGGCGATGGTCTCAAAAAAGAGGGTGTCAAAGGCTCGATCGAAATCGTCGATCTAAAGAACGGCAAACTCGTGGGGAGCATTGAGGTGGACGGACTGAATCCCGCAGGGTTGGTGCTCGATCCGGCGTCGCCAAGAATGTTTGTAGTTATGGGCGACACCAGCCAAGTCGTGGTCATTGACCGCGAAAAGCGCACAGTGATTGCCACGTGGCCTATCACCGGAGGCCCGGAGCCCCATGCCGTGGCGCTGGATGCCGCCCATCATCGCTTGTTTGTCGGCAGCCGCGTGAAACGCTCACACATTTATAAACCAGGGAAGTTGGTGGTGATGGATTCGGACAGCGGGAAAGTGATTGATGCGATCGACACAGAGGGCGGCGTGGACGAACTCGAGTTTGATGTGCCAAGCAAACGCATTTACTACACCGGGACAACCGGCTTCGTGGAAGTGTTCAAACAGGCCGACGCTGACCACTACGAAAGACTGGGGAGAGTTGCGACCGGGCCGATTGCGAAGACCACGCTGCTGGTGCCGGAACTTAAGCGGTTTTACGCGGCTATTCCCAAACTCGTTATCCTGGTGCCTCCCATTCCCCAATCAAAGGAAGCCACCATCGAAGAGGCCAAAATATTGGTTTACGACGTGGTTCCATGACGCTGGTCGCTGGTAGGGATGCAGGGCAGGAGCGGCTTCCAAGGACTTAGTGGAATTGTCATGTCTGGTATGACGGCCAATTCGCCTGGCGGCCTGCTCGGCTCTGTGGCTCGTGAGGGCTTGAAGCACAGAAACAATCGCGGAGCACGTCCATCGCAACTCGATCTGGTAAGAGAGAAACTAGTTCTTTTACCAGCTTCGATCGCCTTCTTGCTCAGCCTTCTGGTGCCATTTCTAGTTTTCTCACAGGTAACCGCGAGAAATCTTTCCGGAATAATTACGAGCGAATCCGGCTCTCGCATTCCGAGTGCCCATCTTTCCGTCAGAAATACAGCAAATAACGAGACTATCTCGGTCATCGCGAGGGAAGATGGCTCCTATGTGGTGCCCAACTCATTGCCTGGAAAGTATGTGGTTACTGCCTCAGCCGTGGGCTACGGCACAGCCCAAGCGACGGTAACCATTAACGGGACGAGCGATGCCGTGGCTAACTTCGTGCTTCACCGAAGCGCCAGGCAAGCGGGCTCGACCGTGAGCGGCGTGGTTAGTTCGCAGAATGTAACGGAGTTGCCGTTGAACGGGCGCTCCGCTTCCGATTTGGCAGCCCTTGAGCCTGGCGTCGCGACTGCGCGTACGCAATCTTCAGGGCAGGGCAGATATGGATTCGGGACGCAAATGACGATCTCTGGGGGCAGGCCGCGGCAAAACGATGCACGCCTTGACGGAATCAGCGTGAATGACTACGCCAACGGCTCGCCTGGAAGCGCGCTGGGAGTGAACCTTGGTGTCGATGCCGTGGAACAGTTCACCGTGCTGACGAGCAACTATCCGGCGCAGGTGGGCCGATCTTCGGGCGGAGTGGTCGGTGCGTCAACGCGAATGGGCACGAACAGTTTTCATGGGGATGTTTTCGAGTTCCTGCGAAACAGTGCGCTGGACGCCCGGAATTTCTTCGATTCTGCAAAGCCGCCGTTCCGCCGTAATCAATTTGGAGCGTCGGCGGGCGGGCCCATCTGGAAGGACCACACATACATTTTCGGCGACTATGAGGGCTTGCGGCAATCCCTGGGCGTCACTCAGGTGGACACTGTACCATCGGCGGCAGCGAGGGCAGGAAACTTATCTACAGGGGCGGTTTCAGTCGATCCAAGTGTTCTGCGCTTTCTGAATGCTTTTTTTCCACTGCCCAACGGGAGTCTTCTAGGTTCGGGCGACACCGGGATCTATACGTTTTCGGGGCAGCAGGTCACGCCGGAAAATTATTTCACGACCAGGATTGATCACAAATTCTCGGGAAGGGACACACTTTCGGGAACCTACATGTTCGACGGCGGAACCGTGAGACAGCCCGACGAACTGAACAACAAGCTGACGGGATACGATTCGCGGCGGCAGTTCTTGACGCTGAGCGAAGCTCATACCTTTAGTCCACGGATTCTCAATTCTCTTCGTTTCGGGATCTACCGCGTCGTGGCGACGACGGGACTGACCTTCGCAAGCGGTAATCAGCTCGCAAGCGACCCAGCTTTCGGAACTGTGCCCGGACACAATGCCGCGGAGGTTACCGTGCCGGGTGTCACGGGATTCACGGGTGGCCCAGGCACGCCTACAAATTTCCATTTTCACTGGACCTCGATTCAGGCTTATGACGACATCACATGGGTGAGGGACAATCATTCGCTCAAATTCGGCCTTGGGGTCGAGCGAATTCGGGACAATAAGCTGGGAGTTTCGACCCCAGGCGGCGAATTTCTTTTCAACTCAATTTCCGATTTTCTGACCAACAAACCATTCTCGCTGGCAGCGGCGATACCGAGCGCGGTCAGCCCTCGGGGATTCCGGCAGACCATCGCGGGGGCTTACTTTCAGGATGACTGGCGCTGGCGGCCAAACCTGACGATTAACTTGGGATTGCGTTATGAGATGAGCACCGTCATGACAGAGGTGCATGGAAAACTGACGGTTCTCCGACAGATCACCGACGCAATGCCGCACCTCGGGGATCCGCTGATTTCGAACCCCACCCTTGGCAACTTTGAGCCGCGCGTGGGCTTTTCCTGGGACCCGATGCGGAATGGCAAGACGGTGGTGAGTGGCGGCTTTGGGATCTTCGACGTATTGCCGCTGCCGTATTTGTTCCAAATGAACGAACTGTTTTCGGCGCCGTTCTTCGAATCCGCGAGCGCCAGAAATTTGTCTGCAGGGACTTACCCGGTTGCGGCTTACGCGGCCCTTACAGCATCGACAAATACACTTCGCCAGGCATACTTCGAACCGAAACCTGGCCGGAATTACGTGATGCAATGGAATCTCACGATGCAGCGTGAACTTCTTGCAGGCTTAAGCCTGAGGGCTGGCTATGTAGGCTCCCGCGCCGTGCACCAGCCCTTCCGCACGGAAGATGCCGATATCGTGCCTCCAACCCTTACTCCACAAGGCTATCTGTGGCCCTCGCCGGTGGGCAGCGGAACACGGCTAAACCTGAACGCGGGCCGAATTACGGCTGGATTTTGGGATGGCCGGTCATACTACGATGCGCTTCAAATCCAGATCAAGAAGAAGATCGGCAGCGCTTCTCAGTTGGCAGGTTCCTACACCTGGAGCAAGACCATCGACACAGGCTCAGGAAGTATGGTCGGCGACGAGTACACGAATTCCATCTCTAGTCCGCTGTTCTTCAATCTCAAACTGAATCGGGGGCTCGCGGATTTCAATGTAAGCCACAACCTGAACGTGAATTACACCTGGATGCTCGGTACGCCCAAGTGGAAAATGGGGTTCGGCGTGTGGGCCCTGGGAGGATGGCAATTGGGTGGAGTCTTTCAAGCGAGCACGGGCGTCCCGTTTACTCCTGGTTTTGCGGGAGATTCTCTGGGGGTGGGCAGTACGGAACCCAATATTAATGTGCCAAATGTTCTGGCGGGCCCCGGTTGTGGTTCGTATGTCAACGCGGGCAATCCAAACCATTACATTAGAACCCAGTGCTTCGAGGTGCCTAATCCGATTACGCTTCGCGGCAATCTGGGCCGCAACACACTGACCGGCCCAGGACTGTTAAACTTTGATCTTTCTGTGGTCAAAAACAATTACGTCAAGAGAGTCTCGGACGCCTTTAATGTGCAGTTCCGTACGGAGTTTTTCAATGTGTTTAACCGTGCGAATTTTGCGCCGCCCCTCGACAACAGAAATATATTCGACGCAACGGGAGCTCCGATCGCCAACGCGGGGTTGATCACGTCCACGCAGACGCCGTCGAGGGAGATTCAATTGGCGCTGAAGGTCATCTGGTGAACTCCGGAGGAGTCGAGAAGAATCTGGCGAGCGCCAAGTTCAGCGAACGACCAAGGTATTGATCCGCTTAGGTACTTCTCCTACCGGGATCACAGCCACCAGCTTCAAAGTTTTTGTGTCGATGGCGGATACCGAGCGATCGCCAGAGTTCGAAATATAGACATGCTTGCTGTCTGGCGTGAAAGTGATCCACTCGGGAACGGAGCCTGTCGGTGCGTGCCCCAGCGGATGAACGAGCGGCAACGAGACGTGACCGACTAGCTCCAGATCGGGCAGCGAGTATTCAAAAACGGCGTTCGCAAAGGTGCTGTTCACCCACAACGATTTACCATCCGGGGCGACGCCTATGCCATGGGCGGGAGTGTTCACTCGCCCTTCGGCAATCCCGAAACCGCCGGGCTCATCCGGGAGCGTGATCCTGGCGACTTCGGTGCGCTTTGCAAAATCCACGACGGCAAATCCGTTGAAGTTGGAAAGCTGGACGAAAATACGGCGCGTGGTTCCGTCAGGGTTCGCCTCGACGGCCATGGGGCGCACTGGGTGGTCGAAATTCAGTTTCCATGCGATTTGATCGGTTTGAAGATCAACCACTGTGGCCGACTTGCCTTCCAGGGAACCGCTGACCGAATACTTGTCGTCTGGTGCGATATAGACATTGTGCACGCTATCGACCGGAATGCTTTTGACACGGGTCATTGAAACTGTGTCAATCACATCGAGGGCACCCTGCGGCGCGCGGATCCCTACGAGAACGCGGCGACCATCTTTGGTAATCGCGATGTTGTTCGGCCGGCCGCTAAGAGGTACTTTCCACAGAACCTCACCGCTTTTCCGATCCATGACGTCGAGCACGCTCTCTGACTCATTGCTGACAAACACTCGCATACCATCGGGAGAAAAGGTGATTCCATGCGGCAGCTCAATACCATGAATCACCTGGACAACAGTGTTGGCGGCGGGATCGATAACATCGATTGTGTCTCCCGCGCTATTGGTGACGTAGATGAGCGGCCCTGGTTTTTGCGAAGAGGCAGGGTTAGCTTCTGTTCGCGCACTTCTCACCCATTCGGCAATCGTCAGCCAGTCGGGATCATCCTGGGACTGGAATTGATAACCGCCTGAATGGAACGGATCACCCCCTGCTTCGGGCGCAAGAGGATGGATCAGCAATCTGCTTGAAACGGGAGCTCCGGGGACCACGTGCTCGAGAGTATTTTGAAAATTGCGCTGAGATTGTTCCGCTGTCCAATTTACGGTCCCTGGAGACAGCTTCTCCAGGTGAAAGCCTCTGTTGTATTCCGAATGACAGCCATAGCAGGGGGCGTGTCCTGGCCTCTCTTTGAGGAAGATAGGCTCGACTCTCGATTTGAATGTTTGGAAACTAAGGGCGCCTGTAGCCGGAGAAGCCGGTTGCATCGCTGGCGTGCCAGGCGAAGTGTGGCGAATCCAGGCAGCGAGCATTTGCCATTCAGGATCTTGCTGCGACTTCCAGAATTTGCCACCCGCGTGCGCTGGGTCGCCGCCCGCGTCCTGTGCCAGAGGGTGAAGCAGGAGCCGACTGCTTAGCGGATTGTTGGGACTCGCCAATTCGGAAACGGATGCAAAATTTTGCCGCGACTGCTCTTCCGTCCAAGAAGAATCCCCTGGCAAGAAGGCTTGGAGTCGAAGGCGCGTGGTTAGAATGGAATGGCAGTCATAGCAGCGCACTCCGCCTTCACGCCTCTTGAGAAAAATTGGTTCGACGCGAGTGCGGTATTCCTCGTAACTGAGAGAAGATTTTGGTTGCTCGGGTGTCGCTTGTTGCTCTGAATTCGATTGCGACTCTTGAACCGGCATTGGGCCTGCGAGCGAGCGCAAAGAAGTCGCACCCTTGACGCCGACATGCCGCGCAGAGATACCCAGGGCAGCGAATAGAACCAAGCTTCGTATGCATCTATTTTGCAATGTCACATTCTTGATCCAGCAAAGCGGCGGCACCGGCTCAGCGAGCGTAGACCAGCAATCGAAATGTCCCCGAAACAGGGGTGGGTTGCGGCTTGGGTTGCTCCGCAGTCGGTGCCGCAGCAGGAGCAAAATCCGCGGTATCAATGAAAAGTCTGTGTGACTTGGGGTCGAGCGCCATGTTGCGAGCCCCAAATTCAGTCTTGACGATCTCAACCACGCTGAATCGGTCTGGTATGTCTTCATGAAAGATGTGCAGAGTGCCTTCACGCGTTGCGGTGAAGAGCAAACCTGTTTCCGGCTCATAAATGTTCGTGTCTACGCCGTCACCGATCGGAAACGTCTGGAGAACGTTTCCGCTGTCAGCATCCATGATGGCCAGCACCTTGTTTCGCCCGCCGATGAATAGGCGGCGATGTTGGACGTCCATGTCCATGGCGGTGGCCCCTCCGGAGGGAGCAATGGGCCAGCGGGCCTTGACAGTATTGGTGCGGGAATCCAGGACGACGACCTCGTCTTTATCCTCGATATTGTCGTAGATCATGCCCTTGCCATCAGCCACCGCGTACTCAGGCCGGCCGCCCATGGGGATTGTTGCTACAACGGTTTCTGTGACTGGGTCGATCACCGTAACGTTATTGCTTTTCCCGTTCATCGCGAAAATGTGTTTGGAGGCGGCATCGTAAAGGATGCAATCCGGGTTTCCTCCCGTTTTGATGTGGCTGGTAACTCTCAAGGTTTTCGCATCGAAAACAACGGCCTCGTCCGCCCCACCGTCGCTGATAAATCCGCGGCCGAGAGCAGGGACGATGGCTATTCCATGCACTCTTTTCAAATCAGGAATGCTGCCGATGATCGAACCGGTGTCCGCATCTACGATTTTGACTTCCGTGTTGTGCGAGATGTAGAGACGGCGAGTGGAAGCATCGAATGTGATGTAGTCCCAGTATTCTTTGCCGCCGGGGGCAGCGCCCAGGTCGTATTTCTTGAGCAGGTGATAGCCCTCCGGAGGACTCGCGAGGGCAAGACCGCCGAGCAGGAGGAGGGCACTGCATACTCCGAGGCGGTGTAACTCAAAAGGCTTCATGTAAAAACCTCCGCATATTTCTTGGGACAACCTAGGAACCAACTTAAGTGCGCGGATGACAAGGTTTCACGTACTATTTCCGGCATTGCACCTCCGGCTCGCACGCAACGAAACACTGCGATAGGGTCCCAGTGCGGCTTACGGTTGTAATTCGTAAATTTGGAGCGCGAGTTTCGCATCTGGTTTGCCTTTGCCGGAGACGGCGATATAGAGGCGGTTCAACTCCGGGACAAGGATGGAGGTTCTGGCGCGAAAGCCTGTCGGAACATCCGCGACGTGAGTGTAATGGTCGGCGTCCTGCTGCTCGAAAACCGTCGTTGTTTCATTCCCGGTGACATAGATTCGCTTGCGACGGAGATCCAGCCACATGTCGTCGTTCTGTGCGGCGCTAGGCAGTTTCATGATTACCTTGCCCGTTTCTGTATCGAACACAAAGAATGTGGGCGGCCTTCGCGTGGCGATAAAGACTCGATGATTCATCTCATCGAGAGCCAGGGCGTTCGCTGTTTGGGCCTCGGGTATCGGCCATCGCGCAATCACTTTGCGTGCCTCGAGGTCCACGACGCCAACCTCATTTGTGCTCGTAAGATTCACGTACATTGTTTTGCCAGCTTTGTCTATGGCCATCGCTTCGGAATGACCGCCGGGAAGCGTAATGTCTCCGATGTGCTGGAACGTCTTGGTGTCAATGATGGTAAGGGCGTGAGTCTTCGCGCCGGGTTCGTCGTTACCGCTCTCTACGTAGTAATACTGGTTCACAGGATTAAACACAGCGCCGTCCACGCCTGGGGGAAGCTTGATGGTGCTAAGGATTTTGTAATTCTCTCCGCTCACCAGCTCGACCATGCCGAAGTCATCGCCGTCCGTCACAATCAACTTGTTGACATCTGGCAGAAAGAGTGCGGCATGCGGCTGGCCGAATCCGGTGATGCTGTGGAGGCGCTTGCCTTCGAGATCGAATACCTCGACGGTTTTGTGATCCTCGGCAGTGAGAAAAAGACGCTTGCCCTTGAGATCAATCGCGAAATGGTCAAAATCGCCCGAGAAGCCTGGCAACGGCGTGGTGGCCACTAACTTCAGAGGCAGTTTTTCCTGGGTGCCGGCGGGCCGAGCGAGAACAAAAAGCATGATCGAGAGTAAGCCAACGGATCTTTTCACTGTGTGTCTCCTTCAGAAGAAATCCGGTCACCGAGCGAAGAACCGCATCGAAAAATGTGCCAGCCCTCGAAGCCTTTGGCACTAGTTGGGCAGCCAGTAAACGCGCTGGAGATTATGTTTGGTAATTCTCCGGAGTTACTTTCGATGGTAAATTGAACTTCCCTCGCCCTGCCAGCCGAGCCACCACGGAGCAGAGCATAAATCAGTGCCATCGAGTGCGGCCTTAATACAAGATTAATTTCTGTTCAGGCTGAACGGACATTCAGGATTCTTTCTTCGGAAAATGGGCCAAAACTGCAAACTTCTACGAATCCATTGTTCGCAGGCGCCATGAGCGGTTGACTGCAAAGGCCGAGAAACGTAGCATCCGCCAGTCCGGGGAATATAAGACGTTGTCTGCCACGAGCAGATCGAATTCTGCAGTCCATCCGAAAGGAAGTGCTTCGATTGGAGCTGACTTCTTCATCGCTTGGACCAGGACAAATCCAAGAGCCAATCGCAGCTCCCACTCGGGTGCGTTGGCGTGTGGTAGGTCTGCTGGCATTTATTGCTGGCCTTACGTATTTCGATCGTTTGAACCTGGGTATCGTCGGCAAGAATATCCAAGAGGAGTTCAAATTCTCAACGCAAACCATGGGCTGGATTTTGGGCGCCTTCAGCTTGGGTTACGCATGGTTTCACGTGCCTGGCGGATGGCTGGCCGACCGAATTGGACCACGGCGAGTCCTGACGGGGGCAGTGCTGTGGTTCTCCCTATTTACGGCTCTAACTGCAATTGCGCCTGACCTGGCGATACTGAAATGGCTTGGTGTAGCGTGGGCATTTGCGATCACTCGCTTCTTCATGGGCATCGGAGAGTCCGCAGCGATGCCCGTTGGGAACAAAATGGTGGGTCATTGGCTCGGGCCCAAGGAGCGGGCTTTTGGTACTAGCGTTTTTCTTGCTGGCGTCGGTGGGGGAGGCATTCTTGCACCCGTGTTGATCACATGGATGGCGAGAGAGTGGGGGTGGCGGACGCCATTCTTCGCCTCAGGAGCTGTCGGATTGCTGTCGGCGTATATTTGTTATTCTTACGTGACAGACTGGCCAAAAGAAAATCCCGGCGTAAACGCAGCTGAAATCGCTATCATTTTGAGCGGTACCCAAAGTGAATCGGATTCCCTGCGGCATTTGCCTAAAACAAAGGTGCCATGGCGCAAGCTTTTTTCGGCTCCAGCGATCTGGGGATTGATGGTCAGCCACTTCTGCCTAGTGTATCCGGTCTACATATTCTTTACTTGGTTTTTCATCTATTTGGTGAAAGTCCGCGGCATGACAGTGCCAAAGGCAAGTATTTGGGGTTCTGCGCCTTTCGTTGCGAATATCGTGTTGGTGCCCATGTGGGGCTGGCTCTCCGATCGCGCCGCGGCAAAAATCGGCAAACGTCGGGGGCGTCAGGCCGCGGCGTGGCTAGGCATAGCGTGCTCTGCTCTCTTGCTGTGGTCCGGCAGTCACACTGCGAGTAATCCGCTAGCTCTGTTGCAACTCACGATTGCCGCCGGATTCAATTTCGCAGCGTCTGCTGTTCTATGGACTACCTGTAATGATGTGTCGGAGCAATTCTCAGGGTCCATTTCGGGGATTATGACCACGTTTGGCAGCCTTGGAGGCTGGGCCTCGCCGGTAGTAACGGCCGCAATTGCGACGAAGCTCAGTTGGGGCCGTGCCTTGGACTTTGCTGCGCTCGTAACTGTGATCAGCGGCTTGGCTTGGTTCTTCATCGATGCAGGCGAGACCATTGAGTAAAGCGAGCCGGTCGTTGCATCCCCAGTCTCGGGGAATGAATTCAGGAGAGATCTTGTCGGACAAGATAAAAGCGCTGGCTGCGACGGGAAACTTGAGCACTGGTTTTCAAGAGGAGAGCCTTGTTCGAGCGGTGCAACAAGGGGCCGACTTTGTTGGTTGTGACGCCGGAACTACCGACTCCGGTCCGTATTACCTGGGCTCCGGAAATCCTCGTGGACCTCGTGAAGGGACGAAACGAAATCTTCGCATCATGATTCGTGAAGCTTTGCGAGCTGGCATCCCCGTCATCGTTGGCTCAGCCGGACACGCTGGAGGCAGGCCCCATCTCGAATGGACCATCGAGATTATCAATGAACTAGCGCGGGAGAACGGGTGGCACTTCAGGCTTGCGGCCATCGACAGCGAGATAACCAAGGAAGATTTGCTTAGTGCATTTCGCACAGGCGAAGTTACGCCCTTGTATCCGGCTCCTGATCTAAACGAGGGCACGATTCAGCAGGCGGAGCGATTCGTAGCGATGATGGGAATCGAGCCGATCCAGGAAGCGCTAAGAGCAGGCGCCCAAGTGGTGGTTGCGGGACGTTGCAGCGACGTCGCAATTTATGCAGCCTTGCCAGTTCTTGATGGTATACCAAGGCATGTGGCCTACCATGCCGGGAAAATCCTGGAATGTGGGGCGGCGAGTGTTGCGCAGCGCTTGTATCCCGATTGTATGGCCGCGGAGTTGGACCAGGAGGGGTTCACTGTGGAACCCCCTAATCTGTCCCTGCGGTGCACTCCGCAAAGTGTGGCTGCTCACACTTTGTACGAAAATGCGGATCCGTACCACATCGTAGAGTCAGGAGGCACGCTTGATACGACGGCAGCGCAATACGAAGCCGTAAACGACCGAGCCGTGCGTGTGAGCGGAAGCCGCTTTGTAGCCTCTGAAAAATATACCGTCCGCATCGAGGGAGCGGCTTTGGCGGGCTATCGCTCTATCGTGGTGGCAGGGATACGAGATCCCTTGCTCTTGCGCCAGATTGACAAATTCTTGAGCAGCCTGCGAGCGGTCGTAAGCCGAAAGATCGAAGAAAGCTTGCAAATAAGCAGTGATGCTTACACGCTGAATTTTCGAGTGTACGGGTGGAATGGCTCGCTGGGCCCGCTTGAACCTATTTCGCAAGTCGAGGGTCATGAGGTTGGACTGATCATCGATGTGGTCGCACCCTCACAATCGATGGTCGCTGATATCCTGCCCCTTGTGTGGCATACAGGGCTGCATCATCCGATTCCGGAATACGAGGGATTGATCAGCAATTTTGCTTTTCCATTTTCGCCGCCGGGGATTGATGTTGGACCCGTTTACCACTTCTGCGCAAATCATGTGTGGCAGCTGAAAGATCCGTGCGGGCCTTTTCGGATGAGAATTGAGAATCTCTAAACCTGAGGGGATGAATGCGCGAACTCTGGGAATTTACGAAGCTCATTCGAAGCAAGAATGCAGGGCCATTCGAGCTGACCTTCGACATCATGTTCAAAGACGCCGATTGCTTTCACCACGTGATGAAAGGCGGCAAGCTCACCCGCGAGCTCATCGCGCATCTTTACAAGACACAGGTGGATCAGGTGCGGTTCTTCGTAATGGAACGGCTCCTGGCAGTGAAAATATCAATTCCCCGTCAGGTCTTCTCTGGGGACTTGTTGGACACGGATGTATACGGAGGGCAATTTCACGGCCCACTCGTCCGGCTGCCCGTGGATTTAGCCTGAAGAGATTGGGTTCAGGCAGTCACACCGCGCATTCCGGCCCGGGGTCGGGAATGTAATAAAATCGAACAATTAAAATCAAAAGATGATCTTGATGGCGAATTGAATTTCTCGCGCCGTCGTGGTCGTTCTTGACAGCAAACCCGCCACCCCGGTATCTGCTCCCGAGGAATCAAAAATGTCGGTGTTGTCGGGAGTCGTTGGTGGAGCAAAATTGGCATGATTGATAATGTTAAAGATCTCCACGCGGAACTGCAGGTTGAAATTTTCGGAGATTCTCTTGATGCGGTTATTCTTGAACACAGAGAAGTCCAGGGATGTGATGCCCGGGCCGATGAAGATGTTGCGACCGGCGTTGCCGCGGAGGTTGAAACATCTTAGATCTCCTGGAGGAAGTGGACCTCCGAAAGTGGGAGGTTCGGGGTCGCAATTCGCTGTCCAGAAAGCCATATCTGGCGCGGTAGGAACGCCGAAGCACTGCGTCTTGATGTAATTGTTGGGGTTGCCAGGATTTGTCAGGGTTTTGCATCCAGGGCCGCCAAGCCGGTTCGGGAAAGCCCAGTCGTCAGAACTGAGCGTTCCGGTAGGATCGTCACCAGTACCCCACGTGGGCGTGAACGGCACTCCATCGCTGGCTGTAAAGATTACCCCGAGTTGCCAGCCATCGCTCAACCAGTGCGCAGGGCCGCTGAAAGATTTAGGCGACGGAACCTCCCAGGTGCCATTTAGGACCAGCGTGCGCCCGATGCTGAAATCGGAGAGAGCGCGGCTCAACTTAGGATCAAAGGCAAACTGTAGGCTCGAAATTGAATTTCCAAACGCGTCACCCGCCACTGTCGCCGAGCTAGTATCAACGCTTTTGCCCCAGGTGAAGGTGCCTTGCATCTGAAAGCCGTGGCTCATGCGCTTGGCCAACTGTGTTTCGAGCGCATTATAGTAGGAGCGTCCTTCATAAAACATCCCGCGAACGGAGCCATAGTTCTCGTTGTTGCGTGAGGGCGGATTCCCCGCATTGGGTCCCGAGATGAGATTTCCGTCCGCATCTACTTGCGGCCAGAGATACCCAGCCGAAGTGAGCGTGGGGATAACCAAGCTGGCGTCATCCAAGCGATAGGGTTGATGCACACCGCGCGAGCCCACGTAGGCAACCATTGCCGTGAGGTCCGTCATTAGCTGATACTGAATGTTTAAGTTCCATTGCGTAACATAGTTGCGTTTGGGATGGGGATCGATATAGGTGGCACGCAATTTGTTCGCCGGAAGGGGTGGAAGAGCGTTGAAAAATGTTCCTGTCCCCGGATTGTTTATAGACGTGTACTGGAAAAAGGGCGCTGCCAAAGTCGTCAAAAGTGTGAACTGATACGGCAGCGGAAGCACATCGAAGAGTCCTACACCGCCGCGGACGGCCATTCTGCCGTTGCGCAACGGGTCCCATGCAAAACCCACGCGTGGCTCGAAATTCTTGGTTGTAGGATTGTCAAAAAACGGATCGCCGAGGTGCGGTGTAGCGTCTCCCAGGTTTTTCAGCACCGCGAGCTTTCCGTCGGTCTCGGTTGGCACACTAGTCCTCTCGTAACGCAGGCCCAGGTTCAGTGTGAGGTTGGACTTCCAGCGCCAGTCATCCTGCAGATACAGACCGAAGAGGGTCTGACGAAGATTGCGCGGTGAAAGCGTGCTGGCGATTCCCCCCTGGAATTTGCTCGGATTATTCCGGTAGAAATTCTGCAAGCCGCTAAACTTGAAGATTCCATTGGGATCGGAAAGAGCCCTGATGTTGAGCAACATCCGCTCGACGGTGCCGCCAAATTTGATCGTGTGCGTGCCTTTGTTGACGAAAGCGTCATCATAAGCTTGGAAGGAATTCCAATGGTAGAAGTAAGCGGACTCTCCGCCCACGCCACCCAAGAAGGGAGTGATTCCAGTAATAAATACCTGCGGCGCAGTTCGGCTGGAAAATGTACCCAGAGATGGGTCGGCAGCCTCCGGGACAAGAGCCTTCAAGCCCTCGTTGTTGTCCACCACTTCATAGTTGTAGCCCATGCGCACCGTATTGGCGAAGCTGGGCTTGAAGAGATGAGTCTCCTCCAGGGCGACAATCTGCCTCGAGCTTTTGCTGCCGAGCAAAACGTTATTGACGCCATCCGGGGATGTGAAAGGAGTCTTGTCGTACAGGTAGGTGCCGTGCGCACTGTCCTTTTCGGAAAATTTGTGATCCAGCCGGGTCGTAAAGAAGTTCTCGTGGATGATCTGCTGACCTGCGAAACTGTATTTTGCGATGTCTGCGTTCGCCGTAGGGCCTCCGTTGGGCAGGTGGTAAAAGGCGAGGTAAAGTCTGGCCTGATCATCTACACAGACGTTCGACTGCCCAGGCACAATTAGTGTTGCTCCGGGGGGGCACGAAGCCAGCGGAGGATCTCCGTTGTCGAGGATTCCGTTGCGAGCATCGAGGGAAGGCACCGTGGTCAGAGCGGTGATGCCCTTCGACTGTCGAATGCCTTCATAGTCCGCGAAGAAAAAAGTGCGGTTCTTGATGATAGGGCCGCCGATCGCACCGCCAAATTGATTTCGTCTAAAGGACGGGATTTCGGGTCCATCGAAGAAATTCCTGGCGTCGAGTGCACTGTTTCGGAGAAATTCATAGACGCTGCCGTGAAGTGCATTAGTTCCAGAGCGGGTAACGGCGTTGACGACGCCTCCCGAAGTTTTGCCGTACTCTGCGGAATAGTTGCTCGTGAGGACTGAAAACTCCTGGATGGCATCCACGCCTAAGTTTCCGCCTAGCACGCTGCCCGGTGCGCCATTCGCGTAGTCGTTGATACTCGTGCCATCGAGACGATAATTGTTCTGCTGCGGCCGCGCGCCGGAGATGGTTAGCTGTTGCCCGAAACCGCGATTGCCGCGATCTGCTCCCACCGCGAAGGTTGGCTGAGTCTGAATCGTATCCACACCGGGCTGTAGGGCTGCCAAGTCTGTCCAACTGCGGCCATTGAGAGGCAGCTCACGGACGGTGGTGGCGTTGACCGTCGCACTGATTTCTGAGCTGGTGGTTTGTACGGCAGGGGCATCGGTGGAGACTTCTACCTTATGAGAGATTGTCCCGATGCGCAGAGCGAGGTCAAAGACTTGCTGCGACCCCACAGTGATCCTAATTCCTGACTTAACCTCGGTGTCGAATCCCTTTGCGGAAATTGTGACCTGGTACTCTCCGGGCAGCAAGTTCGCTGCTATGTAGAAGCCGTCCGAGTTCGTCGTAACCGTCGTAGTAATTCCGGTCGCCACATTCCGGATCGAAACCTGTGCTTGAGGCACATATTTGTCGGAAGGGTCCGTGATTGTGCCGGAAAGCGTTCCACCCGCCACTTGGGCGCGAGCCGGAACTGAAAAACAAATACTTATGATTAGGAGGACCGCGAACGCATTGCAAAACAAATATCCTTTAGAAATTTTTCGAAAGGACACTGGACCACCTCCACCAATTGGAGTTGAGCCTAGTGCAGAGTCCAGGATGATGCCTTAACGCAAAATTAATTTCTGTTTAGGTACGGTTTCGAGAGCCACTTCCTGGAGGTCAATAATGGGCAATATCACAGTGAAGGTTGAACCGACTCCCGCTGTACTCTCACACTCAATTGTGCCACCCTGCGCGAGGGCGATGGCTTGAGCAATGGCCAGTCCGAGCCCTCCGCTATGGGCCTCTCCGCTGTTCAAGGCCGCGGGCGCGGCCCGGTAGAACCGATCAAAAATGAACGGTAAGTGCTCCGGCGAGATCCCGATGCCTTGATCCTGGAAACACGCTTGAATCGAGCCGTCTCGAATTCCCAACGTCACACATATGCGCGTACCATCGAGGGAATACTTGACCGCATTGTCGAGAAAAATCAAAAACAGTTCGTGCAGGAAGGCTTCATCTCCAGTACAGGCCAGTTCCTGGTTCAAATCTCGTTCGATGGAGATATTCTTCGCGCGCGCTCTCGAGCCCGCTAGAGCGCAAGCTTCTTCGAGAACCTCGTTGATGTATAGCGGTTCCCGGACCAAATGTAATTGCCCGGCGTCAGCCATCGAGAGAGTAAACAAACCTTCCACGATCCGGGTTAGTTTCTTGAACTCATCGTCGAATACACAAAGAGTCTGGCGATATTCCTCCGCGCTTCGTGGTTTAGAGAGCAGCAGCTCTGTCTCACCGTGAAGAACTGCGAGTGGAGTGCGCAACTCGTGCGAGGCATCCGTCACAAATTGGCGTAACTGGAGAACGGCGGAATCAACGCTTTTCAACAGATGGTTAAATGTTACGGCCAATCGCCCAACCTCATCATGAGGAGAAGACATCGGCAGAGGTGTCCAAAATCCTTGTCGATTCGTGACACGTTTGGCCATCAGCGCAGCGTGACTGGTCAGCTCCTTGATGGGCGCAAGACTTTTCCCGACGTACAGCGCTGATATTCCGGCGGTCAGCACAAGGCTCAAAGGAAAAAGCAGCAAGGCCACTCCTCCAAAGTCGTCGAGCACTCGGTTAGTCCCAAAGGTAGGGATGGCCACGACAAGAATGCGCGCCTGATTTTCTTGCTGAAAAGGAATGAGCGCCACACGCACCGGTTCGCCATTCTCGAGGGCAGCGATCACAAAAGTCGGCCGTGAAATGGCAAGGCTCAACCCATTTAGCTTCATCGGCGCAGCGAGATTCTTGGACTGCTGGAAAACGTGGCCATTTTTGTCCAGGAGCTCGAAAAACTCCCCTGGAAGGTCCAGCCGGTTTATGTCTTTCGCGTCGGGTTCGGAGACCATATCGGAAATGATGGGGCGCGCGGTCTCAAGCAGCTGGCGATTGAGCTGGTTGTGGACCGCATGGGCCAACAGGCCCCAAAACGCCAGGTATGACCCAGCTAGGAGTACCCCGACGACGGTGCAGAAAAGCAACATCATCCGTAGACGAAGTGTTCTGACTTTCATGACCCCGGCATCCCCAGGCGGTATCCCACGCCGCGGATGGTATGGATGAGCTTGACGGATCGATCTTGATCAATCTTCTGGCGGAGCCGATTGATATACACCTCAACGAGATTGGTTTCGCTGTCGAAGTGGCAGTCCCAAACGTGTTCCACGATCTCACTACGGGTAATAAGCTCAGGTGCCCGAAGCAAGAGCAGCTCGAGGAGGGCAAACTCTCTGGATGTCAGCGGGATTGTCTCTTTGTCGCGCGTGGCGCGGCGGCGGTGACGGTCAAGTGTGAGGTCTGCGTAGCGAAGCTTTGCGTTGCTGCGGTGAAAGCCCCGGCGCACCAGTGCTCGAACCCGCGCCAGGAGTTCCGCCAAAACAAAGGGCTTGGTGAGATAGTCGTCTGCGCCCGCATCCAAGCCTTCAACCCGCTGCTCGACTAAGCCTCGGGCGGTAAGCATCAGCACAGGGGACTCTATCCCGCGTTGACGCAACTCGCGGCAGACTTCAAGCCCGCTGAGATCAGGCAAACGTACATCGAGAAGAATGGCGTCGTAGGAAACATCAGCTCCGAATTCGAGCGCCTTCTGACCCGATTCTGCCACATCCACTGCATAGGTGTTTTCCCGCAAGGCGCGTGCAATGAAGCTGGCGACCTTCCGTTCGTCTTCGACTAGGAGGATCCGCATGGGCCCACTCAGTATTCTCGCACAACGAGGCGCTCGGTGAACCGATTCGAGTTATCTTGGAATTGAACCCCGTTCGACTCCGAATTATGCGCCTTTTCACAGGACATCGAATACAAGTACCTTTGCACTTGTGGTGCCGTGTTGTGGCACGGCCACAAAGTAGCGCTTTAGTTCGGGCACGAGACGCGCTGTCCTCGCCATGGGGCCCGTGGAGACGTTCCCGAGTAACTTGTAGCTGTTGGGGCTAGACTGTTCAAATATGTCCACGGCGCCGTCGCAGGCGGCATAGATGCGTTTGCTGGCTGCATCGTACGTAATGTCGTCAACGCCCTTGGTGATAGCGAAGGACGTAACTTCCTTACCCGTTTGAGTGTCCAGCACCGCGATCTGCCCCGTACGGCATGCAACGAACAAGCGATGGTTCGCTTCATCGAGGGCCATGGCTACGTTGTTCTTGCAAAGCGTCACAGGCCAATTTGTTACCAGTTCACGCTTCTCCCGATCCACCACAGACACTTGGTTCTTGGCTCTGTTATTTACATACATTTTCGGCGTGGAATTCTCCAGCGCCATGGCTTCAAGAGTTTCGCCGTCAATCTTGAGGTCGGCCAATTTCTTTCCTGCAGTCGTATCAACGACGCTCAGCATCGAGTAAGTCTGGTGAACGTCCCCACCTCCATTGTCAATGTAGAGGTACTTGGTCGCCGGATCGTATCCAATCGAATCCGCGTCCTCCAGGAGTTTCACGGTGGATACCAGACTGTAATTTGTCCCATGGAAGATCTTCAAGTCTCCGGCGTCGCCGTCGGTAACGTAAATGCGATTCAGGTCCTCTCTATAGAGGACGGCGTGTGGCTTGCCAATGGCGTCTATCTTATGAAGCAATTTGCCTGTCTTCAGGTCAAACACAACCACAGCATGGTAGCCCTCGGGAGTCGCAAACAGCCGCCCGCCCTTGAGGTCAATTCCGAAATGGTCGAAGTTCCCTTTAACTTCCGCCGGCAGGTCATATGTCTGGACCAGTTTGATTGGCGCAGTCATCTGGCACCGGGCTTGAGTAGCGAATACCATAAGAGTCGCGAGCATGACTAAAGACCGTTTCTTCATTTTTTCTCCCTCGAATGTATGGCATTTTTACTTGAAACTGAATTGTTAGCCGGAGTTCGGTTCCGCTCCGCCCGCGTCCGTGCGGCTGTCTATCTCGCCACTCGCGGTGCCAGACGACGCTCAATTCGCGTGGGGGGTGACAAGTTACTTCGAAGCACCCTTGCGGGCACGAGAGAGCATAATTGATTCATTGCGGTTCAGACTTAAAACAAGATTAATTTTTCTTTAACTCGAATGTGATTGTTGACCTGATTCTGCCTGAAAACAGGCGCATTGGAACGATTAAGTGAGCCCCATTTTGATTTGCGCGCTGGAACATTCGTTGACTCACTTTGCAGAGTGACGTAGCATCCGCCGAGTCGCACGCCGAGTTTTCAGTTTCGGTCGCGGTTCTTCCTTCGATTCTCAGCCGGCAAATGCGATCCAGTTGCGAAAGCGGAATCAATTGACGGATCAGCGTCCAACGCGCGTTCGATGGTACATCCTTGCGATTCTCTTCCTCCTCATGTTGGTCACTGCCTTTGGCCGGCTGAATCTTGCCATCGCGGGAAAGTTCCTTCAGGAAGAGTTCCATTTCCCGAATGAAGTAATGGGGTGGATCCTCGGAGCGTTCGCATTCGGGTATGCGCTCTTTCAGATACCCAGTGGATGGGCGGGTGATCGTTATGGTCCCCATCGAACGCTCACTCTAGCGATTTTGTGGTGGTCCACGCTGACGATTCTGATGACTTTGGTTCCGCTGGCAGTTGGCAAAGGTTCCTTGTGGCGACTGGCGTGGACCTTTGTGGCGGTTCGGTTCTTGACGGGAGCGGGCGAGGCCGCGAGTTACCCCAATGCGAACAAAATCGTCGCTAATTGGATGGCGGTGGGGCAACGAGGTATCGGTAGTAGCCTCCTGCTTGGCGGGGTTGGTGCGGGCGGAGTACTTGCACCCATCGTGTTCGCTGCAACTATGCAACGGTGGGGCTGGCGTTCGTCCTTTGTGCTCTCCGGCATTCTTGCGATCTTTTTTGTGATCATCTGGTTTCTCTACTCGACCAACCGGCCGCAGGAACATCCTTCCGTCAACGCGGAGGAACTCAAGGTCCTGGGCTTCTCCGAGCGTGGCCATGGGACTCATTCATTTCGTTTGGGTGGCACTCCTTGGCGAAGGATTTTCGCGAGCGGCTCTGTTTGGGCTTTGATTGCCAGCTATTTTTGTCATGGCTATACGCCTTATATTTACTACACCTGGTTCTTCATTTACTTGACTCGCGTGCGTGGGCTTACACTTACAAAAGGTGGGCTGTGGAGCTCCACTCCCTTCATTGCCATGATGCTGATGGCGCCGCTCGGCGGATGGCTCTCCGACAAAGCCGTGGCTCACTTGGGCCGCCGCCTCGGAAGGCAAAGCACGGTGTGGTTTGGCATGACCTGCTCTGCCTTACTGCTATGGGCGGGGAGCCATACGGTAAATAACACTTCCGCAATTCTTCTCCTGGCGGTGGCGGCGGGCTTCAGTCATTTTGCCGCACCAAGTTGGTGGGCTACTTGCATTGATTTGACTCCTGGGCACGCGGGCTTGCTCTCAGGTTTGATGAACACCTGCGCAAATCTTGCGGGAGGGATCGCCCCGATTTCGACGGCATATATTGCGACCAAATTCGGCTGGACCGCGGCACTAGATTTTGCGGCAATGGTGAGCTTCTGCGGGGGCGTGATCTGGGTGTTCGTGAATGCCACGGACAGTCTCGAGGCGGGCAGCGATTCTCGTATTACAAGCATTGTAAGTTCTGCGAGCGATGCGGATGTGCGAAGCGTTCCTGGCGTCAACAGGCCTTCGTAAATTAGGTGCCGAGGGCGAAAGACGCGATGACCTCGCGCAAGGCGATCCGGAATATTTTCCAAGGAGACCTCCATTGAAGCGTATGACGACAGTGTTCCGAGAGATGCTACAAGCCCCGGGAGTTATCCACGCACCTATTGCTTACGACCCACTGAGCGCGAGGATTGCGGAGAGTGTGGGATTCCGCTGCCTGGACATCGGAGGATATGCACTGGGTGCCAGTTCCTGCGTTCCGGAACCTCTTCTCAGTCTGGAAGAGGTCGTCATGGCAACGCGGCGAATCACTGCCGCTGTCTCAATTCCGGTAATGGTGGATGGAGGCGCTGGTTATGGGGACCCCCTTCACGTAATTCGAACCGTACGGGAATTGGAACGCGCCGGTGCTGCGGCAGTTCACATTGAGGACCAAGTCTATCCAAAACGTGCCCACTACCATAAAGGAGTTGAACACCTGATTTCAGGGGACGAAATGTGCAAAAAAATTCACTACGCATTACGCGCTCGGCGCGATCCGGACTTCATTATCGCCGCGCGCACGGATGCCCTGCGCACCGATGGTTTTGGTGAAGCTGTGCGCAGAGCAAACCTCTACGCCAAAGCCGGGGCTGATATGGTCATGCTCTTCCCCAACACGGTGGAAGAGGCACGCAAAGCACCGGTCGCAGTGAGCGCGCCCATGATTTTCGTTAACAGTGAAGGAAACCGGCTTGGGCGGCCCATCTTTCCGATTGGGGATCTGGAAGCGATGGGCTACAAGATGGTGAACGACGCGATCAGCGCGATCACTACAATGTTCAAGAGCGTGAAGGACTTGTTTGTACGGCTCAAAGAAACAGGCTGCACGGGAATGGACCAGAATGTCTTTACCCAAGTTCGCAAGGAATTGGAAGACACCATTGGATTAGAAGAGTATTACCGCATCGAGGAGCAAACAGTTGAGAACAGAGAGTAGGAACATTCAATTCCCGCGGGCGCTCCACGTTAGCGCAATTCTAGTGTGCGTGATCTCACTGTTGGCGCCGATCAGAACAACGGCACAACTTCATGGCCGGAATGGCTCGGCGCCTCGGCGAAATCCTGTGCAACGTGTCCTGCTCCTTAGTATCGACGGAATGCACAGCCTCGATCTCGCCAACCTGGTCAAAGACAAGCCCGATTCGGTGCTTGCGAAATTGAGCCTGCACGCCCTCACTTACTGCAATGCTTCGACGTCTTTTCCGTCCAATTCATGGCCTGGCCTGCTTTCCATGGTGGCAGGGGGATCGCCCAATGTAACTGGTGTGATTTTCGAGAACTCCTATGACCGCAGCTTGTCGCCGCCCGCCTCCGATTGCTCCAAGGTCGGAACGGCGGTGATCTTCGATTCCTCGATCGACACGAATCGCGACGCGGTGGATGGCGGCGGAGGCATTGATCCCGATAAACTGCCGAGAGATCCGAAGAAAGGATGCACACCTGTTTTTCCTCACAACTTCATCCGTGTCAACACGATCTTCGAAGTCATAAAGCGGAGTGGCGGTCGTACGGCATGGTCCGACAAGCATCCCGCGTACGACTTCGTGAATGGTCCTTCCGGCACCGGGGTGGACGACCTATATACGCCCGAAGTTCGTTCGTTTCGGGGCGTTAAAAACGTTGAATCGTACGACGATCTCAAGGTGGCGGCGATCCTTAACGAGATCGACGGGAAGGACCACACCGGAATGCGGGAAGTCGGAGTGCCTGCAATTTTTGGAATGAATTTCCAGGCGATCAGCGCTGCGCAAAAAACCTCCGGTGGAGGTTACCTGGACGGGAGCGGTCGTCCAAGCCCTTCTCTAGAAGACGCATTGGTTCACACGGATCAATCCATTGGAAACATCATGGCCCGGCTTAGAGCGCGAAATTTGCTTGACTCAACACTCGTCATCATCACTGCCAAGCATGCTGATTCTCCGATTGACCCCAAAAAGTTGAAACACGCAAACCTGGAAATCATTCCCAGGACTGTCAACTCAATTCACGAAGGATTGCTGGCTGGTCTGGAGCAAGACGGAAGTGTTGCTTTGCTTTGGCTCTCAGATCAGGACCGGACTGCTGAGGTAGTCCAGGCATTGAGCAAGGTTCAGGAGGAGGCAGGCTTTCAGGAAATTTATTCGGGCGAATCATTGAAACTCCTGTTCAATGACCCGAAGAAAGACCCACGTGTACCGGATATCATGATTCAGCCGACCCCGGGGCAGATTTTCGTGGCGGCTGGTAGCACATTCATCGCAGAGCATGGCGGCAATGCGAACACGGATCGCAACGTTCCATTGCTTGTCGCGCACCCAAAATTCAGTCATCTGGAAATCAAGTTTCCGGTGCAAACGTCACAGATTGCTCCCAGCATCCTCAAGGCGTTAGGGCTGAATCCAGACGACCTGGATGCTGTGAGAATTGAAAAAACACCGGACTTACCCGGTCTGAATCTCGATCAGCTTCGGTGATCGGTAGTGCCGTCGATAAGAAACGAATGGGATCGATCACAGATGTGGAGGAATCCTGCGCCCGAGACGGATCAAACTTGCTTAAGCTGCCTCTGAAGGGTCTTTGCGATTCAACGCTAGCTTCAAGACTTCAGCCAAGTGCATCGCTGGCCTGCCAGTGCCTTGCAGGATCTGCTCGCGGCAGCTGAAGCCGTCCGCGACAATCAACGTGTCCTGTATGGCGTTGCGCACCGCCGGCAGTAACACCCGTTCTGCAACAGCCTGTGACACCTCAAACTTGTCTCGCTGAAAACCGAATGGGCCAGCCATTCCACAGCAGCCGGCATCCAGAGTTTCCGGCTCTGCCCCCAGCTTTCGCAGTAGCTCCTCCTCATGTTTCATTTTCATCAGCGCCTTCTGGTGGCAGTGACCATGGAGAAGAACTTTCATGGAGAGCTTGGGAGGACGATAGTTGGGTGCGTGAGTTTGCAGAAATTCACTGAGAAGAAGCGTTTGGTTTTTGAGGCTGTCGGCGCGCTCGTTGGTTGGAAATAGATTGTGCAGCTCATCCCGAAAAACAGATGCACAACTTGGCTCCAAGACGATAATCGGCAGACCTGCGTCAATCTCGGGTCCGAGCGCAGCCATGATCTTGCTTAAGTTTCCTTTGGCATTCTTAAGCATTCCGAAGTCATAAAGGGGTCGCCCGCAGCACAAGGCGCGCCGCGAACAAAGCACTGTGAATCCTGCATTCTCCAGCACTTCTAGCGCGGCCCGGCAAACTTCCGGATGAAAGTAGTTGTTGAACGTATCCACCCACAGAACGACTTGCCTAGTGTTGGACGGCGTAGATTCGAAACTTCTGTCCTCGCCGAAAATGGAAGGGCGATTCCGTCGTGCCCATTGCTTGAAGCTGGTGGTCGCCAAACGGGGCAGTTGCCGCTGCGGGGCTAAACCCAGAATTGTTTGTAACAAGTGACGGGATCCCGGTGACTGGCTGAAAAAGTTTGCGATTCCGGGGATGCGCGAACCGATTTTTGCCCACCGATCCACCAGGCCAAACGCATACGCGTTTAACGGCCGCCGCTTCTTTTCGTAATAGTGCGACAGAAATTCCGCTTTGTAGGTTGCAATATCTACGTTCGCAGGGCATTCCGATTTGCAGGCCTTGCACGAAAGGCAAAGCTCCAGTGCATCCTTTACGTGTTCGTCTTCCCAACCCGAACGTAAAACCTCGCCCTGAAGCATCTCAAAGAGCATGTGAGCGCGTCCCCGAGTACTGTGTGCCTCTTCCAACGTCACCATATAACTCGGGCACATCGCTCCGCCATCACTCTTCCGGCACGCGCCGAGTCCAATGCATCGCAACGTTGCTTTCGCAAAGGAACCGTCGTCGGCCGGGAATTTGAAATGAGTCTCAGGCTCCCGTGGTTTATAGTCCGCACCCAACCGCAAATTCTCCGTAGGCAGGTAAGCATCAACAACCTTGTGTGGGTTTAGCTTATTGTCCGGATCCCAGGCCGCTTTGAATTCGCCAAAGGCCTTTATCAGCTCGGCGCCAAACATCTTCGGAAGCAATGCCGCCCTTGATTGTCCGTCACCATGCTCGCCGGAGAGCGAACCCCCGTAGCCGACTACCAAATCCGCCGCACGATCGATGAATTCCGCATACTTGCGAATCCCGTTTTCACTTTCGAGATCGAAGTTGACGCGCATGTGGACGCAACCATGTCCAAAATGACCGTAGAATGCGCCGCGGTATTCGTATTCATTCATTAGCTTGCGGATGTCTCTCAGATAGCCTCCCAACTTTTCGGGAGCCACTGCGGCGTCATCCCAGCCTTCCCACTCCGCCGGTGCACCTGGGGCGAAGGCGGCCGCGCGCGGCCCAGCCTCGCGTATCTGCCACACCGCGCGCGCTTCGCTCTTTGAGTACAGCCGTGCGTTAGGCGGCTCGCTAACTTGTTTCAAGCGGTCAATGAGCTGCGCTGCGAGATGATGAGCCTGGCTCGGTTCATCAGCGCCAAATTCCACCAGCAAATATCCGCGGCCCTCGGGAAGGAGATCCAGATTTGGTGCTCCCTTCTTCTGGAGTCCGTCGACGATACTTCCTTCAAATCCTTCCAGTCCGATCGGGCGGAACTGCAATATTTCTGGAACATGATCGGCTGCGAAGAACGCATCGCGATACCCCAATCCAACAAGGGCGCGATGCTGCGGACTGTGGATTAATTTCAACTTAGCTTCGAGCACGATGGCGCACGTGCCTTCGGTTCCGACGAGTGCGCGCGCGACGTTGAATCCTCTTTCTGGTAGCAGTTCATCCAGGTTGTAGCCGGAGACTCGTCGTGGAATTTGCGGAAAGCGCGCGCGAATCAATCCGGCGTAGTTCTCCTGGATCCCGCGCAACTTGCCGTAAATCTCGCTGCGGCGGCCGCCCTGAGCAAGGATGTGAGCCAGCTCCGTCTCGCTCGTACTCCCCACCGTCATCTGTGAGCCGTCGTAAAGCAGGATTCGCAGCTCTTCGACGTTGTCGACCGTTTTCCCCCCGAGCAACGAATGTGTTCCGCACGAATTGTTCCCAATCATCCCGCCGATGGTGCAGCGATTATGGGTTGAAGGATCAGGTGCAAAGGTCAACTGATGCACTTCTGCGTGATTCCGTAGTGAGTCCAGAACGACGCCCGGCTGAACCCTCGCGAATCGCTCGTTTGGGTCAAGCTCAAGAATCTGGTTCAGATACTTCGTGAAATCCAATACCACCGCGACATTGCAGCATTGGCCGGCCAGACTTGTGCCGGCCCCACGCGCCAGAACGGGGGCACCAAACTTCCTGCATGCCGCTACCGCTGCAACCACATCTGCGTCATTGTGCGGGACGACCATTCCAATGGGGATCTGCCGGTAATTCGATCCGTCCGTGGCATACAGCGCCCGGCTCCCTCGATCGAACCGGACTTCACCATTCAGCGTTCGCTTGAGTTCCTCCTCTAGTTCCAACGCTTGAGAGAACGAGTCCACGGGTTTTGCATGCGAACTCAACGGTAATGGGTTGGGTGTGTCCACGGCTTGTCAGATTGGATCAGCGAGAAGCAGGATAGAAGATAAAGGATAAGTTCTCATATCTGAATGTCTTAGAGTCCTGCCTCGTTCGCCGCGAGCGTGACGTTCAATCCTGCACCTGGGAGTTCTACGTCCGGTTTCATCCAAAACGCCAGCATTGCCCAAGCAACAGCAATCCAATGCTGCCGAGAAAGGGAAGCGTCCAATTCCCCGTCTTGTCGATCACATATCCGAAAACCAGAGGCGAGACTACATTACTCCGCCTAGCATATTCACGTCACGGCTACAATCAACCAAGCCACTAAAAGTATTTGGAAGATGAGACATGGATAGGCAAAAGCGGCGTACACCAACCCGATTTGCATGTTGGTCAGATGCAGGTCTCGTTCGAAGCTGGGGGCAACCGTACTCACATTGTTCCGGTCTATGTAAGTAATCCCATACATCAGGCAAATCAGAAATAGCACGATAGTGGAGGCGGAGGGCGCTTTTGCAGTCATCGGGGCCATCTTAGGATTAGCGGCCATTCAGCGTGTCCGTCATTGTGTAGGTGGCCTTGGTTCCACGCAGGCATGAACTACGCACTACCTTCCCCCAAGTTCAAGTTCTGTCGCCGTGCCTGCCGTGTCGAGCTGATCAAGGGCTGCCATGAGACCGCCTTTTTTGTAGGGCACACCCGCCAGTCGCAGGCCCATTTCGATCCCGCTAAGCGTCCCCATCAGCATGAGATCGTTGAAGTGTCCTAGATGTCCGATGCGGAAAACTTTGCCCGCAAGTTTTCCCAAACCGGCCCCCAGGGACATGTCAAAATGATCGAAGATAGTTGCTCGTAGTTGGTCTGCATCATGACCGTCTGGAGTGAAGACAGCCGTGACTGTATTCGAGTACTCGTGAGGCATGCTACAGACAATTTCTAGCCCCCATCCCCAAACCGCCGCACGGACTGATTTGGCATGGCGTTCGTGCCGGCGAAATATGTTCGGCAGACCTTCTTCGCGCATCATCAGCAATGCTTCTTGCAAACCGTAGATGAGGTTCGTGGCTGGTGTATATGGGAAAAACCCCGTCTCACTAGACTTCAACATTCCCTGCCAGTCCCAATAGGACCTAGGCGTTTTCGCGGTCTTGTTCGCCGACAGGGCCTTTTGCGAAAGGGCGTTAAAACTCAGACCGGGAGGATTCATCAAGCCCTTTTGCGAAGCCGCTACCGTGACGTCAACTTCCCATTCATCGTGGCGATACTCCAGCGACCCTAACGACGAAATCGCATCCACTATCAGCAGCGCAGAGTGGCCGACGCGATTGATCACGCGACGAAGCTCGGCGATCCCGCTTGTTACCCCCGTTGAAGTCTCATTGTGAACCACAAGCACCGCCTTGATAGTGTGGCCCTTGTCTGAGTTCAATCGTGACTCAAGCTCTGCAGACGCCGCGCCTGCACGCCAGCTTCCAGGTACACATTCCACCTGAAAGCCCATCTTTTGTGCCAGTTGCCCCCAGAGTTGCGAAAAGTGCCCTGTCTCGAACACCAAAACGCGGTCGCCCGGAGAAAGCGTGTTGACCAGCGCCGCCTCCCAAGCCCCGGTGCCAGAAGCCGGATACATCACCAGGATGGAACTTGTTTGGAAAATCGAGCGCAGACCTTCCAAGACCTCCGTTGCCAATTTGGCAAATTCGGCACCACGATGATCAATGATGGGCCGGCCGATGGCCCGTAGGACTCGATCGGGAATGTTTGTAGGGCCGGGGATTTGTAAAAAGTGGCGGCCGGTTCGAATCATACGATTGATGATGCCATAGCGAACACCCGATGCGCGCACGAGGTACTCACCCAAGAAGTTTCATTTGAGAAATTTATCTACCTCTACACGAATTGCAATGGTCTAGAGTTCCCGTAGCCTGGCGGCCCCGCAACGAGAATGGGTATGCAATTAGATTCCCCTTGGAAAGCCTGCGGGCCACAGCATACCTTAGCTGTCGCGATGCGAGCTTAACGTCAGATTAATTTGCTTTTATCTGGCCCAGGGCCATCACAATTTCTAGGTTTGTGTGCTGCTCTCAAATATACTCCACGTTGAAGCGTCGTTCTTTGCATCACACATCAAGCTAAATGCTACCTAAGCCTAGCAGTGACACCGGACCATTGAGTGTTAGCAATGAAGGCGACAGACGATATGACGGAGCAAGCACTGAAGTCCGACGCATCTGTCGTGACGACCCGGAACGTGACGTCTCAGCGCTGGGTTCGTATCATACCCGTCGCTCTCATCATGTACACGATCGCGTTTATCGATCGCACGAACATCTCGCTCGCCTTGCCGCGAATCAGCAGGGACCTCCATTTGGATCCGCAACAGGCAGGAACGGTCGCCGGTATTTTCTTCTGGGGCTACCTCGCGCTGCAAATCCCCGGGGGCCATCTGGCGAAGCACTGGAGCGCCAAGAAATTCATAGGCATATTGCTGGTTGCGTGGGGGATCTTTGCGGTGGGTTGTGGCCTTGCACGCACCTATCACGAGCTGTTGTTTCTTCGTTTGTTGCTGGGAATAGCCGAGAGTGGTGTTCATCCTGCGACGTTAATTCTTCTCTCTCACTGGTTTCCCCGTTCCGAACGCGCGCGCGCCAATGCATTTTGGCTGCTCTGCTTGCCTGTTGCGGTGATAGTCTCCTCGCCTTTCTCAGGATGGATGTTGGATCATTGGTCGTGGCGCGTGATGTTGGTTGCCGAAGGCTCGTTACCTTTCTTGTGGCTCGCGATCTGGCTCAAATTTATTCAAGACCATCCGGCGGAAGTGTCCTGGTTGCCGGAAAGTGAGCGAGTTCCTCTGGTGGAAACTTTGCGCCGGGAACATTCCGAACTGGAGGGGCAAGGAAAAGCGCCCTATCTACGTGCTCTGCTGCGTCCTCGGGTATTTCTGTTGGCTGCCGTTTATTTTTGTTTCATCAGCGGGCAGATGGGCCTACTGTTTTGGCTTCCGAGCGCGATGGAAAAATTCAGGAAACTAAGCAGTTTTTCGACCGGAGTTCTCTACACTCTTCCCTTCATTGTTGGGGCTGCTTCTCTTCTGATTATCTCTCGCCACTCGGACAGGGTGCATGAGCGCCGCTTTCACGCCGCCGCCGCCATGCTGCTCGGAGGGTGCTGCATCCTGCTTGCCGTTGCCACGATTTCTCGTTCGCTTTTGATCGCCTTCGCTTTCATTGCGCTCAGCGGCGTGGGTGCATACGGGCCGATGGGCGCCTTCTGGGCCATACCGACCGAAACCTTGCCGTCAAGAATCGTCGGCTCAGTGATGGGTTTCGTCAATGCCATCGGCAACCTCGGAGCTTACTTTGCGCCTCTTATCGTGGGGTATCTGAACAAGAAAACGGGACATTTTCTCTCAGGATTTGCTTACCTAGGCGCGATCACTGTGGTCGGTGCAGGACTTGCGACGCTGCTGAGAACGACTCCCGCATCCCCGTCGATTAGAAGAGAGGAAGCCGGAACCTGACTCAGGCAAATAGCTGGCGATCCGCCGGCCGGTCGCGCGGAGTTCGAACGCCTGCAGTTTGGCATCAGGACGGGGCTGGTCCAGCGTAACGTTCGGAATTTTCTGGGCGAAAGGTGAGATTGCCAGCAACATATTCTCAGCCCAAAAGGTGAAAAGTGTTAAGGCGTGAATTTGGCAAGGCTTCTGTCGGTGTGATTGGCTCGAGTTTGCTCGTCAACTCAGCGGGAAGCGCAGCAGCCGTATCTTCTACTGATTTTCCCAAAGCCCCGGGTCTGACAGCCTATGTCGGGAAATTTGTAGCTTCAACAAATTTTGAGGATATTCCGCAACACGTCATCGAGTTGGGCAAGAAATCTATCCTTGACGGTTTGGGACTGGCGCTGGCCGGATCGCGTGCGCGAACCGGAACGATTTGCCGGGAATATGTTGAGCATCTCGGTATCTGCAGTGGAAGAGCTACGATCATCGGTTCTTCAAAGAAAACTTCTCCGCGCTTCGCCGCCTTCGTAAACGGCGTATCCATTCACGCTGACGATTTCGACGACACCCAACTCTCCGGCGCCAAGGATCGCGTGTATGGGCTGCTGGTGCACCCGACAGTGCCGGTGTTGCCCACGCTGCTGGCACTGGCCGAAAGCAGAACGATTTCCGGCAAGGAACTAATGCTCGCGTATCATCTGGGCGTTGAGGTGGAGTGCAAAATTGCAGAAGCTATTTCGCCACGCCACTACCAGGACGGATTTCATTCGACAGGGACCTGCGGGCCTTTCGGCTCCGCCGTGGCGGCCGCGAAGCTGCTTCGATTTGAAATCTCGAAGATCCTAGATACCCTTGGCCTGGTAGCCAGTCAGTCAGGCGGCCTGCGGGAAAATTTCGGCACGATGACCAAGCCTTTTCAGGCCGGCCACGCCGCCGAGAGCGGTCTCGCGTCGGCGGAACTTGTCGCACTTGGGTGGACGGCGGCGGACCAAATTCTCGAAGCGGAGCGAGGGTTTTTCCATGCGTTCGGAGGATCGTTCGATCCCGAAGCGATTATGGATCGTCTCGGAAAACCGTGGACGTTCGCCGCTCCAGGAATCTCGGTGAAACCTTATCCATCAGGCTCGCTCTCCCATCCCGCAATGACCGAGTTGGGGCGGCTGATCGAGGTCCACCAACTGCAAGCGGCTCAAGTGGAAAAGCTCGACGTTGGCGCAAATCACCAGATGACGACGACGCTTCTTCACCATCGACCAAAGACCGGATTGGAAGCCAAGTTCAGCATGGAATTTTGCATGGCGATTCTCCTCTTACGGGGGAAGGCCGGCTTGAGCGAGTTCTCGGATCAAGTCGTCCAAAGAGCGGACGTGCAAGAGATGATTGGCCGCATCAACTTCTACGTTAATCCGGAGGCTGAAAGCGCTGGCTTCGACAAAATGACATCTCTCCTGGAAATTCACCTTAAGGATGGACGAGTCGTCACCGGCCGCGCGGACTTTGCCAAAGGCAGCCCCGCGAACCCTATGACTTTCGACGAAGCAGCAGCAAAATTCAGAGGATGCGCGCAATATGCAGAGTGGCCCAGGGACAAGACCGAGAAACTCATCACTTATGTACAGGCATTGGAATCGATGAGTGATGTCAGCGAGCTTTCGCGGCTTCTTTCACTCGAAAGAGGATAATTTGCCACGTAAATGAAAACCTTAAACATTGCGGTCATCGCGGGGGACGGCATTGGGAAAGAGGTCGTTCCGGAAGGCGTTCGCGTGCTTGAAGCAGCAGGGGAGCGTTTCGGGATCCAATTCCACTGGCATGGATTCGATTGGAGTTGCGAAACCTTTATGAAAACCGGAAAGTTGATGCCGTCCGATGGCCTGCAGCAACTGCGGCCCTTCGATGCCATCTTCCTGGGAGCCGTGGGTCATCCGAGCGTTGCAGATCACGTCTCGCTTTGGGGACTGTTGATCCCTATCCGGCGCACCTTCCGGCAATATGTGAATCTGCGACCCGTGCGGCTGTTTGAGGGGATTGAGACGCCACTGAAAAATTGGAAGCCCGGACAAATTGATTTTTGCATCGTCCGAGAAAACAACGAAGGGGAATATTCAAATATTGGCGGGCGTCTCTATGAAGGAACCGACGAAGAGATGGCCATCCAACAAACCGTCTTCACGCGCCGCGGAGTGAACCGCGTGATGCGCTACGCGTTTGAATTAGCGCGCAAGAGAAACAAGCATCTCACCTCTGCGACAAAATCAAACGGTATCATCCACACCATGCCATTTTGGGATGAATGCTTTCATGCCATGGCCGCTGAGTATCCCGACATCCGCACGGATCAGTATCATATCGATATTCTGACCGCTCATTTCGTGCGCCATCCGGACTGGTTTGACGTGGTTGTAGGCTCCAATCTTTTTGGCGATATTCTCTCCGACTTGGGCCCCGCCGTCGTTGGATCGATCGGCATCGCCCCTTCAGCCAACCTCAATCCAGAAAAAGAATATCCATCCATGTTTGAGCCCGTGCACGGCTCGGCGCCGGATATCGCAGGGAAGGGAATCGCCAACCCCATCGGGCAGATTTGGTCGGGCGCGATGATGCTCCGTCATCTTGGCACTTCGGAAGCCGCGGATGCCGTCGAGAACGCCATCGCGGAAGTCCTGGCCCAATCAAAGGTTCGGACTCCGGATATTGGAGGAATGGCGACGACTAAGGACATGGGGGCTGCCATCGCTCTCCAGGTGATTCGTTCCCAGTAGGCCGGTTGACTGTCCTGCAGTCGGAACTCTACTTATCGCCAGCGATCAACGTTCGAACGTAAACGAAATCAGCCGTGCCTCTTTTTCCGCAGCGTTCTTAAATGCGCGTGCTGGCGCCCCCTTCTCGAGCCACACAAAATCCCCGGGCCGCACCAAACTATTCGGATTCCGTCCACTCAGAGCTGAGAGTACGGCGTCAAGTGCAACGACTAGTACCGAACGGCGAGGGTCGCCCACGTTCATGCTCTGGTGAGGGAGCAGGTGAATGAGTGTCACCCTCGTCTGGTTGGTTTCAAACTGTGCTTGTACAACATGCGTCGCGCCAGGCGACGCTACTTGCGTGTCAGGGCAGTTCAGCGGCTGACCGGCAATCACGCTAGCGCAGAGATTGCGCCCTCCTTCTTGGGAGGAGAGAAGCTCAACGGTGACGTTGCGGTAGGTGTTGCCGCCCTCGATCGACGTCGCATGCACATAGCCGCGGGACTGCAGCCGCACTTGACCTTCCGAGAGCTTCTGTCGTACGTCCGGCTTGTCGGGAGCCCGGACAATAACATCTGAATTGCTCATCATGATGCTAATCGCGTCAAATTCATGCCTGTGCAAGTGAACCGTGCCGTGGGGGTTCCACCGACGGTAAAGCCATGAACAATCAACAAACCGCTTTACGGGAGATCAACTAGTAGTACAATCTCAAACAACCTCAAACAACGAGCGGGCGTCGTACAATGGTAGTACGGGAGCTTCCCAAGCTTCGGACGTGGGTTCGATTCCCATCGCCCGCTCCAGAAAACGAAGCACTTACGCGGCGGCTTCATTTTCCATTTTTTCCAAATCCACCTAATGTCCTGAGTCAGAAATAAGCTTACAAAAGCGACCGACACTGGCAGTTCCGGTGTCACTCCTGTAGAACTCGCTTCGGCTTGCATGAGCGTTTCCACGGAAACACAAAGTTTGGATGGAATCTCACTGCCCTTTACTTCTACCTGGCAGTTGAACTTGGCATTCAACAGCGGACTGTCGCGAGGATGTTCAATAGGCTTTTTGGGGTACACATCTCGACCGGAGGTGGAGCGCACCTTAAGAAGAGAATCGCCGGATACTACGGGGAAACGGTCCAGAAGATAACGGAGAAAATTACTGCCGGGCACTTGGTTCAAGCGGACGAGACCAGGGCCAGGAAAAACGCTGCGTCAGGCTACGTATGGGTGTTTACAAACTCACATGAAGTCGTCTACCGGTATTCTGAGTCGCGTGAGGCGGACACCCTTCATAAAGTAATGCGTGAGTTCCAAGGGGTGCTGGTTTCGGACTTCTACGCTGCATATGACTCGATCGAGTGCCAGCAACAGAAGTGCCTGATACATCTTTTGCGAGACCTCAATAACGAGGTTCTGGCACAACCATATGACGAAGAACTAAAAGAACTCGTTCACAACTTCGCTTCGATTCTTAAGCCCATGATCGAAACGATTGATCACTACGGGCTGAAAAGGCGCTTTTTGAACAAGCACGTGAAATCCGTGAAGCGTTTTTACAAAGACCTATCGCTAAGAGAATACCGTAGCGAGGCTGCAGTCAGGTGTAAGCGGCGCTTCGAAACAGGCGGGGAGAGACTCTTCACATTCCTGAGACACGATGGCGTGCCCTGGAATAACAATAACGCTGAACATGCGATCAAGGCATATGCGAGAGCACGAGAACTATTTCAGGGGACCCCGACGGCCAAGGCCATTTCCGAATACTTTGTTCTCCTTAGTGTTTGCGAGACATGCAGGAACAAACGGATTGATTTCTTGGATTTCCTGCGCTCGGGCGAAAAGGACATCGAAGCCTTTGCTGCGTCCAAAGGCAGGAAGCAGCAGATCAAACACGGCCGGTAAGTTTGGCACATCGGCGCTCCCAGGTCTCAGCCAACTACGACGATGCCTAGCTGAAAGTCTATCCGGACATCCGATTCTACTAGGGGGAAAATGTGGGGTCGTAGTCCCTAACTAACAAAGCGACCTTCCTTCCTTACGGCGCGGCCATGATCGGGCCTCACGTGCTTTCGACTTCTATTTTGGGTAAGCCAGAAGTATGCAATATGTCACCATCGGTCTTTCGGACGAGCTTTTGGCAGCACTTGCATCCCCTAGCGGAGACCTCTCTCGCGCCGCTCTGGAGGCGCTGTCGACCGAGGCCTATCGCGAAGGGAAGATTTCCCACTCTCAGTTGCGTCGTCTGCTCGGTTTACAAACGCGCACGGATGTCGATGCCTTCTTGAAGGACCGTGGCGTCGAGCTTGAATACACGGCCGAAGATCTCGAACGCGATCGCGAAACACTAAAGCGGTTCGGCGTGTAGATGCACGAGATTGTCGCTGACACTGCTCCGCTCAACTACCTCGTTCTGATCGAAGCCGTCGGAATTCTTCCTCGACTGTTTGCATCTGTTTTGATCCCTCCGGCCGTCAAGAAAGAACTCTCGCATGGAAATGCACCGGCTGCCGTGAGTACCTGGATTGCCAATCCACCCTCTTGGCTGAAAGTGGTGAATCTTAAGACGTCTGTGGTCGCGCTCTCCCATCTGGACGACGGCGAGGCAGAAGCAATCGCGCTCGCGTTGGAACAGCCCGGAACCCTCCTCTTGATGGACGAGTCATGCTGACTGAACTCTCCGGGAAGACCTTCGAAGCGAACCAGCGGCTTTGTCGGCTTCGAGCGAAGCGAGGCCACCAGCGCGTAAAGCGCTGTCTTACCTCCTGAATAGCCGGTTTGCCGAACTCGCCGCAAAATCTCTAGCGACGCAAGATCCGGTGTTTCCTGCAGAATCTCGACGACCTGTTTCCGGAAATTCGCGACGGTGCTAGGTCTGCCGATCTTTCGTTTCGCGCGCTCCCCCGCATCATCGACATGCACCACGGGACTCTCTTCCGCGATGCGCTTTTACCGAACATAAGGAAACTCCCGTCAACCGGGCCACCTCCGTCTTTCGGTGACCAGCCCTCAACAAGATCTCCACTTCGTGTCGTTTTAACATGGCCAGCATCCTCCTCCCTCCGCCGCTCCGGTCTATCCGACCGGAGGCATAGGGAAAAGTTCTACTTCTTAGGCCCTTTACTGGATGGCTCAGAATTTCCGGAATTAGGAGGGTCAGAATTTCCGGAACTCACATCTTACAAACAAGTCTTTTCGTGACGGTTTCAGACCGTCCCTAATCTGGTGTGGTTGCAACGCGAAGCAGTCTGCAATTCATAATGGTTTTGTGGACAAGCCTGCTACGGATGCACGTGCGTCTTGGTTTTTGCGCTATCGGTCTCTTAGTAGTTTTGGTACGCAAGAATTATACGGACCTAGGATTTCTTTCCCCACTTCACGCGAATTGAGAAATTAACCTAGCTGGGATCAGCGAGTTAGAAAAAATCTGCGTGGCCCTTAGGCTGTCGTGATCTACACGGAGGCGTCATGCTCCTGACAAAGAATCGTTACATCATGTTTGGTGGAGTCTTACTCTTGTTGGCGGGGATCATTGCGGCCACCGCCGCGATCTCTGGTCGGCATGATCCGGTCACTGTTCCCGAACAGACTGCGATTCATGTCACTTTGGATCAGGGATTGGCGAGTGACCAAAGCCGCCCGGGTGATCACTTCGAGACCACCGTTTCCGAACCCATCGTCATCGATGAACATACCGTCATCCCGCAGGGTGCGCGTGCCATAGGACTGGTGGTGGATGCGCATCCTTCCGGTAGGCTGATGGGACGAGCGCGTCTGCAACTCGCCCTCGAATCCATTGACGTGGATGGTAAGTCTTATCAGCTCCGCACCGCTACCTCGCGGAGGATCGGCGGCAATCACAAGAAGCGCAACTGGGGTTGGATCGCTGGAGGCGCGGGTGGAGGAGCCTTGATTGGGGGTCTTGCCGGTGGCGGCAAGGGCGCGTTGATCGGGGGACCCGTCGGAGCGGGGGCTGGCACCGCGGTTGCCTTTATAACCGGGAAGAAGAATATACATCTCGGAGCGGAGACCCCCGTGACGTTCCGTCTCGTGCGTCCGGTGACCATCGACGTAAAGGGTTAACGGGTTGTCCCAATCAAGTTCTTTGAAAACAAAGGGAGGGCGGGGGAATCCTTCCCGAAAGGGATCGCAGGAAGCCGCCCTCCTACTAGGGCTCTGCAGCCCATCCGTTCACGTTGCTCATGGGATCGCGCTCTCGGAATTCCCGCGTATCGCGAAACGCGGAGTTACGCAGAAGGTTCAGAATGCGTATTACCGGCCGGCTCGGGGCGTCTTGAAATTGCATATGTGCGGGCAAATTCCAATCAGTGCGACGTGGACGCCAACGGGCGGATTATCTTCTCGAACGAATAGTGGATTGCGTACTTTTGGGCCTAGGGGCAGTAAGGCGGAAATGACGCAGAGCCGAAAACTTTTCCATAAGAGTCTCGCCAGTGCTTCATTGGGTTTTGCCTTGCTCGCTGTTCTTGTATTTTCCCAGGTTACATCCGCGTCTTCCATTAGCGCGGCGGTCAAAAGAGACGCAGCCAGCAAGCAGTTCTCCAAAGCGAAAGGTCAACGTGCGGCTCTGAACCACAAAACGCCAGGCAAGCGCACGCTTGCCGAGTACGAGCGGGTGGTGAACAGTTACCGCCGCGTCTACATAATTACGCCTGATGCGGTGCAGGTGCCCGAAGCTCTGCTTGCCGTTTCGGAACTCAACACCGAGATGGGCGACCGGTTCGGCCGCAGCTACTACCAAGCGGCGGTAGATTCCTACGAATTCTTGATCCGCGAGTATCCCAGCAGCAGGTACGTGCCGGATGCGCGGCTGCGCGTTGCCAAGCTGCAGAATCAGCTGGGGAACCCGGCAGCCGCCACGAAGAGCTTCCAGGAGTTCCGGAGAATGTATCCGCGTTCTCCGCACAAGCGTGAGGTGCAGGAAGCACTCACTGAGTTGGCGCTTCTGAGGAATGCGGAAACTGGCAATCTTGCCGCGAACAATCCGCCGCCGGCTCCCGCGGCAGCGGCAGAAAAGCTGGATGTGCCGATCGTCGCGGTCCACACTGCGGCGAGTAGTGGCGAGAGCGCGAAAGGTGGCGAAGTCCCTCGAGTACAAAACATCAAGGTACAGGTGACGCCCGACGGCACGGAAGTGGTCATCGAACTCGAGGACACCGTCCAGTATGTTTTCGGTCGGATCATGAATCCGGACCGCATTTACTTTGACCTACATGCGGCACGGCTGAGCCCGGCGGTTGCGCGCGGCAATGTGCAAGTCATCGGAGATTTGCTCACCCGGGTCCGCGTGGCGCAGAACCAGGCCGAGGTCGTGAGAGTTGTTTTGGACGTGAATGGCGTGCAGGATTGTGCGGCTTCCCTTCTGAACAAACCGGCGCGGCTGGTGATTGAGCTGTATGCATCGAGCCACCTGGCGAAACCCGACCCGGTGCAGACAGCTAAGGCAAATCGCCCCGCGAAGGCGAAGGTAGCGGAGAATCAGCCCGCGGGGGAACCTGTGGTAGTAGATGCATCTTCTCAAAATACTGTATCCGCAGCGGTAACAACAGGGGCCGCGAATAGCGCGCCTGCGTCTTCTTCGCCGGCGGCGGTCAACCCGGAGCCGGCGGCGACCAAGTCCACGCTTACTAAATCCAGCAAGACCAAGTCGGACCTGGTGGTACCCGCTGTTACACCGCAGCCCACGCGCAATGGGCAATCCACGCTGACCCGCGCACTGGGCCTGAAGATCAACCGGATCGTGATTGACGCCGGCCACGGCGGCCACGACACCGGGACAATCGGGCCCACGGGCATGATGGAAAAGGATCTGTGCCTGGATGTGGCGCTGCGGCTCGGGAAGCTGATCCGGCAGAAGCTGCCGGGCGCAGACGTCGTTTACACGCGTTCCGATGACGCCTTCATTCCGCTCGAAGAGCGCACGCACATCGCCAACGAGGCCAAGGCGGACTTGTTCATTTCTATTCATGCCAATTCGAGTCCCGATCATGGCGCGAGCGGCGTGGAAACCTACTACCTGAACCTGAAAGGCCCCCCGGAAGCGATGGAAGTGGCGGTGCGAGAAAACGCAGCCTCCCAGGAAAACATCCACGAACTGGAGGACCTGATAAAGAAGATTACGCGTACGGAAAAAATCGACGAATCGAAGGAACTGGCGGCGGATGTACAGGATTCCTTGTCGATGCGCATTCAGAGGAGGGCCGGGCCGGTGAAGAACCGCGGCGTACGCAAGGCGCCCTTTGTGGTGCTGATTGGCGCGGATATGCCGTCGATCCTGACGGAGATTTCCTTCCTCAGCAATCCCTCGGATGAACAGCTTCTGAAGAGGCCACAGCACCGACAGCGGGTCGCAGAAGGGCTCTTCGCGGGTGTCACCGCCTACCTGCAAAACATGAACAGCATGGCGGTGAACTCTTCCGGTAGCCGTACATTTCAATGATCCTTACTACGCGTTTTTTGGCCCGCGACTATTGCATGATTTCCTCAAGCGTAATTGACGGACGCACCCCCATCAATTGTGCATACTTCATTTGCTGCGCCTCTCTGGCCTCAGAATGTAGCTACCCACATTTCGCTGAGCCGTCAGACAACTTGTTTTCAATGTTCGATGACGCAAATTCATGTAGTGGCCGCTGTAGGGAGTGGCTGCTTGGACGGACTTGTTTTGACGATAGAGCGCGCGGCTCCAACTGCCAGATGGCTTGTTCAATCGGTTCCTTGCCTTTCATGGCTTAGCAGCCTGCTGCCGCATATGATACATAATAAACGAGCGTGTTTGACGCAGCCTGCAACAGAAAACTCCCCTCTGTAAAGAAAGCACTTGGCGGGGTTTTCGTGAACCTTTTTTAACGCAGCGAGGGATAGCAACCGGCGTGTGGAGCCTTCGGAGATTTGGAGTGTATGCGTCAGAGCAAAGCCATGGTTGACAGCGAGAGTGGAGGCTAGCGGCTTTGTGAGGACCAGGCGATCGGGGTGAGTTGGGGAAGGCGATGGATGGGAGTTTCGGCGAGACCGGGGAGGACCGCGGCCAAGTATTG
>WNFC01000289.1_pt1 | contig 50040 bp, 42 predicted proteins | sample 5400541 | NCBI WGS metagenome assembly WNFC01 (sample SAMN13153342, study PRJNA577476) | soil metagenome | isolation source: 120 cm saprolite under Douglas fir tree site 2 hole 2 replicate 1 | place: USA:California | collected 2015-04-18 | reverse complement strand
TAATCGGTATTTCTCGAACCCGGCGGAGTTAGAGTGCACCATCACCCGGGTTTTTACTGAAATGCAATCCCACCCAGAACTGATTCGCCCTTGTCTGCGTTCTTTTTGTTAACTATTATGTCCCTTTATTTATGCGCGGATGTATAACAAAGCCCCACCCTCGACAGGTAAGAAGAATCACCCCACAAGGCTTGACTTCAGCTTGGCGTACTCCGCCTTGGCTTCCTTCAGGATGGGGATGTCGGGGTCGGCGTCTTTCCAGAGGGCGAGGAAATCCTGGTATGCAGCGTGCGCTTTGGTCTTGTCGCCAGCGAGCGCATACGCCCGGCCCAGTCCTAAGCGAGCCAATGCTCCCGTTGTGCAACTCCAGGTGATTCCGCGATGGTCAAGCAGCTTTTGAAACTCGGCTGCCGCCTCGCTGCCTTGGCCCAACGCCAGATAGGCTTCGCCTTGTACATAAACCGGATACAAGCAGGGCGGACCGAGTATTGACAATGGAATCCCCAGCTCAACTGAAAGCGCCGCCCGCAGGATGTCGATAGCTTGCTGTGGTTGCTTGTTGACCAGCGCAATCTGTGCTCGGATTGTGGGCAACCAGTAGGACTGCACCATGGTGTGAAACGGGAAGCGCTTTTGCAAATCCTGCATGAGCGATTCTGCTCGCTTGACATCTCCGCTTCCCGCCAACACAAGTGCCCCGAACTCCTGAGCTTCGGGAGTGTCAGGCGCTATATTCATCCCGGCGATGGCTCGTTCCCGTGCATCCGACTGCCCGAAAATCTCTTCGCGGAATGCACCCTCCAGTTCCCAGATCGACGCCCCTCCCTTGTTGTCCGCTCGCAAAGCTGAATCCACGGCCCGGCGCGTCAGCTCACGCCCTTTGTTGAGATGTCCAGCGGAGCCTTCCGTCTCCGCTTCCAAGGCCAGCCATCTCGCTTTCGACTTCTGGCCTGTCGGAGAACCAAGCGGCCTGCTCGGACATCACCTTTGAATCTGACTCAAGGAAGGCGAGCCCATAACGCACTAAATGAAGAGGGTCGTCATCCAGTTTCCGCGCCATGGCCTCATCGTAGGTTTTGCGTGTGTCGTCCAATCGGTTCAGCGCCAGCAAATACTGTGTCAGGTTCTCGTATCCAATCACAGCGTCCGGGTTGAGTCGCAGCGACTTCTGCGTCTGCTCCACCGCGGGCTCGTATCGTCCTTCTGTGGCATAAAGAACGCCGAAGTTGCCGGGTGCGACGTCATCCCTTGGGTAGCTTTCCTCCCATTCTCGCAAAGTTTCAGCCGCCTTATCCAGTTCTCCCGTGACGATCTCGTAGTACAGCGAAGTAATATGTAGCTTCTCCCGTTCGCTGGCACGATCACGCCGATTGAATGCCTTGGTGAGATATTCATGGGCACGGTTCCTCTGGCCGAGATTGGCATACACGATTCCGACGCCCTCGATCGCCAGAGCGAAGTTCGGGTCGAGTTCAATGGCGCGCCGGAAAAAAGGCAGGGCTGCGGTGGAACCTTTTCGTGCACTGCCTTTTGGCCCAGGCTGTCAGCTTTGAGCGCCTCCAGTGACGAGGTTGTTTCTTGGGGTAGCGGCGCGTCGAATTTCTGCACCGAAGCCAATGATTCGCCAAGTTGCGTCCGAAGTTTGGCGGCAGCTTCGCCCAAGGCATCCAGCACTTTCTCCTTGCCCCGCACCTGTGGCCTGCTCCTGAGCCAGGACATCTCCGCTCAGGCAATTTACGGCTTTGAGGCCGATGACGTACTGACTGCCAATATTGGCGATGGAACCGCCGATGTAAGCCTTGCTGTTGGCGCGTTGGCAGAGTTCGCGGGCGACATCCGGGGTGAGGCGCGTACTCGGTGGCTGGGTCATCATGCGCAGCGTGGCCACGACCTTGTCATCGGAAAGCACGTTGAGGTAAGGCGACTGGCGCAGCGAAACACTGAGCGCCTGCTTCATGGTGTCATCGAAAACCGAATCGCCGGTGGTGTTTGCAAAATCGGCTAGTACGATGGTGTCCTTCTCGGTCAACGGCGTTACTGTACGCGAGCGGATGTAGAAAACAACTGCGACCAGGGCAGCGACAACAAGCAGGGCAATGGGAACAAGAATCTTCCAGAGCTTCCTGCCAGTGGCCACAGGAACTTCAGCCACCTTCACCGCATTCATTGACGGCGATGCGGCAACCACCGGAGTCGATCCCGAGGTTGGAATCGCTTGTTGGGCTACTAATTGAGAGCCACTTTCTTGCGCCACCGGCAGCGTCCCAGAACTGGCAGCTCCCATCCGTCCTCCCGTCTCTGTGTCCCGCTTCAGCCGCAGCAGTTCCGATTTCATGTCGGAGGCGTGCTGATAACGCAACTCACGGTTCTTCTCCAGCGCTCGGTTGATAATGTCTTCCAGCTTCGGCGGAAGGTCTGGATTCAGCCGTAGTGAGGACAATGGCACCCGGTTCATGATTCCGTCAAAAATCACTCCCGATGTGTCACCCCGGAAGGGCAACGCTCCGGGCGCCATCTCGTTAAGCACAACACCGAACGAAAACAGGTCAGTCCGCGCATCCAGTTCTTTACCTCGCACCTGCTCCGGCGACATGTAGGCGACGGTGCCAAGCGCACTGCCGGGACTGGTCAGATGTTCCTCTGACTCAATGGTCGGGGCGCTCATAGCAACGTTTTCCGGCTTCAGGGTGACCTTCGCCAGCCCGAAATCGAGAATCTTCGCTTGACCTCTATTCGTGACGAAGATGTTTGCGGGCTTGATGTCCCGATGGACGATTCCCTTCGAATGTGCCGCATCGAGAGCGTCGGCGATCTGGATGCCCAGATCGAGCGCCGTTTCGATCTCCAACGGCTTGCCACTGATCTGGTGCCGGAGCGTCTGCCCTTCCAGCAGTTCCATGGCGATGAAGGTTCGCCCATCGGCCTCATCAATCTCGTGGATCGTGCAGATGTTCGGGTGATTAAGTGAGGATGCTGCCTTGGCTTCTCGCTGGAAACGGCTGAGAGCTTGCACGTCGTTTGCGAGTTCGTCGGGAAGGAATTTCAGGGCGACGTGGCGACCGAGCTTCAGGTCTTCTGCCTCGTACACCACGCCCATGCCCCCACCGCCAATCCTTCGCAGGATACGGTAATGGGAAACCGTCTGCCCCACGGGGGTTGGGAGGGCGTGGACACTGGGTAGACATGTTAGGGGCGTATGGAGGGAAGTCAACGCCGACCCGGGGTAGTACACGTAGGGGGAAAAATTGCCACACGTAACCACTTGCTAAACACCGGAGCATCCTGATTACTTAACGGAAGGGGTGAAAGGGAAGTGCGGGTGGGGACGGCGAGCGGGAATCCCACCTAATAGGTGCGCACGTGGTCTCTAGACGGCGTCAACTTGATCTGCTGGCGCTCTCTTCGCCGGCGGGCGGGCGCACGCTGTAGTCAGGCAGCCGCTGAGGCCGACCAGGGACTCCCGCCGGAGGAGATTTCACGTAAAAGCCGCGGTACGAGGCTGGTGTACGCTTGTAGGAGACTGAGAAATCACATAGAACGAACACCGCATCTTCTAGGGTCGGCAGCTTAGTGCGAATGGTAAATATCGTCCGCTCTCCTGGTTCGATCTGGAACACCCCTTTGAGAGCGGGATCCCCAGACCGCATGATCCGCGTCGCGTATTTCTGATTTTCATCTGGTAGGAGAAGGGAGCCTTCTTGCCGAACCCCAGTCAGGCTAATACTGACCTCGGTCACACGGATCGGCCTGCCCATCGGGGACATGCGGAAGGGTTGGAAGACTGCCTGCAAGCTGGCAGGGGTGTGCGGCCGGCTCTTTCACGACCTCTGCCGCACCTTCGCCCGTGATGCCGACAACCACGGGGTGAGCCGCTCCGTGGCGAAGGACATCATGGGGAGGAAGACCGAAGCCATCTACGCCCGGTATCGCGTCGTGGCCGAAGGCGAGAAGGTTTCAGCCCTGCTCCGCATGCAGCAGAAATCCGTCCCGTCGCCGGGACGCGTCGTGACCATGACATCCCCCGCCGTCCAGTGAGAACACGGACAATTCACGGACAGTTTGGGCAAAAACGAAGGGAGCCGATTTCTAGGCTCCCTTTTAACTTGCTTGATTTCTATGAGTTCTTTGGTTGCGGGGGGTGGATTTGAACCACCGACCTTTGGGTTATGAGCCCACAGGGAATTGGAATTACAACAACTTACAAGACGCGGGTGGCCCTCGAAAAGCCTTGTAAGAAGCGTTAGGGAATCGTTATTGGACAGTCAAAGGACAGCGAATAATCGCACCGTGAGCCTTGAAGCTTTTGAAATCCGTTGCGCTTTCCATCGCGCGCGGCGGCTCAGCACGAGCCATCCGCAATGCCCGTTAGCCATCCGCAATGCCCGTTCTCCATCCCAGCTCTTCGGGCGCCAGCGCCAGCAGCATCTTCACGTCTGGAATCGTTCTCGGCAACTCGTACATGCGCACTCCCTGCAGATCGAGAGTTGCTCTAGCATTCGCCTATGACGAGCACTTCGGCACCGCCGGCAACGGCTCGCCCGCCAGCCGCTTCCTGACCAGCCCGGCGAGGAAACCTGCGAAAGGCGCACCGTTGCCGTTCGGCTAACACCTCCCGATTTGTTGGGTAACCCCGTATGCGTTCAACAGCAGGGCGGCGTCAGCACCCCTCCAAACACGGGCTGCGCCTATCCCGCGAGCGGCGACGCCAGCAGCCCTTGCCGGACGTGTTGAGGACTTCCATCTCTAAGTGAGTGCGCACTGCCGGACGCACAAACACGAAGGCCCCGATTTTGTCGGGGCCTTCGAGAACAATTCAATTTTGAAACTGGAAGAACCTGGCGTCCAACCGGAAGGCCGCGCGCGCCCGCGGGGCTCATTCGCGGCTCCACCTGGTCATCGGCTTACTCTCAGCTTAACGAGGTCACCGATTTGAACTGCTTGCGGCAACTGTTTTGTTTGTCGGCGGCAACTGTGACTTTGCCGCTGCTATCGACCGTGATCGCGCCCAGCGGGGCGTAGTGATGCTGGATGCCAAGCGGCGGTCTTGCCAACGGCGTGGTCGCGGTATTGCCTTGCATGTCGGTGACGGTTTCCGTCGGCCATTCCACATCGGCAGTGGCCGTACGCGCCGGGATCAGCCAGTAGTCTCCGGTGCGATATTGCTGCGCCTTGCCTGGAGGAGCTGGTTCGAACTGGATCTCGACCCCGTTTTCCAACGATAACCACAAATCGCCATCGCTCTCTTGAATAAATGCGGCTTTGTCCGGCCCCAGGGTCAGTCCGCCCTCGGCCGGATCGCCGGCCTCATAATCCCAGCGCCGCAACAACGGATGTTTGCTGGCGTCGACACCCACGTCGGCGTCCGCCGTACCGCTCAAAGTCACTTGCAGTCTGCTGCGATCGATCGACTGCACCTGAAGCAAGTTGCCCGCCCGATTTCGCAGGACATAATCGTCGTCCTGAATCTCGACCCAGTTTTCCGCGCTTAGGCCAAAGCGGTAATCCCGTCCTAGACTGGCCAGCGTGAGAATGGTCTGGCCGTTGCCGGTGGAAATCGGCCCGACAATCGGAAAAGTGACCGACCCGTTTTCGCGCGACCATTTGAAGGTCGCGCCCGTGATCGCTTTCGCCTTCGCTACCCGGCCCCTATTCACTTCTACAACCGGCGGCACTTCCGCCGCCGCGCCCGGCGTGTGGACCTCCACGCGGTAGAGTTGATTTTCCGCGCCATGATAGTTGGCATCAGGCGCAATGATGCAGGGATCGGTCGAGGCCGCCTTCCGCAGGGCACGCGCTTTCAGCAGGCCATGGTTAGGGCCAAACAAATTTGGGAAAAACTTATCGTCGTCGGGGGTGAAGCCATCGCAAGGCTTGCCGTTATTAGGATCCTTGACTTTTCCCTTCACCACTTTGACCTGCCACACGATCTTGGAGCGAGTAGCCGTGTCCGGGCCGCCCAGCGCAACTTCGCGGATGGCACCGTCTTCAATGCAAGTGATATGTCGCTCCCAAACATCCAGGTAGGCGAGGTACGCTCCATTAGCGCCCGCGGTTGGCGTAAGGGGGTCGGCTTGTGGAAGATCGGGTTGCGTCAGGTAGGTTAAGACGCGGCGGATACTCGGATTAATGCCTTTGCTGATATCCACCGCGGGCGCGAACGTCAGCTTGCAGTTGGCTTGACTCGCAGTCGCGATCTGGGTAACGACCGGAGGGAAGCCCGGAGTCGCGAAGGGCTGCGCCACTTCATCGAACAGTTCCACCAGTTGATTCTCTTCGAATTCCCGGCCATCCAGGGTCCACTGCGCCACGGTAACTTCATTCGGGATGCCCGCGGAAGCGACGACGGGAATGGCACCAGCGTCGGCCTCGCAAAGAATGCCAGCGACATAGTAGTGACCGAGACCGATGCCGAAGTCGCTGGCAACAGGTAAGGGAGCGACGGAGAAAGCCAGGCTGTCTGGACCTCCGGCCGGTCCGATCACGTCTGCGCCCATGGTCCGCAAATAACGCAGAAGGATCGCGGCCTGTTCGTTCCAGTCGCTGTCCAGTTGCACTCTTCCCTGCTGCATCAGGACGCGAGTGAAGTGTTTCAAGGGGTCAAAGGTGTTGCGGGTCAGATCGGCCTTCATGGCATTCCCTCGTTTAACTGGCGAAAATGACGCCGGCGTTCATGCCGGCGGGCGTGTACTCTTCCAGGCGAACACGGAGACTGTTCGCACGCTGCGGCTGATAGAGATCGTGGAACACCCCCATCTCCGATTCGTCCTCGGCGCCTCGGGTAATCTCGCTGTCGCACGCATTTGACAACTGACAGTAGGCGGGCGCGCCATAACGCACGCTGTTGAATTCTGGTTTTACCCTCAGGCGCTCGCGCTCAATGAACGCGTTTTTCTCCGAGCCCGACAGGCCATCCTTTTGAGCCTGCGCGGCAGCGGCCGCCACCACCAGATCGGGCTGACATTCGAATCGTCGCGGTGTACGTGAATCGGACGTCAGGTAGCAGAATCGCACGCATCCCTGCTGGCGGCGGCAAGCAAGCACCCGGCCTGTAAGGATGCTGTTCTCCGCCAGCTGAATGGCGTGCGTCTGCACCTGCCCAAAGACCGTGCAGCGGCGCAGGTTGAGAATTGCATACGCGCACAGACCTTGGGGAGCGCCGATCGCGATGCCCTCCGAACTGGTGGCGTCGAGGATGCTATCGCTGACGTCGATGCGGCAGGGGTCTTCCCTGACTTCATCGCGATGCACACGAATCGAGCCGACGATGCTGTGCTCGATGCGCACGCAGTCGGGAGAATCTTCGAGTTGCAGGCTGGGCTCTTCCGGGTTGAGGGGCTCGCAGTCGCAATCCAGTCCCCAACCCGGAACGACGGTGGAATGGCGAATGGTCACGCCGGCAACCGCGCCCTGGACCTGAATGCCGCGTCCGGTGACGAGGATTCCATCCAGTGTGAACCACGAGCCGGACTTCCCCGCCGCGGACTGGTCCTCGCCCGTGACACCCAGGTTGTCAGGCAGAGCTGTCTGCCAATCGAGGAGGCGAATCACCGGGCGCTTGCGGTTGGCGGCGCGCAGTTGCAGAGTCTGACCCGCTTTCAGCACGATACTGATAGGCTCGACGTAGACGCCGCTGTCGGTGATTTCAATCACCGCGTTCGCGGGTGCGTCCTTCTGCCATTGCTGCAAGGCATCGCCGATCTTTGTGAAGCCTTCGCCTTCCCCGACCAAATAGAGCTTGTGGCTGGCCGGCTGGGAGAGGGTCCGCTCGTATTCTCCGCCACCGATGTCGGCGCTGAAAGCGTAGTAGTACGACACCCATACGGCCTGCCGCCGCGGCTGAGGCGCGGGGAAGGCGATGCGGCCCCGCTCGGGATCCAGCGCTACCTGCCCCGGTAGCGGACGATAGGCCCAGCCACTCAGATCGGCAGCGACAATGGACTGCGCCGGCACCAGCTTTCGTTCCGGTCCAAGCCAGATGGCAAAGCTTTTTCCCGGGCCATAGTAGCGGAGAATCTGCTCGTTTCCCGCCACCGATGGCTGACTCGATTCGAGGTCGTGACGCTTGATGGGCGTGGGCAAATCGAGGTTTCCCGGCGGATGCGGAGGACTACTTCGCGATGGATTGTAAAGAGGCGTGTCATGCCCGAGGCTGTTGAATAGAAAACACTGAGGAGTCTTGTCAAGGCAGAACGCGGGCGCGCGCGTGATCGAACAGGTTATCAAGCGCCAGACAAAAAGCCCGACCGAAGGAATGTTGTATCGCTCCGGCAAGTGGCGATCGCTTTCCGCGCGCACATCCACGGTGTGCGCGGTCTCCTCGAACGGCCCTCCGAGTTTCAGCAAGGCGCAACCGTCGCGAATATCGGCCGTGCGTCCGCGATCGAGATGGACGTAATTTATGGTCTGCGTGTAGCTGAGCAAACGGAAGAATTCGACGGCCCGCGCGGGCCAGTCCGCCACCGCGGACGCGAGTTCTTCCAATACCGCCAGCGTGCCCTTGCGGCGTCGGAAGCGAACTGTATTCGCGACTTCATTGCGCGAAGTTATTGCGCTTTCACGCGCCAGGGCTCTTTCGTTCTTCAAGTCGACTGGCTCGCCGGTCGATGAGGCGGGCGCATACCCCACGAGGTCGCCAATGTAGGGCACAACCCAGTCCTGACAGGTCTCGATAAACCAGTTCTCGTAGAGCTGGGCGATATCCTGATCCACAACTTCGACTTGCTCCGCAATCACCTGCAACAAGCCGCGCAGGGGATAGCCCGCATCGGCGTCCCGCATGCGGTGCACGACCGGCAACAGATTATACAAACGGTCAGCCTTGCTTGGGATCATGTTGTGATCTCCGTCAAAGTCAGCGTGTCGGGGATGCCGGGCGCGAGCAAGACGAGTTCGGCGGGCAAGATCGACTTCGCTGGATCGGCAGCCCCGTGGTCAGGGGTGGCGAGTTCGGCGACGACAAATTCGCGCGTCTGCAGCGTGGCGGCAAGTCCCGACAACTGCGCTGCCGTGATGTTTTCCGCCACCGAGTCGAAGGCGCGCATATCCGCGTACTGCACTCCCGGCACGGCTTGTATCACCGCCACGGCTTCGCTGAGAAACGCGCTCTGACCCAAGTCGCGACGCTCAAAGCCGAAGTAATCGAGGAGTGCGGCCTTGACCAGTGGTCCCACGGAAGCCCACTCATAATCCGGCAAGACCTTCACGCCGGCGCTGATCACGAGCAACTTGAGGCGCCGCACCGCGACTCGCAGGGGCTGATAGGGATCGCCGAATGTCTCCAGGGATTGGACGAGGTTCATAAAGAGATCGGAAGACTCGTCGATGGGAATATCGTCCTTACCGGCGATGGTCACGTGGACCAACAGCGTGTGTCCATCGCTCAGGCGGGCGGCCGTGGCTTTTCCGATGCCGGCGTAAGTGCGTGAGAAATCCGCGTAATCGCGTACCGAGACCAGACGATCCAAAGCCATCACCGCCAATGGGGCGTTCGACCGGGCCTGATCGCGCGTATCGTGATCGGCGCCTCCGGAGGCGCGTAGAGGGTTGATTACACTTTTTGCGCCGAGCGGCTGGGAAGAAAGCTGGCTGATCTGTTCCGCCGCCACGTTGCCGGACTTGCCGCAGCCATAGCGATAGACGGCCTTCACGTTGGCAACTCCGGTTGGAATGCGGGCGCCGTGTTCGCCGTTGCCGAAAATAGTGGTGACCAGGTCGGAATCGTCGGTCTCGGTGGCGTATCCGCGATCGACGGGACCCAACACCGCCAGGTTGGGACTCTCGTGCCACTCCACTTCATTGACGCGCGCCACCAGCGTGCTCTGCACTCCTGAGGGCGTCGGCGCGGAAAGATAGGTAAGGGGCGTCTGATGGAGCTGAAATTTTTGTAGCGGTTGCGAGGCGTCGCCGCTGCCGAAAACTTCTCCGGTGGTCTGGCCATGCGTCGCTTTGACCACGTTGCCGTAGATGGTTACGGTCGCCGGATCGTATTTGTAGGAAAGGTGGTTGGCGAGGCTGAGGATGGTGTGCACCGGCTGCGCGGAAATCCGCCAGGCGAAAACCTGCGGATCGATATCGCTCGGCGGGATTTTGCCGTTGGGATAAGGTTTCTTGGTTCCCGGATCGACCAGCAGTCCGGTGAAATCCGCAAAATCGCCGCCGAGTTCGGCAGTCGTGGGCACATACGCATTGGCGTAAATATCTGGCGCCAGGCGTACCTGGTCGCAGAATTGCGCGTTGAAGGTAGCAATGGCCTGCGATTTCATCTTCTCCTGGATTGTTTTCAGGTCTGCAAGTGCGATCATGCCAACCACCAGACGGTCGCCGTACTGGTTCGCATCAGTCACATACGCTCCCGCCGCGAAGGGTATGAAATCAAATGGAAATTTCGTGCAGAGCAGTGAGTGAGCGCCCTGCGAGACGCCCGCAACCATAACTAACTCGCTGGCACGAACGCCGCTGGTGTTCGGGATATCCGTCCGTTCGCCGGAAACGATAATCCAGCGCCCGGCGTCGAGGCCGTCGTAGAGTTGGGCGAGTTCGATCTTCGATCCTTCGATGTCGTTATCGAGAGGCTCTTCGGCCAATTCAAGCTCCTCTGTCTGTGCGTAAACGATGGTGCTGCGGAGGAGAGTGTCGTCTTTCAGGTGCTTGGTGACCTCCGATCCCTTCATCCACGGCCGATCGAGAGTCAGCACAGTGACCTTAGAAGTGAAGCCGCCGCCGGCATCGAGAGTTTTCGTCGTCACTCTCACGATCCGCGCATACGCAGAATTCGCGGCGTCGACGGCGGGGCGGTCGATCACAACCCACGTCCCAGCCTTGATGCGGTCGTAAACGGAATCAAGTGCTACGAAGACAAGATCTTTGTCCTCCTTGACCAAACTGGACCAGGCGTTTTCAATCGTCGGCTTGGAAAAGGCAACCGTTGTGATTTTGTTTTTTTCGTTATTCGGGTCGGGCGCTTGGGTGACGGTGGTTGCGCCCGCAAAGCTGCTCGCGAACAAGGCTGCCTTGACTCTCACCGCCTGGGCGGTCACCTCGACGGCCGGGGTTTCTATGCCGGTCCAGGCGGAATAGACGTCCTTGCCTACGTTGGGACGGAAGGCCGCGAGAATGCGCGGAGAAACATCCGCCTGGGGTCCGAACGCCTGCTGGACGCTTCTCGACAATCGCCACTCATTGCGTGGTTGCACCGAGGGCGCCTTCGCCAGCGAATCCAAGATCGTCGCCAGGTTCGCGAGAGGCGACGCTGACAGGCCCGACTGCGGCAGTCGCACTTCTTGGGGAGGAAGAATCGCGCCCCCTTCCGCATCGTCCGGTTTCGTATCACGAAGGAGAGCTACGAGTTGCTCAAGCGTGTCATTCAGATCGTTCAGCCACGCTCTGACTCGCGTGAACCGGCGACGCCTGGCAATTCCCTGCCAGTTGCTTACCTCGCCGCTGAACCCGGCCACCATATCGACGGCTTCCGTACCCGTCGCCGCCTGTCCGATATTCGCGAGCAGTTGTTTCAGGCCATTGCCCACGTCCTTGGCGAGATCGTTGTCGGTAAAGATGGTGAAGGCTTCCTCGATAAATGGAAGCAGGGCTTGTGCCGACGCCTTGGACGTTTTGCTGTCCAGGTTCGATAACGGTTTTTCCTCGAGGGTCACGGCGGTGCGCTTCGCCTCCGCCTGGGGCTCGACCGATGCCACTCTGCGCAGTTGTTGTTTCCCCTCTCGATTGCCCAGCACAAAGAGAAGGCCGTCTCCCACGCTGAGATTCGTCGCAATGCCGCGAAAGTAGATGGTGTCGCGCGTGGCCGCGTCGGTGCCCGGGTTGGTCTTCAACGTGATCATCTGCGGACGAGTCACCCGTGGTTTGAGATTGTTCCAGATGTCGCGCGCATGGAGGTTGTCGTAGGTTTCGAAAAATTGCGGCTTTTCGCCGGTTCCGGGGATGCTTTGCGCACGCGTGCCGGGAGGAATCTCGCCCTCAAATCCGTCAATGACCGTAAAGGCCAGATAGACGCTTGCCGAGACGGCGGGGCGAAGGCGGTAACCGATCAGCCGCGCGATCTCCAAGATCGATCGGCTTTCGATCGCGGTGCGCAGATAGCCTTCGTTGGCGATCCGCTCCTGATAAAACGTGAGGATATCGGCGAGCGTCGCCCAGGCATCGAGCAAGGCGATGGATGGGTCGTTCGCTTCGCGGGTTGTGAGCTTTCCGTTGAGGGGACGAACGCGCACCAGGCTGCCGCTGCCGTCATTGGCGGGAATGTCGATGGTCAGCGTGGTTAGACGAGCGATCATCGTTTCCAGAAAACTCTCGTGTGTGCCGGCGCGATAGGCCAACGCCGGCAGTCCTGGACGATTCGCTTCGCTTTCGGGCGTGATCGCTTCCACGCCACTGCAGCAACCACAGGGCTGTTTCATCGTCCACCTCGCATGTATACGACCAGGCGGCCGTTCTCGGGATAGTCGGGATCGTTATCCAGGCGCGCGATTTCCATCGCTCCCAGTGCAAGAACCGAGTTCGCGGGAACTTCCTCGCCCTCAATGTCCACGTCCGGTTCGCTGTTCTCGAATCGTTCGAGCTCATTCACGGTGACATCCATGACGCCAGGCACGGCCTGTACCGTCGCAAGCAGCCGGCTGACATAAATGCCGTCTCCGAACGTGAGGTTGTCAGGATGAAAGAAACCGAGGCGGCCGTCGGCCAGACGGCGATTGCTCAAGACGTCAAGCACCGCGCCTTCTACGTGTCCGCGGAGGTAGTCGGGCAGCACGCATACTGAAACCTTGACGGTCAGAGGCACATACCTCGCCGGCGCCACCAGAAGGTCGTGCCCCACACGCCGGAACGGCGCGAGATAATCGGCGATCTCCTTTGTGAGCGACGCTCCCGGATCCTCCGCGTCCTCGGGATCGAGGGCGACTTGCGCGGTGTACCAACTTCCGTTCCAGCGCAGCGCGGTCTTGGCGCGCTGCAGTCGCTGGAAGGGCCGCGCGCAAATGGCGGAGTCGGCCAGTTCGAGTTCCGCCCGCGCCTTCCAGCGGCGGCTGTTGTCGCCCGCAATGGCGGAATAGTCGTCCGCGGTTACGGCGCGCTCCAGCACGGTTCTGAACGCAAAAGGAGCGAACAGCTTTACGTCCGCGATGGGTTCGGGATCCACGCCGCCAGCGGCGGCGAAAGGGTTGCGCACTTTAAGTGTGACGCCGCTGAGCTTATCTTTTCGAAACACGATGTACCGGATAGTCTCCGCTCCCACATTACCGGCGCGGCCATTGCCCACACGATAGTCGGCACGGAATAACGTCCCTGCCTCTGGACGGCGTCCCAGCCGTCCGTTTCCGAAGCGCACATGCACGATGCCCTCATTATCGATTTCCACCACAAACACGCGATCCTCCGGACCACTTTCCAGCAGATCGGATTTTGGATACCACCATTGCAGCATCGCGGTCAGTTTGTCGACCAGCGCGGAACGCAGATCTTCTGGCAGGGCGCTGGTGCCGTCCCACGAATTTACCGACGTGGCGATCGATGGTCCCAACTGCGCCAGGAGCAACTGCGTGGAGGCATCGGGAGGCGAGCTCTTGAGACGCTTGGCGAGCCCAGTGGGATCAGTCAGGTCGTCGAATAGGAACAGTGATTCGATTTCACACGGCGGCCGCGGCGGGGGCGTGTTGTCCGGATCGCCACCGTTCCGTAGGAGAGCCGACGAGTTGACCTCTTGTTTCGCGCTGCAGTCCGGTGCGGGCGGAATGCTCGCCAGCGAAATCCAAGGCAGCGCCTGGCGCGGGTCCTGATACATGAGGTCGAACACCGAACAGGGTGGAGGCAGAGGCTCGCTGAAAGTTAACGGCTGCTGCTTGAGTTCCGGACGGAACCGCGCCGGCACAACCTGCGTTTCGGCCGTGCTGCAACATGCCGGACACTGCTCCGTGCTCGACAGCGTGGGAACGGTCCCGAGCGATTCCTGGGTAGCCCCGCCATTGTCCACTAGGACAACGTTGCCCCGCGCGATGCTGACGTCCGTCATGCAGTCGCAGGCGGGGGGCGGCGCTTGTGAAGAGAGGCAAAGCGGAAAAGCCAGTGCGTCCTGGCTGGCCCATTCAATCTCCAGCACCGGCTGGCCGTACTGCGGACCGTACGTCTGCTGGTAGGGATGGTAGAGCGGGTCGATCGCCGGCGTAACCCGCGTGAGCCGCACCGCTTGCCGGTGCCGTGGATCGGCGTCGTTTGGGTTGCCGGTTTTGGGTCCGATCACTTCTTCGAAGATCAGCACATCGCCGGCTTTGAGCTTCAAAACACGTTCGGTTCCCGGCGGGCCGTCGCCCTCGGCAGGCGGAGCACTCGCAACCGCAGCCGCGGTGGATTTCTTGTAAACAGCGTCGACCTTCGATGCAGCAGAAAGTGATGCAGTGGACAGCGGTGTCGAAGTAATCGCCTTCGCGTAAGCGGGCTCCCTGCCCTTAACGGAAGGGTTCTCCACTGGCGGCGCACCGGGCACCTGGGGCGGAGTCGATGGTGTTTCCGGAGGAGCCGCCACATCCACCCACTGATCAACCAGCGTCGCGCAGGTAGCACCTTTCGCTAGGCAACACTCGCAGTCGCCCCATGGGTAAAACGCGATGCTGTTGTGCGCTGGATAAAGGGTAATCGCCTGCGCGATGGTCGCTTCGGTGAGTTTGCGAGTCAGCGCCTGAAACACTTCGTAGCTGGATGATGGAACGTTCTTCAGATCGGTGTCAGCCAGAATCACGCTTTCGGGGGCGTGAGGATAGGACGTAATAAAGAAGATATTGGCCGGGTTCAGATCGACCTTGTCGCTGGTTTCAAGCGCGAGCCAGGTGCGTGCGTTACAGCCTTCGTGCATACGGTAGTCCACCAGCCGCGCATGTCGGCGCACGGAAATCCGTTCGCGTGCGGTTCCCAGATAGGCTTCGGTGGCTACTGCATCCTGGTAATAGCTGAGGTAATCGCCCGCATAGGCAAGAAGTTCCACCAGCGTGATGCCGAGGTCGGGAACATGACTCTCGTGCCACTCCGGCATGATCAGGGATAACCGGTCGAGCATGAGTTGCTTGAAACTGGCGTAGTCCTTCGCCAGATAGTTGATGTCCGGTTCGGTGTGTGACGGCGGCGGACATCCGCATTCGGGTTTGCAGTCCAGGTCGCTGGGACAACTGGCGCGAAAACTGAACGTCACGCTGGAGTAGCGCCTGTCAAAGCCCGTCATCGGCGTTTCGGTGGAACGGCCCTCGGCGTCCACATCGACCGCGCTGAGCGTGTACAGAGAAAAGTCGCCTGCCTTGTCGACGACGATCTCAAGATGGTCGTCGCGCGTGAGATCGGCGAGACGGACCACCCGTAGATCGACGATCCGCACATCACGGATGCGCCGGCCACCGACGATCACCAGATTTTCTTTTTCGAACTTCTCCGGCGCTTTTCCCAAGCACCAAACCTGAAGTGTGCGGTGATCATCCTCACCCACGCCCTCTTCGGTTCCCACTTCCACGTAATCCAGACCGAAGAGGCTGGCCGCGCGAACGTCTTCGCGCCTCAGTTCCTCCCGGCAATTCAGGATGAGACCATTCATGAAAGGACTCCGTCTTCGCCTATATCGTCCGCGGGCGCAGACATCTCTGGTCGTTCAGACTGTTCGATTAGGCCCCGGGGAAGGCGCCCGAACGCATTCAATGACCTGGCGCGTCGCGCTCGCTATGACGCGGGGGCGCTGCGCACAAAGGCTTCGGTGCGGCTGTCGCCGGTGCGTTTTACGATGTATTTCACGATCACGTTCAGCGAGGCATCCACCGCCGTGACCTCAAGGGACTGCAGATCGATCAGATCTCCGAGATAGCGTTGCAGAGCAGCCTGGGTGGTGAACTGAAGGGCCGCAGCCAGTTCCGGGCTGTTGGGCGCGAAAACCATCTGCAGCAAACCGCTGCCGAAATCTGGCCGGTTCACGCGTTCGCCCGGATTCGTGAGGAGCAACTGTTCGATCATGTCGCGAATGTGATCGTCATCGCCCGTCGTAGCCGTGCGTCCGCGCGGATCGAAATGGAATGGATAGTCGATATTCATATCGTCTCTTTGGCCTGGGTGTGCGGCTAAATTGCGGTCGCGCGAACCTGAGTCACCGAGATCACCAGCGGCGTGCCGGTCGGAGTGCAGATCGCCTGACTGCTTTGCACCACCAGCGGCTGACCGTTGGACAAGACGCGCGTGGTACCAGTCGGTGGAATCCAGGTGGCGTTCACGCAGGGCCCGTTGCCACCCGGAGGCGGCGGAAAGGCGCAACCGGCAACCAGATATGGTCCGGACACCGTCACGGTAGGCTGGCCACTGACTGTAACGCGCGGGTTCGGAACCGTCGCCTGCGCCTGTCCCCCATGCGCGCACATGACGGTCGCGCCAACGTGTACCAGAAATCCCGGCATCTCAGGTCACCACCAGCGCAACTTTGTTGATCATGACGCTTGGTCCAACCAGTTCCACGGTCGCGCCCTTCCCGTTGTTGATGTAGATACCCGTGTCGTTCACGACAATCATGGCTCCAGTGGGGCTGCGCAAGACAATGCCTCCGGTGCCGGGAGTAACCGGCGCCGGCACTGGCGCCATCATCGGCAAGGGTGGGGCGTCGCTGATCAGAAGAAGATTTTGCAGTCCCGTCTGGAAGACGATATTTTGCCCGGGCGGAATCGCCGGCGGGGCCAGGGCCGCCTGCGGGATCTCCAGGGCGTTGCCCCACCAGCCTCCGCAATAGACCGGATAGTCGGAATCCCCGGCTTCAAACTGAATCCAGACTCCCGCTCCGATCTGCGGCACCATGTAGGTACCCATCTGTTTTCCGGCCAGGGGTACGCAGGGCTTCGCGAACGTGGTCGGGGTCACGCTGCTCACGTCCGGCACCGACACCGTGATTCGTCCGAGCTGTAGTGGATCGATATTACTCAACACAGTTGCGCTGTAGATTCCGTAATACTTTGGGCCCTCTCTCATACGCCCACCGTGGAAACCGACGATCCTGTGCCGCCGCGCGATAGCGTAAAGCTTTGTTTGTATTCGCCGCGTTTGATGTTGTGGGTCACACTCTTCACGTAGTACTTTCCGTCGTAGTAATCCCCCACCCCACGGACGGAGGCGAGTTGACGTGCTTTGAAGACATGCCCATAGCGCAGGACATCGAGCTGTCCGCTTCCGCTGATCACGTCGGCGGTCTTGAACAGCGCCGCGAGACCGGCCAACGCCGCCCCGGCCGGACTCTGATTAGCCGTGGGCGTCAGTTGCTGGCTCTTCAACGGCGTCGGCGCGTGTGCTGCCAGCGGCGCTTTCAGCAGGTCGATGTTGGGAACCGGGATGGGGATCGGAATCTTTGTATTGGGCTCGATGACAGTCACAAAATACTGCGTCGCCATGGTGCCGTCATAGGAGAAGCTCAAGGAGTCGATGTTCGAAGAGCTGTCGAAATTAATGCTGAGCGCCGGCTGCACGCCACCGAACATCTTGCTCAGATCCGGTCCGTAGTAGGCCAGGCTCTGGCCCGGTTGCGGCCCCGGATCGAGATAAAAAACCGCTCCTTCTTCTCTCGCCATCGTCGTAACAAAGGAATAGTCAGTCCCAATCTGCTTAATGAAATGCTCCAATGGATTTTCGAAGTTCGGGATGCTGGCGGGCAGCGCCAGGGGCACGACCCCGAGCACCAGATACTTGGCCAGAACCGCTTCCACAATCACAAACTTCGGAAGCGCGGGATACGGAATGCCGGTCAGGTCGAGAAAATCCATCAGCGCAGTCAGATCCAGGCCCGTCACCGATAACGTCGATTTTCCGGCCGCACTGCTGGGAGTCAAATCCTGCTTGGTGATGATGCCATCCATCAGGACTTCGACGGACCCGTTGACCGTGACCGCGATGATCACACGCTGTCGTGGATCGAAGAATCCGGAATTGTGCATCCGCTGCACCGGCGAGTTTTTACCCATCGTGAATTTCAGTTGGAATCCGCCCTGGCTCCCCACCGTCGAAGACACCTGTACTTCGGTGAGTGCATCGATCACGGCCTGCGGGACGGGATCGGCGTTGAACGATCCCATCATGAGGCTGAGGTAGAAGCCGCGGTTCATAGCGATGTTCCAGTAATCCCCTGAGGCAGAGTGATGCGCAGCAAGCGGCCGACCTTTTCCACCAGTGCTTCCGGACGCATCGCCGAGTTTGCGTCGGCGACCCGCCAGAACAACTCCGGATCGCCCAGATAGCGGGCGGTGACGTTATCCAGCCGCTCGTCCTGCGTCACGGCGTGCAATTGCAGAAGCTGGAACACATCGCTGGGAGGAACAAATCGCCGCAAGATATAGACGATCGAAGTTCCATCCCTGGACGGGATGGTCGTCGTATCCAGTCCGTAGTAGCGACTGGTGGGCGCAAATAGAGTTCTCTTGAGAGAGGTCTGCGCCAGCATCGCCTGTACGGGATCGTTCGCGCTGCCGTTGCTCATGGAATACCTCGAATTCCCAGGGCCGAGAATCCCCCGCTCTGATACAGTTGCGCCAGACTTTCCTTCTGCTGCTGATACACCATGTAGAGGCTGCCGCCTTTTTCCGCGAAATTGAGATCATCGATGCTCAACACCCGCATGCCCAGGCTCACCTTTGCACGAATCGGGTTGAGCGCGGGATCGAACGCCTCTTCAGTAATGCTGAAATCCGTGAGCCGCATCGGTACGATCCGCTTCGCGCTCCAGACAAACAGGGTGAGCGGAGCCTGCATCGGCATGATTTCCAGAGTCCCCTGCTGCGACAGGTTGAAGTTGTTCTGCAGGGTAGCGCTCGCCGGATACACGATCGTCTCCAGGGCCGCCAATTGGGGAAACAATCCGTTCTGCACCGTATTCGGATTTGAAGCTGGAAATTCCAGCTGATCGGTGGCATCGATTTCGGCGTCGAGCTTAAAGGTCTCGACCGGAGGCCCCTTCAAACGCAAAGCCTCCGAGCGGTCGCCCCCTTCCTCCGCCCCTTGAATCTTCAGCGTGCGCGATAGAGTATCCGGGTTGTACTGCAAGACGATGACGCCGTTGGGCAGCACCTTGAAGTTGTCGGGATCGAGCAGCACAATGCCGCCCTTGAGAACGCGCGGAGAACCGGGAAATGTAGTCATTTTAACTACTCAATTTGTACTCGGAGAAAAGAGCACTTACGGACGCGGAGCCGGGCCCGGGGCCGATTCAATGGGACGGTCCACCGAACCCATCTTGCTGGGGTCGTGGGGATCGCGAAGTCCGATCAAGAGCGGGTCGCCTTCCAGGTTTCCTTCATCGATGGCTTTCAGTTCATACCTGCGGCCCCGTCGCAGCGAATCGCCGTACAAGCCGGGATCTGTCACCATCCATTTGCCTTCCACTTTGTCCACCAGCGGGTAAATACGCTTGAGGTCTGCGAACTTTTTTGAATCTCCGTCGTCGGCATCCCTGGCGAGACGAAGAGCCTCCTCGGCATCCGGGTTATAAGCTTCCGCCAGTTCTTTGAGCATGGCATGCTCACTGAGCCTTTTCGTTCCGTGTCCCTGAAACAAGTCCTTGTTCTCCTTCTTGTCGATCAGAATCGCATTCTCCAGTCTCCACGGCATCATCTTCGTGCTGTTCAGGCCGTCGTAGGCCATATGATTAAAGAATGTGACGTGATCGCCGATGACCAGATCCTCTTTGGAAGCGGGGACCATATTCCGATAGGCAAAAGCTTTGGGAGACCTTTGGAAATCACCCTGTCCGGCCTTGGGGAAACCATTCCAACTGAGAACCATTTCGATGTCCCCGTTTTTCACTTTCTTATTGAATTCCTGTTCGCCAATCATTTCAGCGTAAGCGCGAAACTCGACAACATTGAGCAGGTAGTCGCAGTGAATCAATGTCTTGTCACAGATCTCGTGTTGCGGTGTGAACAGGGTTCGTAACGCATCAAAGGCGTTGTCTTTGCCTAAAGGCGTCAACTGGAAATAGTAGATGAGCTGAGGATCCAGAATCACACTCGTCCAATAGCTGCGCGCCGCCTTGTTGACACGGGCGTTTTGCGTATACCCGGCGGTTCCCGGCACAAAATCTGGACACGTAGATGGAAGGTTTTCCGGATAGTCGAACGCGCTGTCATGTCCCGACTGCGACTCCTGGAGCAACTGCGAGACACGCATGCGCTTGAATATCTCGTCATGCAACTCCCGGAGATTTTCAAAATCAAACTTGTCCTTCTTCAAGTCCCGCATATCTTGCAGGATTCTGACGGCCAATGGCTGCCCTCCGAGCGCTAGAGCTTGCAGCAGAATGCCATTGAACCGGGTAGAATACGGTTCCTTTGTCATCGCCTTGTCGACGTCCGTAAGGTTGATGTTGCCTGGACCTGACACTTGTTCCAATTGATCCGGGCCTTCCGAGGTCAGGGCCTCCAGGAGTTCGAGGATTCCCTGGCGGTCCCCATCGGTAACACTGCCGTCCAGCATCTCCATGATGAGCAACTTCTTCTTATTGAGGTCCAGCCGAAAATCGGCAACGCCCGCTTTCCATTTCTTAACGACGGCCCGCGCCCTGTCGTCGCTGAAAAATCCGCCTTCGATATGGTCTTTCAGGCCATCCAGGTATTCCCGCAATTCTTCATCGCTGAAGGGCATGTCCATTCCGAACAGATACGGGACGAACAGGACCACATTGCGAACGAACCTGCCGACGCTCTGTGCTACCGTGGCGCGCTGGATTCTTACTCCGGATGGATCGTTCCTTTGCTGCGCCACGTGGGTGAGTTCGTGGGCAATCAGGCTCAGTCCCTCGGGCGACCGGGGAGAATACTGCCCCGAACCGAAAACTACATGCTCTCCTACAGTAAAGGCCCTGGCATTCATCGCTCGGGCCGCATCCACGGCAATCGGACCGGTGTGCACTCGAACCCCGCTGAAATCAAACCTGGTCTCAGCCGCGATCCTCCGGCGACCGCCGCTCTGGGCGAGAAAGGTATCTGCGTGCTCCCAAGCCTCAAGTTCAAGCTCGTCGTCTGGCGCCTCCGCAGTGAGCAGCGATGCTTGCTGCGGAGATGGTGCCGCACGGCGCCCCGACGAGCGGAAACGTTTGAAGTGAGGCTCCATTGCGGCCCGGACCCCGGAATCCAAGGGATCGCCATCCTGACCTAAAAGGTTTCTAACCACAGGCGGCACTACCGGCGAACCAGCTCTGCCCTCCGGAGTGCGCTTGAGCACAAGCTTCTTTTGCTTACATTCGTCGCACTCGCCGCTCAGCGTGTGCTGACCACACTCGCACTGCCGTTGCAGCGATCCGGATGACTGGGAAGTCGCCGCCGGCGCAGCCGCGGTTTTCGATACTGAAGAAGTAACTTTCATGGAAGGCGTGTTCGATGGTTCGTTCCGACTGCGGCGAGACTCACGGTTGCGATGATTCTTCGGCGATCTCGCTCACATCGCTGATGCAGGGGGCCAGCAGGCCCTGACCGCGGGATGGCATGATGCTGTGCACAATCCCGAACACCCGGACCCGCTTGCCATCGAAGCGCCGCAATTCCTGAGGCTGGCGTCGAGACTTGGGCGAATCGAGGCCTTCCAGATAGACGTTGACGCCGTCTTCCAATTCCACAATAGCGCGGTCCGTTGGAACGCTACGGGAGCCAATTCCCTTCGTCGGTCGCGGAATCGCCCGATATAGTCCAAGCACAAACCGGCTCTGTCCATTCGCACGGTCGAGATCTGCTCTGGTCTGCACGAATTCTGAACTTCGCGGCACCGGTCAATTCTCTGGTTGGACGACATACGCTGCGTGCTTGGTGCCGTGCGTCCGGGTCGCCTCGTGAAATTCGTAGAAGGATTGCCCCTTGTTTTCCGGACCATACATGAAGAAGATCCAATCGGTCGTATCCCAGCCGGCCGCGTTCTCGAGCGCGATGTAGTCGCTGCCGCTGCTGAGAACGTTGGCGGCGTAGTGGAAATTCCAGGTCATCCGGCTCGCATCCGTATAGCCCGGCGTGTCTTTTTCCGTGCTCATCGTAACGCCCTGGCCGACTCGCGGCACCGCATATCTGTTGATGACATATTTGCGATCAAACGCATCCTTGTTTGCAGGCGAGAGATTGCTGTAAGCAGCATAGGCTTGCGCACGCGTGAGGTTTTGTCCAAATTCTTTCTTGTAGATCTCCTCTGACCACTCCTCCGGCGTCGTGGGGTTGCCGCCGTGATACCAGCGCGCTTTGAGATGTTCTTCCGCGACACCGGGCGTTTGTCCTTTAATAACGGCTACATCTTTCTTTTCCTTTTCAGGGTGGCGCGAAGCGGCTTTCTGGATCGCCGAGCCTCCGAATATTCCTCCCACCAGGCCCACCACCGCTCCGATGATGCCCCCGATGATCGCCCCCTTCTTTTGACTATCGGGATCGGACCCACCCGCCTTGGATCCGAGATAAGCTCCGCCGGCTGCGCCGCCGAGGAATCCGACCGTTCCGCCAATGGCTCCGCCGGCAACACCGCTTGGCTCGGGCGGCGCGCTTCCCATCACCTGCCGGCAAGCGGTCCCGCAATCGGACGCGAGATGCAGTGTGCCGCCGGTTGCGTTCACGGGCTCAACTTCTTCCAGCTTCACCGGCTGCTGGGTCGCCGGGGATTGACCACCGATGTTATGACCGCCGGATTTCGACCGCAACCGAACCCCCGAGCCTTGCCCCTGCAGCACAGTGTTGGACTCGATAATCTTCGGGGGCAACGTCCACGCGCGCTTGCTTAGCCCAGCGCCCCAGCCGTTGTCTTCGGCAGCCATGATTCCATCGTCGGAGACACGCAGCTTCGAGCCACTCGGATGCCGCCAGCCCATGGAACTTCCCCGGGTTTGATCGTCCGGCGAAAAGGCCGTGTAACGCCGTACGGTGCCTGGCTCAGGAGCGCGGCTTTGTTGCATAACGTGGGCAATCTCATGGGCGATCAGTCTTCTTCCCGAAGGACTGTTCGGAGAATATTCGCCACTTCCAAAGACGATGTTGTTTCCCACCGTGTATGCCAACGCATTGACCGCACGCGCGGACTCGGCGGCCCGGTCATCGGTATAGACGCGCACCGAGCTGAGATCCACGGTTCCATCACGATTATTGCCTGACGTTCGATCCCAGCCACCGGCCATACCCATCGAGCGCCCGCGTATTGCGGTATCAGCCACTCGTTCGGCCTCTTGCTCGCGCTGATCGTGGGGCGACCCAAGTGTGAGGTCGGCGGTTCTGGTGGGACGCACCGGTACACCGCCAAATTCGCGCCCGAAATACCCTGCCAGGGAACGCTGGGTGCGGCTATCGAGGGGCATAGCAGATGAGGAGTTCAATACTCCAGAGACAACATGGGAGAGCGACTGACTCTCCCGGTCAGTCCCATGATGATCGAGTTCATGCTGTCGTCCGTTGCACGTTTCACAGGTTCCACCTGCGACGGTGTGCTGGCCGCAAGCGCATTGCCGTTGCAGCCATGCCGGAGAGAGCGCGGTCACCAGAGGCCCGGATGTCGCGGCCTTCGCTGGAGTATTCACTTTCATCGCGGATCATACCTGTCAGTGGCAGTCATTTCCTGGGAGGATCGTCGACGGCGATCGTGGTCCTGGACCATTTTCGACACTGGCCCTCTTAGTTCGCGATCGGATCCCGGCGAAACGTGATGCGGGTGATGCGCGCCGAATCCAGATCGCTGGCGCCCTCCTCCACGTTTACGACGAGCACGACCCGCCAGCGTGTCCCGCTTGCAAGCGGAGGGAATATCAGTTCTTTGGCGTGGCCCCGGCCTGTTAGTGCCCGCTTATATTGGCCAAACGCAACCTTGAGGCTGCCAACGGTGGGGCGAGAGGCGACCGCAGGTTCCAGGATGAGTACGTACGGGAGCCCGGAGTCCGGATAGCGCCCGAGTTGGGCCGAGCGCAACCCGGGCGGCGCCGGAACCAGGCCGATCGGCAGCGGGATTCCGGGATCGCGCTCGACGGCCCCGACTCTCGTTGTGACCTCAGCGACAGTGAGATTGTCCTTGCCGAAAAACATCGCCAATTCCCGTACCAGTTCGAGCATGGCGTTTTCTTCGTGACTCATAGTTGGTTCTTGAGATGTCGCGCCGCCCGGCAACGAGCATACTCCTCCGCTCCCATGGGCAGAAATCACCTGGGCCAGCCCTTGAACGCCTGTTCGGCTGCGTCCCCCACTTCATGAGCATCTGCCTCATAAGGAATGTTGCGATACAGCCCATACTTTTGCTCGACCACGGTGATCTGTGCGCGCAGCGCGTCGCGCTTCGCCGTCGCATTAGCGATCGTCTGGGCAGTGGCGTTTGACTTGAGGGTCTGCAGCGCAGCCTGCGCTTCAGTGCGCTTGACCGCCATTTCGGCGACACCGTCGTCATCGCTGATGGCCTGGTTCGACGCGCCTTCCACAACCATTGCCTGGTTCATCCGCCTGCCCATACCGACGATGGCCGCGTCGGTGCCAGCGTCAAACTTTTTAGCCACGGCCTTGTCCGCGATGACGTCGGGAATATTGTGTTCCGACGCGATGGTGGGGGAGTCCTTGTGCTCGATGCCGGCGGCGTAGCGGGCCGCGAGGAAGTTCTGTTCGGCGTGGCGACTCTCATGCAGAGTGGTATTCGCCACCTCGGCGGCGTCTTTATCGTTGAGGGTTCCACCGGTCACCAGATCCTCACTGATGGTGAATTTCCAAAGTGAAGAAGTGAAGAATCCCTTCCATTCCATCGACGCTTTGTCCACCAGCAGGAACGCAGGGACATCCGCCGCCGTCAGTTCCGCGTTGGCCGCGTTTCCCAGCATTCGCACGCGGTCGTCGGGCGATACGTTCCAACGTCCCTGGATGCCCCGTACCGCAGACGCAAAGTGTTCGAGCGTCGCAATGCGTCCGAGTCCGGTGAGATCGGGTAAGCGCCCGGCTTTGCGCTCCTTGGCTCGACCGACTCCCGCTGCTGACTCGTGAGGATAAGCGTGCTTGCGGATTTCTTTCCAGGTGGCGCCGTCAATCAGTGGCTGCAGTTCCTTCGTCAGTTTTTTCGCTTGTTTCTTTTCCTTGGAATCGAATGCTCCCGCCAGATACGCGATCCCCAGTCCCGCTCCAATGCCGCCGGCGATTCCCGCGCCGACTCCGATCGCCGTACCCGCGTCGCGATGCATCAAGCCGGTTGCAGGTCCGTTGACCTTGAAACTGTCTCCGCCGCTCGCGTTGCCCGCGACCCGGGATGCCTCCTGCTCGGAGGCATCCGATGGTCGACTGATTGGGTGGAGTGAGCCAGAATTCGAGACACCAGCGTTTCGATTCTGAACCACGTGGGTCAGTTCGTGCGCCAGGAGACGTTGACCGCTGACGGAAGAGGGATCGTATCTGCCGGATTGAAAGGCGATGTGTTCCCCCACGGTATAAGCGTGCGCATTGACCGAGCCTGCCGATTCCGCAGCCCGGCTGTCGGTATGCAATCGTACCCGGCTGAAATCCTGACCAAAGCGCGGCTCCATGATGGCGCGCACGTCGCCGCTCAGAGAGTGACCCTGCGAAGCGATTACGTCGCGCACGATTCTGGGAATTCTCTCCGGTCCCGCGGTCGCGACCGCGTGACGCTGCACCAGGGTGTCCTTCTTTCTGCAATCGTCACATTCGCCGCCGCCGGCGGTATGCTCGCCGCAGGCACACTGGCGCTGGAGGAAGCCCTTGGGAGCGGCGAAGATCGCTGGGTTCGTCGTCGCATACTGCGAATTTGCGCGTTGTTCTCTCATATTCGTCCGCCAGAACTTTGCTTCCGAAACGACCTAATCACCAACGCCATGGATCAATGGTGCTGGGAAAGAGCAACGCCGGCGGCAATCGCACCTCCCACCAGCGCGAGGCTCCCGAGCACAATCAATGCGACCGCCCACCCCGGCAGCCCGCCGGTGGAAGTCTTCCACTCGCAATTAGTGATCGCACTCATTGCGGCAAGAAAGGGCGCCTGGTCTTCCCGCCTGAAATCCTGTCCGCGACCCATCACATTCTGCCGTTCCGAGCTGCCCATCGCACCGTAACATTCATCGCGGTTCGGATCCCCCGGCGTACCCGGAGGACAGCTCACATGGGGACGGCCCAACATGTGTCCGGTTTCGTGGGACGCAGCGCCGGGCCGCCATGTGTATTGATCGGAATCGAAACCCTTCGGCTGCGGCGCGTTTTGCGGGTGCACATCTTCATCGTACAGAGTCGCCGTGCCGGTTGAAGCGCGGCTCTCATCCTTGCCGAATTTCGGGCGAAATTCGTAGACTTGCATGGTCACGTGGGGGAGTGTGGGTGAGGGATCTCCGACCTGACGGCGCTGGTCGCCTTGTGCGTTGGTCATCGTGTCAACATCGATAATCTGGAGATGCCCATTGGCCCGCTTGCAAGGTTCTCCCGAACAAGGATTCGCCGGGACCAACGGCCAGCGCGTTTTCCACATGCCTTGAACCACACTCATGTAGTCTCGTTTCCATTTGTCGGACCGGCCTTGTGGCCAGGGCGGGCCGGGTGCGGTCATCGACCCGTTGGGCCCCAAACGGTAAGGGGATGCCCCCAAATGGAATTCGAACCGAAGCTTAAGCTGGATTTCAAGTTCGCAGGGTGTCGGGTCTTTGCTGCCCTGCGGCGTCCCACGCAACGGACCTCGATCAAGATGAGCATCACCGTATCCGGACGTATAGTTTGTCACTTGTCCCAGTTCGATCCCGAAGGCCCATTCTCGCAGGCCCGAAACCGGCCCTGCAACCGGAGGTGTGTTTCCTGGTCCGGTCGAACCGGTTGCTTCTTCTTTATCCGGCGCACGGCGAACCATTTCGCCACTTGTCAACGGTCGGCGACCTTCTCCGACGCTGGGGCCAACGCCCACCGCCATTTGTTCGGCCTCAATCTCCGATGGGTCGGTGGGGGGCCCGATGGCAAGCGGCCTTCCACCGGGGGCTAATTGCGTCGACTGCTGCAGAGTGTGCGCAAGTTCGTGCCGTAACAGATGACAACCTGCCGAGGTGTGTGGTTGGTAATGACCCGGCGCAAAAACAATGTGCTGGCCCACAGTGTAGGCGCGGGCACCCACCGCCTGCGCCGATTTGCCCGCTTTCCGGTCGGAATGTACACGCACTTGCGTAAAGTCTTGCCCAAAGTGCGTTTTCATCGCTGTGCGCGTGCCGGAATCGAGCGCTTCCCCCGGAGAACGCAAAACGTCGTGTACCACATCTGGGGCCGCTCCTGGTTCCATTGCAGCTACCGAATTCCGCTGTAGCTGCGTTTCTTGTTTCTTGCATTGGTCGCACGCCTCGCCGCCAACGGTGTGCTCGCCGCAGGAGCACATCCTTTGCAGCGTCGCTGCAGGCGCCAGGCTGGCCATGTTCCGTCCCGAGACCGGTCCCCGCGCAACCACTTTGTTGTTTCCCATCATCGACGATGGCTTAGACCGCTTCTTACCGCTTACGCTTTCCAATTCCCTCGTATACCGCGCCGGCCATATTCCTGCCGAGATCTCCCGAGCTCCTGCCCGGCACCAGTCGAAGGGTTCCACCGCGAAGGACGGGCACCGCCCCGATGGACTGCAATTCACGGGTGTCCCCGCTCCTGGTGAGCAGCCGCGACAGTTCCTGCTGAAAGGCTTCTCGAACTCGTCTGACATCACCGCCCGGCACAGCGATCCCTTCCAGCACCAGCTTCTCGATGTACACGTTGACCTTCACGCCACCGCCCCTTCTTGCGGCGCCTGCCAGCGGAAGTCCATTTCGTTGATCGGCCGTTCCAGTTTGCGGAACTCGGCGCGCGACGCTTCCAGCACCATCGGCATGGTGACCGTACCGCCGCTGCGCGCGGCCATGAATGCGGCATTCAGGGCGATGTTGTAGATGTTTCCACCCGCCACGTTCAGCCTTGCCAGTCGATCGTAGTCCAGGGCCGCCCTGGGCACGTCGGAGGGAAACACTCTCTGCCATATGCTTTTCCTTTCGGCCACTCCGGGAAACGGAAAATTGACCACGAACCGCAAGCGGCGCAGAAATGCCTGGTCGAGCGCGCTCTTCATGTTGGTGGCCAGGATCGCCAGTCCACGATAGGCCTCCATCCGCTGCAGCAGATAGTTGATTTCGATATTGGCGTAACGGTCATGGCTGTCTTTGACTTCGCTGCGCTTGCCGAAAAGGGCGTCCGCTTCGTCGAAGAACAGAATCGAGCCGCCATTTTCCGCGGCGTCAAACAGACGGCGCAGATTCTTCTCCGTTTCGCCTATGTATTTGCTGACCACGGCGGAGAGATCGATGCGATATAGGTCCAGGCGGAGGTGGGTGGCAATCACGTCGGCAGCGAGGGTCTTGCCCGTGCCGGTATCACCGGCAAACAAGGCGCTGATGCCTAACCCGCGGCTCATCTTGCGGCTGAAGCCCCATTTTTCGTATACGGTGGTGCGCTGTGCCACCTGCTCCGCGATTTCTCGTAGCAAGCGCAGTTCCGCCGCCGGCAAAATCAGGTCGTCCCAACCGACGCGCGGTTCCACCCGGTGCGCCAGCGTATCGAGCCGGGGACGCGTGCTCACCAGACAGGACTTCCACAAACGATCGGCTAGCGGCTGCGCAACGGACGCGGTGTCCGCCTTCGCCTGCGCCGCGATCCGCGCAATATCTGGAAAGTTCAGATTGAACTGGCCGGCGAGCACAGCGCACTGATCTTCCGACCCAGGGTTCAGCGTGGCCTGCCACGCTCGGTGCTGTTCCGCAGGAGTGGGTTTAGCGATGTCCAGCGTGACCATACGGCGACTCATATCCGGCCAGGACTCGCGGGTGTCGAGAAATACCGGTCCACCGGTCCGCTGCAGAAACCGGCTGACAGGCGAGCCTTGTCCTGCCGCCACCAGTTCGCCCGCCAATTCTGAGGCATCAAGGTAAAGCAACAACGGCAACAACATGCTTTCCCGCTGCCACAGCCGCGCCAGAGTTTCCAGGTCGCCAGCCTGCGTCGGCAACAATGCGGCGGGCAGGCGGTAGAGATGAACCCCCACGGACGCGGCTACGTCCAAGGCGATCATCTGCTTGCTCATTGTGTCGGGCCCGAGTAACTGCACGGTCGGACTCCCGCCTTCCACCTGTTTGAAGTGGCGCAGAATGATATCTGCCGCCTCGCGATGGGACGGTGGCAGATCGGAAGAGGCCGCCGGTTGGTCGAGTGGAACAACAATGTGCGACAACCGATCGTCGAGATAGTTCAGACCTTTGAGATAGTTGACAATGCGCTCGTCGGCGCGCAGAGGGCTCACGGTAAGCGCCTGGCCGCCGGGCTGGCTGATCTCGATGAGCCGCCAGTAACGTAAAGGCCGCTCCGGCGAGAGAGCATCCCACGACGATTCTTCAAATAGGCTGAAGGCCAGCGCAAACGTCGGAGATGTGCGGTTGCAATCGTTCTGGCACTTCGCGCAAAGCGCTGCCAAGCCGGGATCCAGTTCCATGCCCAGGCACAGAAGCAGGAGATTCATTTCGAATTCCGACAAACCGAGGCGTCGCCCCAAAATCCAGAGCGCCGGCGGCGGATTCATTTCCTCCGCCGCTCGCTTCATAGCCTGCGCGGACTGAACCACTTGCGGGTCCGCGTAGAGGCTGCTCGAAGACGGCAGCAGTTTGGGAGCAACGGAGGGCGGGCGCGGCGTTCCCTTCACCAGATCACGCCAGAAGGATCGGCCCTCAATTGTCACCGGCACAGCCGGCAGCAGATTGCCGGGATCGAGCGAGTGGGACGCGCGCACTTCCAGGCAAGCTCGCAACCAGGCGAGTGCGGCCGCGAGGTAGCGGGCATTTCCTTCGTACCAATTGGCGGCGTCGTTCATGTGACGGTAACCTTCTGAGTCGCGTCGAATATCGGCGGCGTCACTGTGCGATCGATCAGCAGGCTGTCAACACCGTCCACACGCAAGCGCACGAAATAGACACCTGGCCGCAGGCCGGCAACGGTAAAGGTCAACGTCGACGTCTGCGCCGGGTGCGGGTCGGCCAACACTTCGGTCTCGATCAACAGCGACGCGCGCTGGTCGGGCCGGATTTCCGGATTACAGGTCACGGTGTAGACGATGCTTCCCGCCGCGGGCGTACTGGCAGGCGAGATCGTGATTCGCGGCGCCAGGGCGATGGTAACCTGGTTGGTCGGCCGGCGGAACGACTCTCCCGGCCGCTGCACCCAGACTGCAATGGTGTAGAAACCGGTGGGCCACACCACGGGCGCATTGGGCAAGAGCACACGCAGACTGGTCGCGCTATTGCCGGCCAGCGGCGCAATCTCGACCGGCGCATTCCACAGCGGATGATTGAATACGACCCCAACCGCGGTGCCATCGAGATGCTGCCCGGTCAGGACCAGAGTGTCTCCCAACCGCGCTGCCGTCTGGTTGTTGGGAAACTGCACGGCATCGAGAGCCGGGAAGGGCGAAATCAGGCTCGCTTGCCCGAACACTCCCTTGTCCTTCGCTCCGCGAGTAAGCACGGGCAACGGAGCACGAGTGGTGCGTTTGCTTTCGATCAAGGCAACCGTAGCTTCGTAGACCACCGAAAGACGGTATTGCGTCGCCAAACCGGTCCACAGTTTGGATATTTCATCGAGCGAAATCGGTTGCCAGGTGATGCGCACACGCTCTACTTGCCGGTGCAGGTCGCTTCCTGGGAGAGCCACCGCGGTGGCATTCCTGATTTCATCCGGCCCGAGCAGGGCGTGATCGAACAGGACGCTCATGGCGGTCCCGAGAAGATAGTGGCCGAATGGGACGCCGGTATCGTTGTCCCGTCCGAACGCGGTCAGCATGTAGTGCATGGTCAATGCCAGCGGGGGATCGCCCGTCTCTCCCGACGCGACCTGGCTCGGAATGGTCATGTTGCGCCATGCGGCATCGGGCAGCACCTGGTAGAGAAACAGGTTGAGCTGGTTTGCGTTGTTGCTGCCTCTCGCTTTGTCCGGAGCGAGCACGGTAACAGTTGTGTCGTTCAGGTTCGCATCGGACCGGACGCCGTCTCCGAGAATTGTCTGAAGAGTCAGCGTGACTGCGGCGATGGCGGCGGCGTTGCTCATTCCTTAGCCCGCTTGTTCTTCCGCTGCAGATATTCCTCAAGGCCCATCACCGGCGAAGCCGTGGACTGGGCCTTGCGGACCGGCGGTTGAAGGTGTTCGGCGCGAATTTCAATGCGCCCGATCGTGACCTGGATGGAAGGCTCAGCCTCTCTCTCCCGCATCTCCGGTGTGCTCCTCCCGTTCCAGGAAGCGCCCAGGTCGAAAGGGTTTGTCGTTGAATGCGAACTCACCGGCGTGACCGCAGGCCGTCGGCTTTCGTCTGTCGAGCGCCGTTCGTGGTCGTGCGCCGTCGCAACCAGACTCGGTGTCCGGCGCTCACGCCGGGAGACCGACTGATCAGCGGAAAGCACCGACGGAGTTGCCGCCTCCCGCAGCGCAGGCAGGCGGCGTTCCGGAGGAGCGGCGTTCAAGGTTTGATTCGCACGTTCGATCACGTTCGATGGGGCCTGGGCAACCTGAACTCGGGTTGCGGGCGGCGATGGCTGATCCTGCACGGACCGATCTTCGCGGGGCGGACTTAACCGTCTTCCCCTGGTGTCCACATCGGGATTCAAAGACGGAACCCTCTGCTGTGGGTCGGCCAGCCCGGTCGCGGACGAATCGATCACCTCGCCACGCGACCTGGCTTCACCGGCCACATGCATCCGCTGAGATCTGGAGTGGGATTGCGATTCCGCAGGTATCGGCTGCGGCTCAACTTCGACTTGCATTTCCATCGGCGCGACGTCCGATTCATCGTTGCCGGGTACCGGAACACCGTGCGGAGTTACGAGGCTGGCCTGCACCGGTTCAAACAAAGAAGCGGCGCGCGGACGAATCGATTCCGTGTTCCTCAAATTCCGCGCCACCAGCCGGTTCAGAAGGCTGCTCATGCTCCCGACATCTCCAGGTAAAACTGGCGGCGCGCTGGGCTCATCGAGAGGATATCGCCTTCGCTCCATCCGTACGCCGACGCGAGCCGATGCACCTCGCGAAGCACGCGCCGGGCCCAAACATCAATTTCGCTCCAAAAGAAAGACACGATGTCGAAGGCCTCGTGCATGATTGTGCGGCAGGCGGCGCAGCATAACGCGATCTGAATGTCCGCGCGCGGATCGGCTTTGACAACATCTTCCATGACCGCCAGCGCGAGCTCGTCCGGCACCTGCTCTTCGGTTACGACGACCCCGCCGGCGCTCGCGGCGATCAGGCAACGGGAAAACAACCGGCGCGGTTCGCCAATGTTGTCGGCCGCGCACTCCGATAAATCCAGACTGTTCAAAGGACGCAGCAGCAGCTCATACCCCTGAGTCAAGAACGGAATGGGCGGAGATTCGACGTCGCTGTCGCTCCGGACTAAGTCCTTTACATGGAGACGAACCTCCAGCGGCTCCCCACAACTTCGGCAGACGGCATATCCCGTCAAATAAGGGCCGAACACTTTCTCCCGCAGTTGCAACAGTAGTGCGTCGCGGAGACCGAGGCTCTTGGTGGCCAGGGTTTGCCGGTCACACTCCGGACACGCCGCCCCCAGCAGGGCGAGAGCGCGTTCCAACGGAATCTGCCCGATGCCGCGCTCCCACACCGCCAGCATTTCCTGCGTCGAGAGGGCCCGCATCGCGTCAGCCTACTGCCGGCACGCTGAACGATGGTTCCGTCGGCTCGGTCACGCTCTGGTCGCGTTCCCATCCTTCGTTTTCCAGCTTGATGTGTTGAATCGCGACAGCGTTGGCGTTGGCATCCAGATCCGGTAGCGCCTGGAATTCCGACACCCAGCAGCGATAGACGTTGTAGGCAATCGCCAGCTGGCCCGCTTCGTTGTACATCTCGATTCGGATGTCCTTCCGAAAATCCTGGAGCGAGACTTCGGCCTGCCCGCCATTCACCCGCCACACCTTATTGGCCCAACGCTCGAATTCCACATCGTGGGTCACCCCCCGGTCGAGCGTGATGGCGTCGAATTCCGTGCGCCCAGGCGACTTGCGGCTGGTCGAGAGATCGCCCCCCTCGCGATGTTTCACCACTTCGGTGGTGCGCTTCAGGGTGCCGACCTTGCTGATGCCGGCCACGTACCGGCCGTCCCATTTGATCCGGAATTTGAAATTCTTGTAGGGATCAAATCTGTTGGTGTTGACAGTGAATTGCGCCATGCTTTTTTCTCCTTAGGTCGCGATCTGCCCGGCCATCTGCTGAATGCTGATGATGACGAACTCGGCGGGCTTGAGCGGTGCAAACCCCACCACGATGTTGACGATGCCAAGATTGATGTCGTTCTGGGTCGTCGACTCCTTGTCGCATTTGACAAAGTAGGCGTCCGCCGGAGTCTTGCCCTGGAAGGCTCCCTGCCGGAACAGGCTTTGCATAAACGCTCCGACGTTGAGCCGGATCTGTGCCCACAGGGGCTCGTCGTTCGGTTCAAACACCACCCATTGCGTGCCCCGGTACAGGCTCTCCTCAATGAATAGCGCAGTCCGGCGCACCGGAACGTATTTCCATTCCGAGGCCAGGCGATCATCGCCCTGAAGGGTCCGCGAGCCCCACACCACTCGCCCCGCCGCGGGCAGGGTGCGCAGGCAGTTGATGCCGTGCGGATTGAGCAGGCCGTTTTCCAGGTCGGTCATGCCCAGAGCCAGCTCCGGAACACCGACGAGCGTAGCGTCAAGTCCAGCGGGCGCTTTCCAGACTCCGCGTTGTCCATCAGTGCGCGCGAAGATTCCCGCTACCACGCCGCAGGGGACGAACGTTCCCAGACTGCCGTTTAGCAGCGGGTCGGCTTCCTTGATGCGCGGAAAAAACACGGCCGAGTTCTTGCTCGTGCCAAGAGCGGGAACGCCGGCCTGCGCCTGGGCGACCGTTGTCCAACTCGCCGGAGGGTCAACCAGCAGCATGGCCCGCCGGACTTCGCAGAGGGTAGAGGCACTGGTGATGAGCCCTACGTCCACGTCGTCTCCTGCCTTGTAAGGCGGAATACAGAGGATGTTAAAAATGTCGGTGTTGTAGAGCGCGTAAATGCCCTGTTTGGCGGTTTCTTTTCCCGGGCCATCGAAGTCGTTCTGATCAAGCGCCGATCCGTCCACTCCTGACGCAGCAGTTGCCGCCGTGTTCGCCGCCGGATCGCTCCAAATCGTCTTACCGGCGCCCGGAGGAGCGTTGGCTGTGGGAACCGAAGTCAGCGCGCCGGTGGACCGCACCAACGAGGACTCCAGTTCCAAAACCCGATCAATTCGGCGCGGGCTGTCTTTCACGGTAAGATTGCGATAGGTCTCGGTGACCTGCGTGTTGAAGTCACGCACAGTGAGGTTGAACAGATCCGCCGTGGTCAGCAGGAACTGGTTCGCAACATCGAGGGAGACGTTGTTGTCTACCACCGCATGAAGTGTATTGCCCCATGCGCCTTCATTGGCCGCAGTCAGCGTCGGCGGACCGCCCGGGAGTGGTATCGCCGCTTTGGCCGCGTCCGAGTGGGTCAGACGAACGATGATCGCGGTGGTGCCGCCATTCTGATAGAAGTCTCTCACCGCATAACCCAGCCGGCTGAGCGCCGTCAGGCCGCCGAATATCCGTTCAAAGTCGGCGAAGCTGGTAATCGTGACGGGCGTGTTGACCGGACCGCGCGCGGCACGGCCGACAAACGCTGCGATGGAAGTCGCCACCCCCGTGATCGTCCGCACGCCGCTGGGAATTTCCTGGATATAGACGCCAGGATAGGTCGGTGATACTGGCATGAGAGCCTCCTTTTACGAATCAGTTGCCGTTTCGATTGCAACTCTGGACTAGCGTGCGGCGATCGAGTGCGTCTCTAGAACAACCGTTGGCGGCTAAGTTCCCGCGTCGACCGCAATGCAACTTTTTTTCCGTTGGCGGGGCGCTGTCCTCGATTACTTGCACCGCGCCTGCGTCGACTTCCACCGCAAACGATCGCGCAATGGATTCGATGGCGACCACAACCCGCGTCCCGTTGCATCGGCGCACCAGAATCCCGCGCATGCCGCTCAAAGCTCCATCGACGATGATCACGCGTTGGCCCGCGCTCAAGTAGACATGAGGTTCTGCCAGCCCCCGGGCAATACCACTTTCGATCCAGGCGATTTCCTGGGCGGAAATCACCGCGGGCGAATCCCGTCTCCCCACCATCGAAATCACATTCGGCACCATGAGCGCACGAAGACGGTCGACCAACGCCAGGCGGACAAAAACATATCCAGGAAAGAGCGGCATCTCCAGTCGAACGCGGCGGTCCTTCCATTGCCGCAATGACGAGTAACAGGGCAGCAGGTGTTGAACGCCGCGCTGGTTAAGACCCAGCGCCACCCGCTTTTCCTGGTTCGACCGGACGAACAGCACGTACCATCGCGGCGTGCCGAAATCCGCGGGCTCCGCGGCATCCGGCGCAGCCCGCATGACTGGCTCGCTTGCGGACACCAATTCTTCGCAGTGCATAGCTTCGCCCCGTCACTTACAGGGCTGTTGTGACTTAACCCAACCGCAACCATTTCCGGGTGCAGCCAAATCCTTGCCACCCAGTGCTAAAACCGAACTAATGCGCTCGCGAAGCCGGCGGCGTTCTTGTGCTGGCCAGGAACCGCACCGCCTCCGCCTGATGCTTCGGGTCCAGGCGATACAGCCGCACCGAACTCACGGGCTCGATCTGTTGCAAAAACCCCTGCTCCACCAGCCAGGCAATCGCCGCATCGGTTTGCCGCAGACTGCGATGAAGTTGCTCCGCGAGCAAGCGCCAGCGGGCAATCCCTTCCAGACTGTCAGCTGCTTGCGGGTTGTTCACAAAATAGTTGAGCACCTGCCTCGCAATCTCGGGTTCGACCTCAGACGATAGCGAATGCAAACGGTTGGGCCTCATACTCGGTAGCGCAACTCAGTTGCCATTCACGGATTGCTGGCGATTGCTGCAATCACACGTGTTTTGAAATGCCTGGGCGAACTCGATTGTGCGCGGTGGGTCGTTCACGGTCTAGATTTGACCGCTGAAGGGTTTTGACGAGACCGATGTTTCATTCGCCGCCACCGCGGATTTCCCCGGCCCCAGGCCATGGGCCGAAACATGCCCACGCGATTGGGTCAGAGATGGCCCGCTTTTCCGCTGGCGCCAGGAGGGCGAGGGAGTGAATCGTTGCCCAGGCCATACTTCTTGATCAGCCTACCGAAGGCGCGACGTTCCTTGCCGGCTTCTCGGGCCGCTTTCGTAACATTGCCTTTAAATCGAACCATCAGATCTTCCACATACGCACGCTCGAATCTCTCAATCACCGACTGTTTGGCGGATCGAAAACCAGACTCGACTTGCTCCGCCATATCCGCCTCGACAGCAAATCCCGGTAGCACAATGTGTTCCGGAAGGATCTGATTCCCGGAACAACACACCATGGCCCGCTGCACCGCATTCAGCAACTCGCGCACATTGCCCGGCCAACGGTAGCGTTCGAGCTTTCTCAAGGCCGCGGGAGCGATCGTCTTGGCTTCGGCCCCCGGCGCATACTCGGCTTCGAGAAAGTGCCGCGCCAGAATGGAGACATCGCCCCGCCGCGCCCGCAATGGCGGTAAATCGAGCCTCAGCACGTTGATACGGAAATAGAGATCGCTGCGAAACTGCTTTTCCTGAACCAATTTTTCGATGGGCCGGTTGGTGGCGGCAATCATGCGAATGTCAGACCGCATAATGCAGCCCGACCCTAGCGCCCGATATGTCCCTTCCTGGAGAAAACGAAGGACCTTGGATTGGTTAGCCGGCGAAAGTGCGTCGATTTCGTCCAGAAACAACGTCCCCCGGTCTGCGATTGCGGCCAAACCTTTCTGGTCAATGTGCGCGTCGGTGTAAGCGCCGCGGCGATGGCCAAACAATTCGTTTTCGGCCAGTTGATCGGGGAGCGTGCCGCAGTCGAGCGGGACAAAGGGACCATCGCGCCGCCGGCTCAGAGAATGGACGGCGTGCGCGAACAACTCCTTGCCTGTTCCCGTTTCTCCCGTAATCAACACCGGCGCAGCGCTGTTGGCGAACAGCAACGTCTGCTGCACCGCTTGAAGAAACGCCGGATGGTTGCCGACCAGTTGAGTGAGCCCCAACTCCGCCAAAAGGGTGTGCCCGACCTGCTCCAGTTCCGGCGGCCTTGGCCCGAGCAGGCGCGACGCGCGCAGCCTCAGTTCCTCTTCGTGCGTGGGCCAGAACAGGAAATCGGCGGCCACCTCGGAAATCGACTGGAAAGTTTCCGGGTCGCCAGTGGAGGGCAAAACCACGAGTGCTGGCGCGGACGCGAGTCCCTGTTGCAACAGTTGCACGAACAGCGCTACCCTATCCGTCCACCGCTCCACGTGGGCAACGATCAGGCGGGTATCGGATTGCCCAAGGCTCTCGGGACGAAATTCGTCCCAACTCTGCCACCGGCATTGCGCCATGCCGCCAAGGGCGCGCGTAAACGGAGAATCGGAGACGCGACCACTCGCGACGATCAGAACTTTGGGAAGCACATTCGTCCCCGGCTACCACGTGGCTGTCACACGAGTCCCCAGAGCCAGTGCCCTGGATCGGGACTGCGCCGCAGACAGATTGATTAGGTTCGAGACCAGGTCTCCGTTTTCGGAACCGATGCCTTAATGCATAGTGCGTCGTCCCCGGAAAACATTACAGCCGACCCAGCCTCTCCAGTTGGATGCGGTCAGCCACCAGTTGCGTGCGCGTGTCACTCTCTTGGGTCCGGAACATCGGTAGCGCCCGACCAGAGGAAATTGCCCTCAAGATCCACGTACCAGCGGGCGTTTCCGTTCACCGTGTCCCCATTCTGGAATCCACGTATCGCGACTTCGGTGTTCGCCGGGATGGTGCGAACAATTTGTGCCGCCGTCGACGGCCGCGACCGCCGCAAGTTCACACTTCGAATCGTTCGCACAATCGCCGCGTGTGCTTCGGGTGCCACAGGCCCGCTTGAAACGGCGACCGCAACCCGCGGGGCGACAACGGCCGAGGCGGCGACTGCTGACCCTGTTACGCTGAACGAAGGTCCAGCGCCAGCACTAAGCGCCATCGCATTCGCCACCCGCTGGAGAAGTTCGCCGATCTTCAACGTGTTTCCGGGACAGCTCTTGGAGGCCCGAATCTGGTGGTGACGGATGACATGATCTTCGTCCAGTGAAATCCCCCAGCGCGCGCAAATCTCTCCGAGTAACCTTGCGCTCGCCAACAATTCTGCTTCGGAAAGGATGTCGTCGGGCCGGCCTTCGTGCTCGATACCGATGGTGTAGAAATTGGGATTGACCCGGGGCTTCAGCAGATGCCATGAAGGGTTCACGACGATACCCGCGTGAAACGCCGAGTCGTTCTCGTCCACGTACTGATGAGTCACGCCCGCGCGAGAGATCCCGTAGTGCGCCGATTTTTGAGTGAGAGGGTTTCGGAAAACACTCTCCCCCGCTGCAAAGCTGCCGTCCATAATGTGAATGACAACCGCTTCGGGCCGCAGTCCGAATGGGCGTCCGCGGCGGAAATTAGAATCCGGACAACCAATCCATTGGATCTCCACGGCTCCTCCTACCCCACCGCCGTTAGGTCGCCCCGCTCACCGCTCAGCCATGAAGGCGACGTCACCGTTGCGTTCCTCGCGACCGACGCATCGGGTCGGGCTGCCTGACGCTGCTCGCGCTGTGCATCGTCCTTCGCCGACATAGCCGACCGCAGGCGCAGCAAGTCTTTGAGCGCGTCGTACCAGAAGGGCGCGCCGAGGCTGATCAACAGAACCGCCAGAATCATGCCGGGCACTTTTCGCGGATCCATCAGCCGCTGCAACCAGTCACGGTCGAGCGGCAGGGTGACGAGTCCAGCGCCATTTAACAGATCGTAATAAGGACGCGGATCGACATTCGTTTTCACATTCGCCTGGGAATACTGCCGGGTGGCCTCGGCGACGATCGCGTTGCGCGTCTGATCGTCCAGAAATAGTCGATCGGCAACAGCAACAATGTCGAGTTGTACGGTAAGGACCACGGCCACCGAAACGCTCAAGGTAATCCAGTGTGTGGAGTGCGTGAACCGCTGGCTCACCCGGTCAATGGTCTGGTCAAACCAGAAGTCCACTCGCGCCACGAAGTCACTGGAGGCCTCGTGCAAAATAGCGAGTCCATCCCGTATGTGACTCGGGAATTCAGGATTGGCGGCCTCCAGTTGCAGGCCCAGTGCGCGGATGTTCTTGAGGGTCTGCTCCGGGTCGGTGATTCCGCCATCCGCCAGCATCGTCTTGAGTGCATCCTGCGCGTCGTGGCCAAGTTGGTGCGCACCCAGACCCCCGGCAAAATCAAGCAGCAACTTGATGAACTCTGCCCGATGAATTACAGTCCCCAGGCTACGCCCGTCCGCGATCATAGGATGCTTCAGCAATCCCCCGGCGATGTCCGTGGCAATTTTGTCGCCCATTCCAAGTTGCTGCAGTAAGTCGGCAAGCCCGCTTTTCAAATGCCGGCCACGGCGGTTCATCATGCTCGTCAGCGCCTGTGTAATCACCGTAACCGCCATGCTGAAGAGCAGCAACACGGTGGTTACTCCAATGAGGACATCGATTGTCTTAGGCACAATTGCCTCCCCTGGGCAACTAGCTCATATCTTTCCCGACCATTGAAGTTTCGACTGGAGTCGATTGTCATAGTTGCTCATTGACAGGGACCGAGCGGTGACTTCCAGGGCCAACGCAGGATGCGTCGCAGTCACACGCGACATGCTTTCCCCCCTTTTTACGAACGAACTCGTGCCCTGCAAGGCAGTCGCGGGTCGCGCAGCCCTGGTGGCACTGGTTCGTAAGACCCTGGGGAAGGAACGAGTGGCGGTAGACGAAATTGACCGATCAGATTCTGATTCCGTCTTGATTGACTGACGAAAGTTACAACAGATATTACCGCACTGTCAAGAAAAAGTAGAGTCCACCCGCCGCTTAGCGGTGTCGACCCGCATGTCTAGCGAAGCTACGGGGAAAAAGGGATGGCGAGGTGTTTGGAAGATGCCCGCTACCATCTCAAATATCTTTCCGAAGCTGTCGGACAGGGAGAGCCGGCTCTATTCGTCCATTACGCCACATGGGGTAAAACAATGCTCAGAGCGCGCAGAATCCCCGTTGAGGATCTGGTAGCCAATTTTGAGATCATGCTGCACGTCTTGGGGAAAGAACTTCCTGCGTCGATGCAAGTACCCGCGCTAGAGTATGTAAAAGCGGCCATTCGGGATCTGACAGTCGCAAGCGACAACCCGTCCTTTTTGGATCCTGATCAACCCTTCGCCCAGCTCGCCAACCAATATCTGAATGCGCTTCTGCGCTACGAGAGACATTCAGCCTCAGCTCTCATTTTGAGAGCCGGGGAAAACAAAACCAGCATCAAGGATATTTATTGCCAGGTTTTTGAGCGTTGCCAGTACGAAATTGGCCGTCTGGCAATCGAACGTTGTCAGCATTGCTCAGGAGCACTACTGCACGGCTTCGACGCAATTCATCATGTCGCAGCTCTATCCCTGCATTTTTCGTGCGGATCGCTGGACGACACCAAGCGCATCATTGGTTCTGCCAGCGGACCGCACAGAACGTTCTATTCGATCCTGGCTGAGACCGGCATACGGGGCGGCGAGATTTGCGCTCTCCGCGTCGCCGATCTCGACCTCGAGAATGCCGTTATTCAGGTTCGCCAGAACGTTTGGCGAGGCAAGATCCAGACGGTGAAATCTCGGAAGGGCAATCGCCGTTTCCCGATCTCGGCAGAATTGTTAGAACACCTGCGCGGATACCTGGAGAGCTGGCGGCCAAACTCGCTGGGTCTGCTGTTCGCAACGGGCAACGGTACACCGTGGGATCATAGCCTGGTTCGCAAGCGGAAGTTTCATCCTCTGCTCAAGAAGCTAGGCATCCCGCAGTGTGGCTTCCATGCTTTCCGGCACGGCAACGCCACGCTACTGGATCAGATCGGTGCTCCTATGGCAGTCCGGTTGAACAGGCTGGGACATGCCGAAGCGCAGACCACGATGGGCTACACGCACGCAGTCACGGCAGACGAACGCAGAGTTGCTAACGAAGTTGGGAGAATTCTGCACGGTACTGCACGGAATGAACAAGAAGAAAGGCCAGCGGAAAACGCGCTGACCCTGATGATTCAATAGTATGAGGTTGGTTGCGGGGGGTGGATTTGTTCCCCAGTCGCTCATTGATTCCGTGCAACTTGCTGATTCTATGATGGTCCGGAAATGCCAAGAAAGGCCACAAGGGCAACTCCTTCATTCAGTCTTCATTCAGCTTTCCGTAAGCGTCTGACCAACACACCTGTTAGACAGGCGGGGTCTGTGTTGAAGTGTCCGGATGTCCGCAAAAACAGAGTTGTCAGCGCCCAAGCGACGTACCCGTGCGGAAGTTCAGCAGTTGGTGGCCGAGTTTGTGAGCAGCGGTATGAGGCGGAGCGAATTTTGCCAGAGTCGAGGTTTAAGCTTCAGCACACTGGGTCGCCATCTAAAGAAACTGAGTTGGAAGAGAAGGCGTAAGCCAATTTCCTCGGCCGGTCGTTTGGTGCCGGTGGAGTTGGCGGTCATGAAATCGCCGAAGCAGCACGAACCGAGTTGTGGGCTGGCGGTGGTGCTGACGGGCGGGCGCCGGATCGAGGTACATGCTGGTTTTGATCCGAGTACGTTCGAACGCCTGGTGGGCATTCTGGAGCGGGCATAAGCCGTGTTTGGACTGGGCCCAGCCACACGGATCTATCTGGCCGCCGGAGTGACCGACATGCGCAAGGGGTTCGAGGGGTTGTACGGTCTGGTTCGGGATCGATTGTCGTGCGAGCCTTTGAGCGGACACCTTTTCCTGTTCTGCAACGCCCAGCGCAACCGGTTGAAGGTCCTCGTCTGGGACGGAAGCGGACTCTGGGTCTGTGCCAAGAGGTTGGAGAAAGGGCGTTTCACCTGGCCGCAATCCGGCGATGCTCAGGGCAAGGTCGTACTGAGTCACGAAGAGCTCTCCTTGTTATTAGGTGGCATCGATCTGGCCAAGACCAAGCACAAGCGGTGGTACCGAAAAGTATCGCCGGAAGGACATGCCGCCGCATGAGTTGCTTGGTTGCTTGAACGTTTCGATCAACTCTGGTAAATCAGTAACCCATTGTGAGTGCGCCCCCCATTCCTTCAGCGCCAGCCGACCTGGAACTCATCGCACAACTGAAGAGCCAGTTACAGTATGCGGAACTGAGGATTCGCGTGCTGCAAGAGCGTCTGCGGCTGATGCGGATCGAGAAGTATGGAGCGGGCGGCGAAAAGCTCTCCCACGCACAACTGGAATTGTTCGAACTTGCGCCCGTCGTCAGTGAAATGATCGAGCAGTCGGAGAGCGAGCACGCGCCAGCGCATCGCTCGACGAGTAAGTCGGCCAAGCATCCGGGCCGCCAGGAGTTGCCTTCGAATTTTCCGCGCGTAGAGCGGGTTCTGCCTTGCACGCCGGATCAGCGCGTGTGCAAACGCTGCGGCAAAGAAACAGTGGTGATCGGCTACGAGGAGAGTTCCCAGTTGGATGTGGAGCGAGCGAAGTACTTCGTGCTGATCACGAAACGAGAGAAACGGGCTTGCCGGTCGTGTGAGGAACTCGGAGTGGTTTCCGCACCGCTGCCACCACGGATCATCGAGAAGTGCCTGGCGAGTGACCGGATTGTCATCGACACGGTCATCAGCAAGTATTGCAATCACACGCCCTTGCATCGCCAGAGCATGATTCTGGAAAGGGACCTCGGATTGGAAATCAGCCGCGCAACGCTGGACGGCTGGGTCCTGAAAGTTGGCGAGTTGCTGATCCCAATGGTCGCCGCCATGCGGCGCGAGCTGATTAGCGGATCTTACATTCAGGCGGACGAAACTCCGGTCGATGTGCAAACACGCGAGGGCCGGGAAAAGAACCATCAAGCGTATCTCTGGCAATACAGTCGCCCGGGAGGAAGCGCGGTGTTCGACTTCCGTTTAGGCCGTGGACGTGATGGACCGAAACGATTTCTGGGACAGTTCGAAGGCATTCTCCAAACCGATGGATACGCGGCTTATGACCAGATTGGCGGGGCAAACATGGTACATGCCGCTTGTTGGGCCCATGCTAGAAGACAGTTTTTCGAGGCGGTGCAGCTAAATCCACGAGACCCGGTTGCAACTTCGATTGTGGCAAGGATGGACGAACTGTTTGCCGTCGATGCGGAAGCTCGGCGCAAAGCGCTGAGTACTGCGGCGCGCCATATCCGGCGTCAGGAAACAGCCAAGCCTCTTCTCGGCGATATTCGCAGCAAGATCGAGGCAGCGCAGTCGGTTGCATTGCCCTCCAGCGCACTCAGCAAGGCTTGCCAATACGCCCTCACACTGTGGAGGAAACTTACGCGATTCCTGGAATATCCGGAACTTGAGCTGAGCAATAATCTGGCAGAGAACTCAATGCGTCCCGTCGCATTGGGCCGTAAGAACTGGATACACATCGGAAGCCCACAGGCCGGACCAAAGGTTGCAGCAATTCTCTCGGTCGTGGAAAGTTGCCGCCGGTTGAAACTCCCAGTGCGCGACTATTTGGCAACGATCCTTCCTGGGCTTGCCGATCTCCCGATCCGGCGCCTTCCGGAACTCACTCCAAAGGCTTGGGGTCTCCTCTTCCTGATCCAGACCATTTGTCAGTTTCCCAGTCGGCAGGGGATTGGCTAGTCCGTGTTCCTTTACGATAAGGTCGCGCGGTGAATCAAGTCTTGAAAGCACGGATCGGAGCGGAGGCGATCGTAATCCGGACCCTGGTGTATGGAAAGCATAGCTGGCGACCTGTACCTTCACCAGCACGATCCTGCGCACGGCAAACAACAGTCCTACAATCGTCCACGCACACAGGATCAAAATCCATCTCGCCGTCCCATATCTGGTGTGGCTTGCAGCAATGGGAGTGTCGCCCCCCGGCACGGATTATAGCTGAACCTTCGAAGGAGACATCACTGAAGACAGGGCCGTCGAGAGCACCAAGCTCTCGCGGCAAAGCCATTTCACCGGTCCACCGGTCCAGGTTTGCGAGCCGGCAATCGGGGCAGTTGCTGGCCAACGCGCCAACTCCAAGTCCATCGCAGCTGTCGCGCCTTTGTCTAGGTTGATTAGGGAGAAAGGTAAGGAGCTCAAGACTCCACGTGCTGCCATCCCAATGTAACGAAGCGTTTGAAACGGAAAGTACAAGTCTTTAACCGCCAACCGCTCAGACGTTTGTGCTGGATACCGCTGCCACACTTTGAAGTCCGGTTTTGCCCTTTGAACGCATCCGTGACAACAGTATTTGACGGCCAACTCTGACCGCTTGTCTCATTTCGGACACCGCATGTCACTTTTCCTGCAAACACTGGTTCTTCGCGGCATATTGTTCCGCGAGCAGGAGCATCGCCAAGAGCGTATTGGCGTTGCGATGACGCTGTGGCCGACAGGGCGTAATGATGAGAAGAAGCGAATGAAATCGAGATTGGCAACTTCAATACGCTCTGGCTTTCTGCGCATGAATTCGGGGGATCGCATTCTGGTCTCCATGTTAGTGGCAGTAATTGTAACCTCACTTTCGCTTAATGCCGGTGCCCAGGATGAGCGCGCGCACACTGGGGGCCCGGCTTCCCTGATACTGGCTGCGGAATCTGCGAGCAGTGCGCCGCGCGCGCAGTCCGATCTGGTGGAGTTCGAGAAGATGACCTGGGTGGAAGTGAAGTCCGCGCTCGCGGCGGGCAAGACGACGGCGCTCATCTACACCGGCGGTGTCGAGGAACGAGGCCCCCAGAACGCGAACGGCGGCCATAACCTCATAGCGCATGCGACGGTCGAGGCAATCGCGAGAAAACTCGGCAATGCTATCTTCCTGCCCGTGTTGCCCTACACTCCGAACGATGCAGAATCGATTCCCGGTACCATCGGAATCACGAACGAGCTGCTCGCTGCCATGCTCGAGCGCATCGCGGAGCAAGCGGCCCTCAACGGTTTCCGCAACGTGATTCTGATGGGCGATCACGGTGGCGGCCAGCCTCAGGTCTACGAGGAGGTCGCCAAGAAGCTCGACGGCACGCTCAGCGGAGGAGCTCGTGTGTTCTACTGTGACCAGGTCTACAGGCCCGCCAATGATGCGTTCGATCAGTACCTCACGCAGCACGGCTACCCACTCGGCCTCCACGGTTACCTTTTTGACACCTCGGAAATGATGTATCTCGACAATGACAACACATGGGTGCGCAGAGATCTGGTCTCCTCTGCAGTGGGAGATCCCGTCGTCGATGGCAAGGCGCAGTTCGGGCCGCAGAGCCCACAAAACGGAATTCTGGGTGACGCGCGCCGCTCAACGGCGGAGCTGGGGAAGCGCGCATTCGAAATGAAGGTCGATTACGCGGTGAGGCAGATTCGCAGCCTCCTACCGGCCTCATGATTCAACCCACATCAGCACGCCATCCCCAGCCCCCATAAGCGCAACGCGCGCGCTCGGCTGGGGACTCGATTCTCTCCCACGAATCACCCGGCAGTCGCGAACAATCTGTGCGTGATGGGCCTGTGCGGCGCGGCGTTGACGAGTTCCCACATTCGTGCGAGATGCGTTGCGATGACGCTGTGGCCGACAGAACGTACAAGAGGAGAAGAAGCGCATGAAATCGAGTATTGACACGCGTTCGAATGGTTGTAAAGCCTGAAGGCTGATGTCCAGGAAATTGCGGCTGCGGCAGTCCGCCCGATTCACCAAAAAAAGATGAGGACAAAATGAAGACAACTCTTGTGATCCCTGCCTTGCTGTTACTCGCAGCCTCGGTGGCTGCACAAACAACGCCCGCGCCAACGAAGGACCCGGTCAGCTCTGCCCTACGAGACATCCTGGCCGGCCGGAGGAAAAACACCGTCGCGGCCGTCGAGGCCATGCCCGCCGAGAAATTCAACTACAAACCCACCGCCGACCAGATGACATTCGGCCATCTCGTCGTCCACATAGCCGAAACAAATGATCTGCTATGCAGCAAGGCCGCTGCTGTCCCCGCTCCCAAGGTCGACGAGGTGAAAGAGACGGACTCGAAAGACAAGCTCGTGGCCGCGCTCAAAGCCTCCTTCGATTTCTGTTCCGACGCGCTGGCGAAAATGGACGACTCAAGACTAGCCGAAACCACGGAAATCTTACCCGGACGCCAGGGTTCCCGTGCCTGGGCCAGCATGATCCTCGCAGGTGCTTGGGCCGACCACTACGCCGAAGCGGCAATGTACCTGCGCTTGAACGGTGTGTTGCCGCCGACCGCAAAGAAATAAGAGGGTAAGAAGATTGGCAACTTCAATACGCTGCAGCTTTCTACGCATGAATCTGGGGGGGGCGCATTCTTGGATCCACGTTAGTGGCTGTAATCGTAACGGCTGCAGCCGGGGCGCAGAGTGTTCCCGGCGTCAGTTCGGCGGAAGCGCGTTAATCCGGGTGTAGCCGAGTAGAGATATCTCACAACAGGAGAAGAGAAAATGACGAAAATGATTAAGACGATTATCTTATCCCTGTGTCTCGCAGTTTCCTCACTTTCGCTTAATGCACGTGCCCAGGATGAGCGCGCGTATACCGATGGTCCGGTCACTGATGTGACCTACATACAAGTTGAGTACGGGCATTTTGAAGAGTACATCGATTGGCTGAATTCGACATGGAAGCCGACCATGGAAGCCTACAAGAAAGCTGGGCTAATCATCGATTACAAGGTCTTCAGGCTCACTCCAAAATCACCGGATCAGCCCAATATAATTCTCTGGATCACTTTTAAAAACGGGATGGCGGCTTTAGATAAAGGCGTCGAGCTAGAAGCAGTGGCCAAACAAGTAATCGGTACCACCGAGGTTCAGAACAAGGCCAGAGTGCACCGAAATGATTACAGAAAAGTTATGGGCGGTGAATTGTTTCGTGAACTTATTTTAAAATGAAATTGTTATACGTGTTCAAAAAGCGCGCATCGTGCTGGTTGCACGGGATGGCTGGAGAAAATTGAACGGCAACCAATGGACCCTCCTATCCTCCGAGCCATTGGGCCAGCAACGGTGGCAGGAGAGTCGGCCGATCGCAAACTGGTAATGGAGCGCAACGACAGTCGCGGATTGCCTTCCCGGAATCTCCGGCTATAGTTACGAAATGGACGCGGACGCCGTATTACAGGTCAGGAGTCTTGATCGAACGGTCGCCGACCGAATCGGTGCCGTGAACGATCGTTTTCTTCACCGCCACCAACCAATGACTTCGCAGCGATGAATGCTGTGTACGAGATGATCTTCGGTCCTCATCCGCCTGCGCGAACGACGGTTGAGGCGGCACATCTACCCAAAGACAGCCTGGTGGAGATCGACGCCATCGCGCTGGACTGAGAGAAATCAGGCAGGCCGGAAAGGAGGTGCCACGGATGAAGACTCAGGGGATTGTCGGGGGAGTTGGACCTGAGTCGACGGTTGACTACTATCGGTCGCCCTTCCAGATTTGGCGCGAGGAGACGATGGATGGAAGGCGCCGAGGAAAAACCTTTCTTGGATATGTCTTCAAAGTGGGGTACTAAATTTTGCAGGCTCTCGGGAGGAGAGTCATGGCCACAACACAAACTGTAACTGACTGGCGGAAGGAGTGGTTCGAGATTGAAGATGCGACGTACTTGAACACCGCAGCCCATGCGGCGATGCCCCGGGTGACCTTGCGCGCAGTGCAAAACTCGATTGAAGCCAACAAGTTTCCGCATCATTTGGACGACGCCGTTTTCTTCGAAGCGCCAATTCGGATTCGGGCGTCCCTCTCGAAAATGATTGGAGCCAGACCGGAAGAAATCGCGGTCACGGCCGGAGCAGGCGCTGGCGTTGCGACCGTGGCCCATTTCCTGACGTGGGAGCCGGGCGACGAGGTCATCACGGCCAAAGGAGAATTCCCGGTGCAATACGCAACCTGGAAGCCTATGGAAGAACGCGAGGGCGTGAAATTGAAAATCGCAGCGCCGCGCGACCGCTTCATCACGGCGGACGATCTCATTGCGGCGATGACGCCTAGAACGCGCGTTGTCTCCGTGAGTCATGTGCGCTTTGACGATGGCTCGCTGCTGGATGCCGCTCGTGTGGCTGCGGCCTGCCATGCACAGGGTGCGCTGCTGGTGCTTGATGTGAGCCAGTCTTGCGGGGCGGTGCCTATGGATGTCCACGACCTTGGCGCCGACTTTTTGGTGTGCGCCGGATATAAATGGCTCCTCAGCCCTTACGGCACGGGATTTTTTTGGGCCAAGAGCGAACATCAGGATACTGGGCGTCCAGGGCCGTTTTCTTGGACTAGCCAAGCTACAGACAGTTTTTTCGCGCTGAGTTATACGGATCCGAAGCCATCCCGCAGTGCGAAGCGATGGGACAGCGTGGAAGCGGCCACTTATTTCAATTTCAACCTGGCGGCCATGGATGCCTCGGTGGATTTTGTCTTGCGCGTCGGGCCTGAGTTGGTGCGCCAACATAACCGGAAATTGATGGAGTTCTTATTCGAACACCTCCCTAAAGACTGCGTTCGGGCCAGTCCGCTAGACTCCACACAGCGCGGGCCATACGGTTGCTTCACCGCGCGGACTCCGGAGAAAACCGCTGAGCTGTATCAGAAGTTACAGAAGGAAAGCATTATCGTGAGCCTGCGTGAAGGCAGAATTCGTGTTTCGCCTCATTTGTTCAACTCCGAACGGGACATGAACCGCCTCATTAGCGTGGTAAGCGCATGATTCGGGATCTTATAGCCGCGAATCCTAATTCTCCGGAGAATGTAAGGAATGACTATGTCAACAGTTTATGAACGCCTGGAAGCCTTGCAGATCAAGTTGCCTGATGTCCAACCACCCATCGTGGACGGTTATGTCGCCGCTTTCGTTCCGTTTGTGCGCACCGGCAACGTCATTTATGTATCTGGGCGGGTCGCGAAAAAGGACGGCGCACCATGGACCGGAAAGCTGGGGGCGAACATTACCATAGAGGAGGGCAAACAAGCTGCACGTGACATCGCCATAGAGCTGATTGCCACATTGCAAGCCGCCGTCGGAGATCTGAACAAAATTACACGCATTGTGAAGCTCGTGGTGCTGGTAAACAGTACACCGCATTTTAAGGAGCCGCACGTCGTGGCCAACGGCGCCTCCGAATTGTTGCGCGAAGTCTTTGGCGAGCGCGGAACGCATGCGCGGAGCTCGTTTGGCGTGGCGCAGATTCCGTTTGGTTGCTGCGTTGAGATCGAAATGGTTGTTGAGACCTTCGGTTCAGAAAGTGTCTGCGAGGTGTGAGTGCCGACGGCGAATTCGATCAATGATACAAAGGACGAAGGGGAGGAACGGTGATCGACGAGGCAAGAAGAGATCAAGAGACGGCAGCCTCACGGAGGACCCTCAAGGCAATCCTGGACTGCGCGATGCTCGCATCGGACGCCAAGACAACATCGCGCGCTGCGCGCGTGTGAGATTCATTGCTCGGATTCATCTGTAAGAGTGCGCAGGGAGACTCGAAATGAAGGTGTTGATTGTGGGTATCGGTGCGCTGGGCGGAACCATTGCGGCCCGTGCAATCAATGCAGGAGTGCCCGTTCGGCTGGCGACTCGCAGCTCCCAATCCGCAGGCCAGTCTTCTAACAACCGCTGATGTTGGGTGTTTAGTCGCTGCGCGTCCTGAACTCATTTTCGCCGCTGGCGTTCCACGCCGGCGCGCCAATTTACATCCCAGTTGCCGAGACTAGGATTCCAGCAGCGCCCGTAACTTGTGAGCGTATCTGCGGCTCGACGTGACCACCGTTCCTTCTCCCAGTACGATGTCGTATACCCCATCGAACATCGGACGAATCTCGCTAATGCGGGAACTGTTCACGATGGCCGATTTCCGCACTCGGATGAAGTGGTGTGGCGCCAGCTTCTCTTCCAGGTGTGCCAGGGTTTCCCGCAACAGGTGACTGTCGCTGGCGGTGTGTATGCAGGCATAGTTTCCCGTGGCTTCGATCCA